>Ga0315273_10003742_pt1 | contig 18383 bp, 13 predicted proteins | sample YL17G02_0_MG_FD_205753 | JGI IMG/M metagenome (GOLD analysis project Ga0315273, IMG submission 205753) | Sediment microbial communities from Yellowstone Lake, YNP, Wyoming, USA - YL17G02_0 | ecosystem: Environmental > Aquatic > Freshwater > Lake > Sediment | place: USA: Wyoming | collected...
CGGAGTGGCGGAATGGTAGACGCGCACGACTCAAAATCGTGTCTCGAAAGGGGTGAGAGTTCAAGTCTCTCCTCCGGCACCAGAATGGAACTAATCGGTTGAGAACCAACGGAGGCATGGGCGGCACGAAGTGCCGTCCATGCTGTCTGGCCTGATTTTTCAAACTCTTTTGGAGTCCCGCCTTCGGCGGGACGGAGGATTTTTTCGCCAAGAAGCAGGTGCGAGCCAAAGATTTCTTTGGCACAGACCTTTTTCGCAAAAAAGTCTGAATCAGAAGCAATTTTGTCCAAGGATTGAGCCTCTTTTAGCCAATTTTGGAAAGGTGCGAGCCAATCATTCTGCTTGTGTGAAAAGTTAAAGATTTCTTCTTCGAGCGACTTCTTTTCGGACAACAGTTTTGATTTTTGTAAACAGTAGTCTGGTTGATCAATCACTTGGTCAAGGTAGCCTGTAAGAAGTCTCTCTAATTTTTCCGACAAAGAAGAAATCTTTTCCCTTTTCTCTTCCACACAAGCAGTCAAAGATGGGGCGGAGTTTTTGTAGTCTTGCAAAGCAAGACGATTCAATTCCTCCGCCCAGTATTTGGGCAAAGAAACTTTTTGAATTAAGGATGATAACTGCTCATCTAGTTTTTCAGAACGAAGCGACATTTCGGGACACTTAAAATCTTTTCTCTTTTTCGTGCAACGATAGTAAACATAGTAGTGAACATTCCCATTTTTCTGTCGCTTCGTTTTATTTTCAGCAGTTATCATCATTCCACATGAAGCACAGGAAATGAGACCGCAATATGGTTGTGGTTCATTTTGTGGTTTACGTTCGGGTTGACCACGAAACTTAAGCATTTCCTGTGCTTCATCAAAAAGTTTCTTTGAAATGATTGGCTTGTGTTTGCCTTCGTGGATTCCACCACCATACTTGAATAAACCGATATAGAAAGGATTTGAGAGGATAAAAGACGCTTTGGTTTTGGAGATTCTCTTTCCGGTTCTTGTGGTAACGCCGGACTTCGCCAAAAAGCTTGCAATATCCTCTAACCTTTGATTACCTTTCGTGTATTTCTCAAAAGCCAAGCGCACGATACGAGATTTTTTCTTTTCCACCACAATCGTCTTTGTTCGTGAATCGTTGAGATAACCGACAGGCGCTTGGCTAGGAAAAATTCCCATGCGTACTTTTTGGCGAAGTCCGCGTTTCGTATTTTCGGAAAGAGAATCTACATAGTATTTGCTTTGCCCGAAAGCCATATTGAGCATAAATTTACCTTGACCAGTGTTATCACACCAAAATGTGGGAAATTTAATGCTCGCAAGTTTCCCTGTGTCGAGGAGATAAATAATCTGTCCGCCGTCCACCGAATTGCGGGCGAGACGATCGGGATTCCATGCGAGGATATTTCCGCCGAAAGTTTCAATTTCTTTCATCATCTTATTAAATAACGGACGACCCGGAACTTTGGCAGATTGCTTTTCTATGATTTCGGCGGAAATTTCAATATTTTCCCGAACGGCGTATTCTCGCAATTCGGTGAGTTGAGCATCAATACTTAACACTTGCTTGTCCTCGACATCAGTGGACTTGCGAGCATACAAAAAGAATTTTTTATTCATAAAATTATTTGTTAAAACTTAAATGACCGCCCCAGTGCGCAAACCTAAGAAATCTTAGATAAGTCTGGGACGGTCATTAAAAAAGACTTCTGTTCAGTTTGCGCAAATTTAGTATATCACAAATTAAAGAAGCAAGGCAAAAATTCTTTTTGTATTGCAAATATTATGAGTCAAAATTGCTTCTGATTTCGCACCTCCTTCTTGGCGAAAAAATCCTCCGTCCCGCCGAAGGCGGGACTCCAAAAGAGTTTGAAAAATCAGGCCAGACAGCATGGACGGCACTTCGTGCCGCCCATGCCTCCGTTGGTTCTCAACCGATTAGTTCCATTCTGGTGCGTTTATTATACCAAGTTAGAACCTATTTCCAAAATCGCTGAACGAAAGATAATCGCACGCGCGGAGCGCGTGGTAATGTAAATTAAATCCTACGCTTGAAAAAAGCCCCGCCACCGCCTCGCTCCGCTCGGCAACACCGAAATAAAAACACCTTTCCATATTTCAGAAAAAATCACCCCCGCCAAATCAGAAATGCAGGGAGTGTTTTTCTTTCGGGGTTCTGTCCTCCAAGTATTCGGACAGGTGGCAGGGCCTCAATTCAGACTCGGTTTTGGATTTTGTCCACGCGGAGGAGAGGTCTGAGGAGGAATCTGCGCGCCGAGAAATCGAAATTAAGAAAATAATTCTTTATCAGTAGCACCTATCATTTTCATAAGTTTATAAGCGTTATAAAGTTCAGATTGAAATGGTGCTAATCCCTCACTAACACTACGACTTCTATCGGCATTAGATATTTTTTCGTTTAGCGACAGGGCAATATCTGGATATTTTTCGGCAAATATTTTATATACATCCCTTTCCTTGTAGATATTGGATGTAAAACTATCACCAGCAAAAAATATGTAAAAGTTATTTTGCATTTTACAAAAATTCTCAAAGTTTAAAATTTCCTCCTCGGCCTTATTTTCAAAAGATATAACTTGTTTTTTTTCCATATCACCAAAAACCTCATTTTCGATCGGACTATACATGCCCCAACCATACCCATAACCCGCGAATACTGGAATAGCTTTATCTGGATTTGTAGCAAAAGATACGATTAAAGATACTAACTGGATAGTAAATAAACTTTGGAGTAAATCTTTATATTTCACAGCCACATCTTTGACAAAATCATAATCTGGGCTTTGCTCATTATTATCCAGAAAATATTTTATTTTTCTATAAAATATTTCCCTCTTGGCGTTATAAGTATTATTTTTTTCGGTGATGTCTACACTGCTGACTATTTTTACAAGTTTAGATATTTCAAATAAACTATTCCTATCATTTAATACATTAGATAGAATACTGGCGTATTGTGAATTAATGAATAAACCTAATAAAGCATCTGGATCAACCATGTCTTTAACATGAACCTCGCCTTTATAAAGAAAGGGTGATTTTTTGTTAGCATTTTCCGTAAGTACCTCTCCTTTTTGAGGGTCGATTATAAAAACTCCGCTCGTAACCTTATCCTTAATACTAAAAGAATCGTCCTTATCAGTAAAACATGAAATTGAATCGGAATTTTGAAAACCTTGCAGTCTATACTTATCATCAACAATGCCACTTTCCTCTCTTTTCTTTTTACTTAATATCCCATGTTTTAGAATAGATCTGAAATTACTTGGTTCATTTCCTTCAATTATGGCATGAGTCAAAAATCTTTTTCCAGGCGATTGGCTGAATAATTCGCTAATTCTTTTTAATTTACTTTCGACGACCTCTTCAATTTTTTCTTGTAAAGAATTTACATCCTCAATTTTTGATTCATCAATTTCTTCATCCTCTTGCTGTTTTTGTTTACGTTTTTCCTCTTTTATGAATTTTTCCTTCACGCCTTCCAACGTAAGCAACAAATCCTTTCGAAAAAACTCAATGGTCCAATTTTCATCACTCCTCATATCATCTTCCTCAATTTTATATAGATTAAGGCATTCTCTCTCTTTATCACGTCTTCGGTCGTATCCAGTTACGTTATTATCAAAATACCAATTTTCTTCTTCTTGAGAAGTAAATTTTTCGTTCCCACGTAGTTCTAGCAACCTTCTAAAATTATTCTCTACGTTTTCTAAGTTGCTAATTAGATTTTCAAGATATAATTTAAATCTTTCTAAAGCTCTTTGGTCACTTACAGAATTATCAGATTGCACAAAGTGGTCAGTTTCCCTTATTCTCTCCTGTAAAAAGGATATCATGAAACTTCTATTTTCTAGGCCTTTTATAGTAACAAGAAATTTAAATTTTTCTGGTGAATTGTCCTTATTGCCAGAAACTTCAAAAGTTTTGGTTTTAGAATCCTGGTCTTTTTTCTTGTCATTGACAAAATCAGGATTTTCTTCTTGTGATTTTTCTGGTGTTTCGTCACTAGCCCGAACTATATTTTTGTCAGACATCTCACTTGTGGGCGAGGTTTCTGATTTGTTTTCGGTCGACGATAACTTTGGCTCATTTTCCATAATTTTATATTATTCTTTTGTATATATTCTACCATTTATTTTTACATTATTTCAAGTTTATGTATTGTTTCCCCATCTCATTGGAAAAAACACAAATACTGCAGTCAATAAATTGCTCGCAAAGCCCTGCCACCTGTCCGAATACTTGGAGGACAGAACCCCGAAAGAAAAACACTCCCTGCATTTCTGATTTGGCGGGGGTGATTTTTTCTGAAATATGGAAAGGGTGTTTTTCTTTCGGGGTTGCCGAGCGGAGCGAGGCGGTGGCGGGGCTTTTTTCGAGCGTAGGATTTAATTTACATTACCACGCGCTCCGCGCGTGCGATTATCTTTCGTTCAGCGATTTTGGAAATAGGTTCTAACTTGGTATAATAAACGCACAATGTTTCCTTATATCAAAGAAAAATAATATGTACAAAATCAGGATTGGATTCATTGGTCAGGGGTACATTGGCAAAAATTATGCCGATGATTTTGAGGCGCGTGGCTATAAAGTTGTCCGCTATGCCAAAGAAAAACCTTACGATAAAAATAAAGATCAAATTAAAAAATGTGATGCGGTCTTTGTCGCCGTACCTACTCCTACAGCCCCAAAAGGTTATGACGCAAGCATCATTAGAAAAGTCATACCGCTAACCAAGACCGGTTCAATTGTTGTTTTGAAATCTACCATATTGCCAGGTTTAACAAAGAAATTTCAAAAGGAGTTTCCGGACCGCATTATTATGCATTCGCCAGAATTTTTGAGTGAGGTTACAGCTTCCTTTGATGCTTCGCACCCTTTTATGAATATAATCGGCATCACGCAAAATACATCCAAACATAAAAGTGCTGCGAGATTAATTCATTCTCTTTTACCAAAAACTTTATTCAGCAAAACCGTCTCCAGCGAAGAAGCTGAGCTTATAAAATATTCCCATAATTGTAGCGGTTATACTCAGATTATATTTTTCAATCTTATGTATGATTTAGCAGATAAATTTGGAGCAGATTGGAAAAATATTGAAGAAGCTCTGAAGGCAGATCCGTTTGTACCAAACAGATATGCTTCGCCTGTCCATAAAAACGGTAGGGGCGCCGGTGGGCGTTGTTTTATAAAAGATATGGCGGCTCTTAGCATCACTTACAAGAAAGTTGTAAAAGATGAAGATGGCATAAATGTAATAAAAAGCATGGAAGAAAAAAACAAATCCCTCTTGAAAAAAAGCAAAAAAGATCTTGGTCTGTTGGAAGAAGTTTACGGAAAATAATTTACTTATGCCAGAAAGAAATAAAAAGCCCAAAATAATCGTCATTCTTGGGCCAACTGCTAGCGGTAAAAGTGATATTGCGGTAAAGCTGGCTAAAAAATTTAATGGTGAAATTGTTTCTGCCGATTCAAGGCAAGTTTATAAAGGATTGGATATCGGCACAGGCAAAATTACGAAAAAGGAAATGAAGGGTGTGAAGCATCACCTGCTTAATATTGCTGACCCTAAAAAACGCTTTACCGTTTCCGATTTTATAAAAATGACAAATGAGACGATCGTCAAAATTGTTAAATCTGAAAAGCTACCGATAATTTGCGGGGGCACGGGGTTTTATATTGATGCTCTTTTGGGAGACAAACAGATTCCCGAAGTGCCTCCAAATCCAAAACTACGTAAACAGCTTGAAAGAAAATCCGTCGCAGAGTTGTTTGAAATGCTTAAAAAACTGGACCCGGAGAGAGCAAAAAATGTAGATGCCAAAAATCCAAGAAGATTGATAAGGGCGATTGAGATATGTAGAAAATTGGGGAGAGTCCCCCCACTTCGCCCCGACTTCGCAGAAGCTACGCCGGGCAAGCAGGGCTTCGCGGGGCAAGCTAATTTAAAATATGATGTATTGAAAATCGGAATAAAAGTAGAAGAAAAAGAATTGAAAAAAAGAATAAATAAGAGGATAAAAAAATGGTTCAAGATTGGGCTTTTGAAAGAAGTGCAAAACTTGCACAAAAAAGGTTTGTCTTGGAAAAAGATGGGAGAAATAGGTTTGGAATATAAAATTGTTTCCCTATTTTTACAAAATAAAATATCAAAACCGGAAATGACAAAACGGATGCGGACCGAAACTTGGCAATACGCCAAGCGTCAAATGACATGGTTTAAAAAAGACAGAAATATAAAGTGGGTACCTGCGGGTCCAGCAGGACTCGAACCTGCAACCTCGGTTTTGGAGACCGATGTTTTACCATTGAAACTATAGACCCGAGTGAATGACAAAGCTAATATGATATATTAATTTTGTCTGAACGATGGGTCTACAAGAGCGTAGTGATTATAGACCCAAGCGTTCTAAATATACACAAAAAAAACGGGTTTGTCCCGCTTTTTTATTTTCTCTTTATTTTCTTTAGAGGTAGCTTCACTTCGCTGAAAACTACCCTCTTGCGGAGAGTTTTGTCGTATTTTTTGAGTTCAATTTTACGCTCTACTTTACGCTTATTTTTGCGCGTCCAATAAACCGTTCCGGTTTTTTTATTTACCAGCCCTATAAGTTGATCTTGTGACATGGTGACTATAAGAATAACATAAAACAAAAAATTGAGCAAACAACAATCGCCACGGCTGGGCCGTGGCGATTTGATTGAGGGGGGAAAATTAGTGCCACCCCCACGGCTCCACATGACCGATATGGAATGACGGGCTGTCCGTACTTCCAAAATGGATAATCTTCCCACCGGAAGATTTGAGGGTGACGTGGGACGAATCAATCATTCCGCAAACCCGGAAAGGTCCTCTGCCATAGGCTTTTATCCACCCCTCTAATCGCTGTTGTACACCCGGATCCGGATGGGTTTTTTTCAATCCCACCCAAGACCCGATTTTTATTTCAGTAACCGCGGCTGCAGTATCCATGAAAAGCACCTCCTGTATATATTTATCACATATATGATATGCTTGTCAATCAGACTTCCGTAAGTTTTTCAATGGAAGCTCCGATGCTGTTCAGGCGTAAGACCACATCTTCATAGCCGCGATTGATGGAATAAACATTTCGCAAGATTGAAATACCGGGAGCGGCAAGCATAGCGATAAGAATAATCATAGCCGGCCGCAGAGCCGGAGGGCAGACAACCTGCGCCGGTTTTAATTTTGTAGAGCCGTTTATAAAAACGCGATGGGGATCAGCCAATGTTATATTTGCTCCGAGACGATTAAGTTCGGTGAAATATATAGCCCTGTTCTCCCACATCCAATCATGAATAAGGGTGGTGCCCTCGGCCTGGGTAGCGATAGGAACAAAAAATGGCAGATTATCCGAATTGATGCCCGGATAGGGCTGGGCGTGGATCTTATCCCGCAAGGCTTTCAGCTTCGAGGGAAAGACCGTTATGTCCACAAGCTTTGTATTTTTATTTAAAGCAAGATATTCTTTGGAGGTTTTATATTTGAGGCCCATGGCCTTGAGTTTGGCAAGCTCAAGAGACAAAAAATCTATGGGGCATCTCTCTACTCTTAGTCTGGATTTTGTCGTAACGGCAGCGCTTATAAACATCATTGATTCAATCGGGTCTTCACTGTTGTAATATTCAATTTTTTGGTTTATCTCTTTCACGCCGTGAATCGTCAGATTGGTGGTGCCAATACCCTCTATCTTCACTCCGCATTTTTCAAGAAAGAAACAGACTTCCTGCACTTGGTAATTCGGCGGGGCGAAAGAGATTTTGGTGGTTCCGGGTATGAGAGCCGCAGTCATAATAGCGTTTTCTGTTGCCGTGTCGCTCGCTTCATACATAACTATATTTGCCGGCTTTAAAGACCCGGCAGAGACAACATATTTGTTGCTCTGAGTTTTCATGGAAATACCAAAATCTTCAAGAGCGTAGCGGTGGGCAGCAATGGTTCTCTCGCCCATTTTACAGCCGCCGGTATGAAGCAGTGAAAAATTTTTAAGATTGTGAACTGTGGCGGGAATAAGCATCAGGCTTGACCTCACGTTTGCCACCGAGGAATGAATCAGTCCGTTCCTGTAAAATTTTTTGGGAGGAACTATTTCCAGAGTCTGTCTTTCAAGCCATCTGTATCTGACTCCCAAGGCAGAGAGAATTTCCAGCATTCTGTTTACTTCCTCAATTCTCGGTATGCCATACAATATCGTAGTCCCCTTATTTAAAAGAGAAGCACACAAAAGCCCCATGGCTCCGTTTTTGGAAGAATTTGTTTTGATTGTGCCTTTGAGTTTTTTGCCGCCGGAAATTTTGAAATCAACGGAATCGGAAAGAGAAACAATTTTGTGCTCCAAGGCATCTCCTATTTTTAAAAGTTCTCCGGCAGTCAGATTCTGCCCTCCGCTTTCTATTCTGGCTATTGCGCTTTGCGACGTGTTGAGCCTTTCGGCCAATTCTTTCTGAGTGAGAGAGCGTTTTTCGCGGAGTTTTTTTATAAAGCTGCCGATAACTTTTTGATTATCCCCATCTTTCATAACAGAATCATATCATATATGATATATTTGTGAAATTATGATTGTGGATAAAGAATCAATCGTCCCCAACTCTCTTGCTGTCCCATCAATGGCCAGTTTCGTGGCAAGAACAAGGTCAAAAGCTGAGGTTGTGGAAGCGGACAATTTCGCAAATAAAGAGGGGTTGCCTCTTATTGTCATCGGGGAAGGCACAAACATCGTTCCTCATGATTATGTCAAGGCAGTTGTAGCCACTTTAGATTTCAACGGCATCACTAAGGCCGGCGCCCAATTCAAAATAATGGCGGGAGAAAAATGGGACGACGCAGTGAAAATTTCCGTAGAAAATAATTTATCGGGAATTGAATCCCTTTCCGGCATTCCAGGTAAAGCCGGTGCCGCTCCAATTCAAAATATCGGCGCTTATGGTTCCGAAATTTCAGATTGCCTGGAAAATGTTGAAGTCTACGATAGAACTAAAAAGGAATTTATTATTCTCAATAAAAAAGAGTGCCAATTTAGATATAGAGACAGCTTGTTTAAAAAGTATCCGGAAAATTTTATCATTATTTCAGTAAATCTAAAGCTTTCAAAAGAAAAACCAAAAATGCCGAAATACAAAGATGTCGAGGAGTATTTTAATAAAAAAAACAACAGTACTCCCAACTTGAAAGGAATAAGAGAGGCTATAATAGAGATAAGGAAAAATAAATTACCTGATCCGAATATCATTCCAAATGCCGGTTCTTATTTTACAAACCCCCTTTTAGGAAAGAAAGAAGCGCTTTATATAAAAAATAAATTTCCGGAAATACTCCTCTTCCCTCTTGAAAATAAAACCAAAATCCCCGCCGGCTGGCTTATCGAAAAAACGGGGTTAAAAGGAGCAAAAATTGGTAAGATAGAAATATCACCCGGTAATGCTTTGGTCCTGGCCAATCCAAATCGGGCCGGTTTTGAAGAAATTATGTATGCCGAAAATTTCATAATCAAAAAAGTTTTCCAAAAATTCGGGATTACTCTCGAAAGAGAGCCGAGAATTATTTAGCAAAAAAAGATGAGATACCAAGATTTTTTCAAAGGAAAGAAAATCACCCTTTTGGGGCTTGGGCTTTTAGGGCGAGGAGTTGGTGATGCCAGATTTTTGGCTAAATATTGTGAAGAATTAACAGTGACAGACCTAAAGACAGAAAAGGAGCTTGAGCCGAGCGTAAAAGAGTTATCGGAATACAAAAATGTAAAGTTTGTATTGGGGTACCATGATTTTTCCAACTTTAGAAATACGGATATGGTTGTAAAAGGCGCAGGCACGCCGTTAGATTCTCCATTTATAAAAGAAGCTGTCAAAAATAATGTACCGGTATATATGAGCACAGCTCTCTTTGCCAAATTTTTTATTGAAGAATTTAATGGGAAAATAATCGGAATAACAGGCACAAGAGGCAAATCCACAGTGACTCATCTTATATACCACATACTTAAAAAGAGTGGCCAGAATGTGGAAATTGGCGGAAACATACAGGGAATTTCTACTTTATCCATAATCGAAAATGCGGAGCCAAAATCAACCATAGTTTTAGAGCTTGATTCGTGGCAACTTCAGGGATTTGGGTATGAGAAAATAAGCCCTCAAATTTCTGTTTTTACAACCATTTTCCCCGACCATATGAATTATTACAAAAACAATATGAGGGAGTATGTCGCGGATAAAGCAAATATTTTTTTGTGGCAAAAAGATGAAGACTCTTTGGTCGTTGGCGAACAAGCTTTTCCGGAGATACGCAAACTATACAAAAATAAAATAAAATCCAAAATTATAAAAGCAGAAATTAAAAATATCCCGCCGGATTGGACACTGCTTATGCCAGGAGAACATAACAAAATGAATATAGCATGCGCTATCGAAGCAACATCCGCTGCGGGAGTCTCGATGGAAGACATAAAAAAAGGAGTAGAGTCTTTCAAAGGCGTTGCAGGAAGACTCGAGCTTGTTGGAACTAAAGATAAAATTAAGATTTACAATGACACCACTTCAACCACTCCAGAGGCTGCCATGGCTGGATTGCAGGCTCTTGATCCGGATAAAAACAAAAAAATAATTCTTGTCTGCGGGGGCTATGATAAAGGTTTGGATATGAAAAATTTTATAAAAGAAACCGATATTCATGCCAAAAAAATAATTATGCTTTCCGGCACAGGCACAGATCGCATCAAGAATAATTTTGCCAAAGCTCCGATATATGGCTCTCTTGAAGAAGCCGTTAGAGACGCCTTTGGCTCTGCAAGAGATGGGGATATTATTTTATTTAGTCCGGCTTTTGCATCCTTTGGCATGTTTAACAACGAGTACGAACGTGGAGATAAATTTAATGAGATAGTTAAAGAATATTTAAAATAAAAATATGAGAATTTTTGATTATAAAAAATATCATTTTATAGGCATCGGGGGTATCGGAGTTTCAGCCATTGCCAGAATGCTTTTTCTGCGGGGCAAAGAAATAACCGGCTCGGATAGCGGACAATCGGAAATTACGGATGATTTGGAAAAATTAGGCATAAAAGTTTTTATTGGCCAAAAAGCCGAAAATATTGGAGATGGTACAGAAGCAGTGATATACAGCGTGGCAATTGAAGAAAATAATCCGGAAATTTTAGAGGCCAGAAAAAGAGATTTGGCCTGTCTTTCTTATCCGCAGGCACTTGGCGAATTATCAAGGGAAATGTTTACTATTGCTATTTCCGGCACCCATGGTAAGACCACTACTACGGCCATGTTGAGCCATATTTTAAAGAAAGCTGGTTTTGATCCTACTGTCGTTATAGGTTCAAAAATTATCGGCGAGAATACCAATTTTTTAGCAGGCAAGAGCAAATATCTGATTGTTGAAGCTTGTGAATACAGGCGTTCTTTTTTAAACCTGCATCCCTCTGTTTTGGTTATAACAAATATAGAAGCCGACCATATGGATTATTATAAAAATCTTGACGATGTAAAAAGCGCTTTCAGCGAGTTGGAGCAAAAAGTGCCAAAAGACGGATTCGTTATAAAAGAATCTGACTATAAAAAAGTTAAAACGGATTTTGATTTGCTTACGCCGGGGAAACACAACATTCTAAATGCCCAAGCAGCAATAAAAACGGCCGAAATAGTCGGCATACCGCAAGAAAAATCAAAAGAATTTTTGAAAGATTTCAAGGGTACTTGGCGCCGACTTGAATATAAGGGGGGAAAAGATGGAAATATTTTTTATGATGATTACGCCCATCATCCGACGGAAATTACCGCTTCCCTATCAGCGTTGCGTGAAAAATATCCAGACCATGAGCTTATTTGTGTTTTTGAACCTCATCAACAATGCAGAACGAAATTGTTTTTTGATGATTTTATAGAAGCATTAAAACTTGCCGATAAAGCTTTTATCACTCCCATTTTTATAACCAGAGAAACAGATGATGGTATAACCACAAACAAAATTCTTTCTGATGCCATAAACAAATTCGTGCCGGCTTTTGCTGTGGAAAATCCTGAAAAACTAAAAACACTCTTGCAAAAAATAAATAGCAAAAAGTCCCTCTGTATCGTCTTTATGGGTGCAGGCAATATTTACAAATGGACCGGTAGTGTCATGGGTGTTTGACAAAAGACATAATTTAGATATAATCAGCATAGAGGAGGATACCATGAGAATGAAATTGTCATCGTCTATGGCGGCAGCTGAGACGATTGAAAAGTTTGCGGCGGTATTTTTCACGATTTTATCTGCAAGTCTTTTGTTGGTCGGGCTCTTGTCCAAAAGCGAGGACCCGTTTAAGTTTTCTGGGGAAACTGTGGCGGGAGGTTTTGGCCTTGTGCTGTTGATTTTTTATTTCATTTTTCTCCCCTCACGAAAGAGAAATCGAGAAAAATAAAAGCTCTAAGATCTCATCAGCCGGTTCAGATAATACCGAACCGGCTTCTTCATTGGCAAAAAATTAAAATCTTGTTAAACTTCCCAAGTAAATGCGTCGGTGGCAGAGTGGTCAATTGCAACAGACTGTAAATCTGTCGGCCTCAGGCCTACGGGGGTTCGAATCCCTCCCGGCGCACATTTTTAAGCTGTTGTTTCGGCAGGAGAGGCATCGAGTATTGAAGATTCTATGATGGCGCCGCGGCGGCCTTTTTTGATGTCAAAGACAAGTTCTTTTGTTCCATCGGCAGATGAGCTTTTTTTAACAGAAATAGAAACAGTACCCCCTTTCATGATGCCCTTGGAAATTATGAGAGAGGCCACTTGGTTTAGTATTTTATTTTGAATAACACGTTTCAACGGTCTTGCCCCATATTGAGGATTATAACCTTCCTTGGCGAGATATTCGTAAGCTTCATCCGTCAGTTCTAGAGAAATTTCCTTGGCAGAGAGCCTTTCCCGCACCAGATTAATTTGGATTTTAACTATTTCTCTTATGGCTTCCATTGACAGAATGTCAAAAATGACAATGTCATCCACCCTGTTCAAAAATTCGGGGCGGAAGAAGTCTTTCATTGCTTCCATTATTTTATCTTTTACATTTGCGTAATCTTCACTCTCTTTTCCTCTTTCGCTGAAGCCCATTTTTTCCATTTTATCTATATAGTTGGCGCCAATATTTGAAGTCATAATGATGATAGTGTTTTTGAAGTTAACTGTTCTGCCCTTTGAGTCGGTTAATCTGCCGTTGTCCAAAACTTGCAGAAGCACATTGAATACTTCCGCATGTGCTTTTTCGATTTCGTCGAACAGGACAATTGAATAAGGCCTGTGCCGCACCATTTCGGTCAAACCGCCGCCTTCATCAAAACCGACATAACCCGGGGGTGCGCCGATAAGTTTGGAGACAGAATGCCTTTCCATAAACTCCGACATATCCACTCTGATGAGAGCTTTGTCGTCGTTAAACATAAATTCAGCCAGAGCTTTGGTAAGCTCGGTTTTGCCCACTCCGGTTGGTCCCAAAAATATAAACGAGCCAATCGGTTTGTTGGGATCGGAAATGCCGGCTCGAGAACGTTTAATGGTATCTGAGATTTTTTTGACTGCTTCATTCTGGCCGACAATGCGTTTTTTCAAATTGTCTTCCATCCTTACCAATTTTTCCGCTTCCCCTTCAAGCATTCGATAAACCGGAATGCCTGTCCATTTGGCAACAATATCCGCAATGTCGTTTTCAGTGATTTCTTCTTTCAAAATCCGCCTGGAACTTTGCAGTTTTTTAAGTTTCTTCATGTTAGAATCAAGCTCTTTTTCCAGTGCCGGAATCTTGCCATAACGCACTTCGGCGGCTCTGCCGAGATCTACCCGGGCTTCAGCTGCTTCTGCTTCCAGCCGCGCTGATTCAAGTTCTTTCTTTATCCTTTTTATTTCTCCCACACTTTCCTTCTCGTTCTTCCATTTCAAATCAATCTCAGAAGTTTTTTCTTTGAGATCGGCAATTTCTTTTTCAATACTCTGCAGACGATTTCTGACTTTGCTGTTTTTGTTTCCGGCTTCTTTTTTGAGAGCTTCTTTTTCAATTTCAAGCTTCATTATTTTTGAATTGGTTTCCTGCAGGACAGGCGGCATGTTTTCAAGCGAAATTTTGAGGTGGCTGGCAGCTTCGTCAATTAGATCAACCGCTTTATCCGGCAGGAATCTGTCGGCGATATATCGGGAAGAAAGGTTAACTGCCGCTTTAATAGCATCATCAGTGATACGTACCCCATGATAGAGCTCATATTTTTCCTTCAGTCCACGGAGTATGGTAACGGCATCTTCCACAGAAGGCTCGTTGACAAAAACCGGCTGGAATCGGCGGGTCAGCGCCGGGTCTTTTTCAATGTGCTTTTGATATTCCTTGATAGTGGTAGCGCCAATAGCCCGAAGTTCGCCTCTGGCAAGCGGGGGTTTCAGCATGTTCGATGCATCCAGTGACCCTTCAGCGCTGCCGGCGCCAATAATTGTATGAATTTCATCAATAAAAAGTATTATCTTACCCTCCGATTTTTCTATTTCTTTTATTATATTTTTAAGCCTTTCTTCAAATTCACCCCGATATTTAGTTCCTGCCACCAAAAGACCGAGGTCAAGAGAGACAATTTCTTTATCTTTCAAAGACTCGGGAGCATTGCCGGAAATTACCCTCATGGCCAAGCCTTCGGCAATAGCCGTCTTGCCCACCCCCGCTTCGCCGATAAGGATAGGGTTGTTTTTGGTCCGGCGGGAGAGAATTTGGATGATTCTGGAAATTTCCTCATCCCGGCCAATAACCGGATCAAGTTTATTTTCACGAGCCAATTTTGTCAGAGAGCGGGTATATTTCACGAGAGTTTTGTTTTTTTGGTGGCCTTTGCCGTCTATCAGCCGGCCTTGTCTTATTTCCTGAATCAGGAACAAAACTTTTTCCTTTTCAATCTTGAAACGGGCAAGTATGTCTCTGGCAGCGCTTGGCACATCGAGACATGCCAAAAACAGATGTTCCGTAGAAACAAATTCATCATTCATTTTGGAAGCTACCTCTGAAGAATGGTCAATGATGTTGGCCAATTCGGGAGTAAGATAAATTTGGTAAGAAGGAGCCATGGTATTGCCGGAAGCGGCGCCTTCTATTGCCTCAAGGAGAGAATCTGTAAGTAAAATGGTATCCACCCCTATTTTGTCAAGAATCGAAACAACCATGCTTTCCTCCTGCAAAATGAGAGCTGTCAAAAGGTGCAAGGGTCCGACATGATCTTGGCCACGTTCAATAACCAGCTCGTGAGCTTTTCTGATGGCTTCTTTTGCTTTAGTTGTAAAATTACTAAACGGCGTCATGGCGGCGTCATTATAGCAGAAAAATAGAGAAAAAGCTACTTTGATAATTCCCCCAAAGCCTTGGTGGTGGCTGATTTTACAACATTTATCGGAATATAAGAATATTCGGTTTCCAATTCATTAAATAGCGCTTCTAGACCAACGATCTCTCCGGAAAGATTAAGGACCGGCGTGCCAAAATGACTCTTCGAGATTCTTATGTCAGAAAGAATATTTTTTACCGTCTTTTTGTCATCACCAAAAGTGAGTTGGAATATTTTGCCAATAGAGGCCGCATTTGAGTCCCGGCCGCTTATAGCAATCAAGGTTTGTCCTATCTTCAGCCCATCGGAATCACCGAATACAGCCGGGTAAAAAGTATATTTGGGGTTTTCATTCTGAGGAAGAGTCGTCTTCATAAATACCAGTCCGTTTTCATTGTCAACAAAGGTTTTCCCTGCAGGATACGTTTTGCCGTCAAAAAACAAAATTACAAAGCTGGAGGCAGCATTGTATCCCCTTAAGTCAGACGCAACCACGCCGTCCGCAGATACAACAAGACCCAAACTGGAAATGACTTCAGTGCCGTCAGCCCCCATGGTTTTAAGTCTTACGATAGATTTTTCATTTTTAGCAATGGATTCTAAAACCCTATCTTCCTCGTTAACCACCACGGTAGTGACGACCTTCTCCGGTTTGCCTGGTTCTGTAATTACCCGCTCAATTGTCTTTTCTACAACTCTGTTTATGGTTTGCGTTACTTCCACCGGAGCTTCAGAAAGCAGAGTAAAAGTAATAACACCCGTGGCAATCGAAGTCACAAAGGTAATCAGAAGGACTATGAGAATAAGTTGATGTTTGCTGAGATCTTCCATTTATTGCATTTTAACAAAATAAAAATAAAAAAACAATTGGTGATAATTATCTGATAATTTTCCTGAGAGCGGAAATGAGAGAATCTAAATCGGATTTTTTGGTGGAGCGGCCCAAAGTTATGCGGATAGAAAACGAGGCACATTCGGGTTTACCTAGACTTTCAATAACATAAGAGCTATTTTCAAGTGAGAGGGTGTGGCAAGCAGAAGCAGTAGAAGCAGCAAAACCAAGAGTGTCCAGTTTTATAACCAAAAATTCGGAATCTTGCTTGGGAAAACAGATATTTATATTATTCGGCAATCTATTTCCCAAATCGCCATTTAAGGAGGAGCCGGAAATTTCTCCAAGAATTTTAGAGATAGTGTAATCGCGCAAAGTTGTAAGACGTCTTGACTCTCCATCCCTTTTTTGGGCGGCAATTTCCAAAGCTTTGGCCAAACCAGCGGCACCGGAGACATTTTCAGTTCCCGGTCTTAAATTTTTTTCCTGTCCCCCACCAAAAGCAACAGGAGAAATATTGACTCCATGCCTTACGGCCAAAATCCCCATTCCTCTCGGCCCATACATTTTAATGCCATCCAAAACGAGAATATCAGCTCCGAGTCTCTCAAGTGACACATCCTCGTATAACGCACTCTGACTAGCATCTACTAACAAATATGGAACCTTCGAATTTTCAATTTTCGATTTACAATTTTCAATAACATCTTTTATTTTGCGAACAGGTTGGATAGTGCCGATTTCGTTATTGGCATGCTGAATAATGACTAAAACTGTATTTTGTTTTATTTCTTTTCTGACAGATTCCAGATTTATAATCCCTTTTTCATTTGGAGAAATAAAAGAAACTTCTATCATTTTTTCTTTGAGCAAGAATTTAATTGGCTCCAAAACCGCCGGGTGTTCTATGGAAGAAGTGATAATATGTGGGATAGTTTTGTTTTTGAGAGCAGATCTGATAACCCCCAAAATAGCGGTGTTTAAAGACTCGGTTCCCCCGCTTGTAAAAAATATCTCGCTACTGCGACAGTGCAAAATACGGGCGATTTTTGTTCTCGCTTCCTCCAAAATTTTCTTTGCATTCTCCCCTTCCAGATGCAAAGAGGATGGGTTAGCCCAAAACTTCTTTTGAATTTTAGTCATTTCTTTTTCCACTTCCGAGTCAATTGGTGTGATGGAAGCGTAATCTAAAAATATTCTGTTTTCACTTTTTTCCATATTTTGGATAATACCATATTTAGTGTATAATGCGATTATGACGATCGATTGGAGTTTAGTTGTTTTTTTTACGCCTTTTGCCGCCCTGGCGGTTGCTTTGGCTGCCCTTATTGTCTCGATAACAATGCATAATCGGGTGAAGAGAATATTCAGAAGCGCCAATGTGCCAAATATAGAAAGGCTTATGGGGCTTCATACCAAGACACTTGAAGATTTTGTGAGATTTAAGGCAGAGCTGACAGAATACACGAAATCCCTGGATAGCAGAGTAAAAAAGAAAACAGCCAATGTTTCCACGCTGAGGTTCAATTCTTTTCAGGGAGAAGGTGTTGGAGGCAATCAAAGTTTTTCTTCGGTTTTTGCCGACGAAGAAGGGAACGGCGTTGTCATAACCAGTATGCATGCCAGAGAGAGAACAAATGTATTTGCCAAGCCACTCCAAAATTGGAAAAGCGAATACAAATTGTCGGAAGAAGAAGAAAAGACAATAAACAAAGCTAAAGAAAATGGAGCAAAAAGATAAAGCAAAAAAAACAAAGCACACAAGCCGCCCGCCGGTAGTGGTTGTCATGGGACACATTGATCACGGCAAATCCACTCTTCTTGATTATATAAGAAAAACCAATACCACCGAAAAAGAAGAGGGCGGCATTACCCAGCATATTTCCGCTTACGAAGCGGAGTGCGATGTTGGCAATGAAAAAAGAAGAATGACTTTTCTGGATACCCCGGGGCATGAGGCTTTTTGCTCTATCAGAGCATGCGGTGCAGACGTGGCTGATATAGCTGTACTTGTCGTCTCTGTGGAGGACGGAGTAAAGCCCCAGACAGTTGAAGCTTTGGGTTGCATTCATAAAAGCTCTATGCCCTTTATCATTGCTTTAAATAAGATTGACAAAGCCGGAGCCAATATAGACAAAATAAAGCAAAACCTGGCGGAAAATGGAATTTTGGTGGAAGGTTGGGGCGGT
>Ga0315273_10003743_pt1 | contig 18382 bp, 15 predicted proteins | sample YL17G02_0_MG_FD_205753 | JGI IMG/M metagenome (GOLD analysis project Ga0315273, IMG submission 205753) | Sediment microbial communities from Yellowstone Lake, YNP, Wyoming, USA - YL17G02_0 | ecosystem: Environmental > Aquatic > Freshwater > Lake > Sediment | place: USA: Wyoming | collected...
TGCATTAAGCGTAAATGGCTTTTCCACATAAACATGTGCTCCGTGTTGTAGCGCCAAATTCGCCAATGTGGCATGGGTTGCCGGCGGGGTACATACATGTACTACTTCGGGTTTTATATGATTCAGAAGATCTTCCGCACTTGAGTAGATTTCAACCCCTTTTTCAAGTTCCTTCAAACTTTCCCCATGGATTAATGCCGGGTCCGCCACCGCCACAAGAGTTGCATTACCCTGCAAATAAATTGCTTTTGCATGGTGCATCGCCATTTTGCCTACACCGAATAACGCAACACGGATCTTCCCTTTTGAACCATTATTACCCTCAGGCATGCGCTTCCCCCATGATGTCTGAATATAACCCGAAATATTCCCGGGCCATGCGTTCGTTGGAAAATTCATTTTGAACCTTCTCTTTGGCGGAAAACCCCATAGATTGCCTCAATAATTTATCCTTGTATAATTTGAGACATTTATCGGCGAATACCTTTGGGTCTCGCCCATCCACTAAGTATCCCTCGATCCCGTCGTTTAATATTTCCTTCATGCCTCCTACATTTGGTGCAACAATAGGAATTTCATAAGACATAGCCTCTAAAATGCTCATCGGAATTCCCTCATGCAAAGAAGTATTCAAATAAAGATCAATATTATCATAAAAATTAAAAAGATTTTCTACGAAACCCTTAAGTAAAAAAAAATTCCCAAGTCGATACCGTTCAATAAGATCGATTATCTTTTCCCTGTCAGGTCCATCTCCTGCCAGTTCAAATCTGATCTTATCTTCCTCCTTGCACACCTCCCTTGCAATTTCCACCATCAAAGAAAAATCTTTGACTGGAAATATTCTTCCCATGGATCCGATTATAAATACCTCTCTATCTCTCTTTACCGTAGGTTTATTGATGATATCGGTCCCATTGTGTATCACAGCAATTTTGTTTTCCGGGAAACCGTATCTGTTTATGAAGACCCTTTGCATCTCGTTGGAAACCGTTATAACTTTTCGAAACGATTTTGAAAGTAACGTGGAATTCAATTTTTGAAGAAGCATATATTTCTTATCAGGCTCTGTCCCAATGTATTCAGGCATTCCATGCTGCGTGCTCACCAATCGAATGCCACTTTTATATTTTGAAGACAGGAAAGCCAAAATATTTTCTTTGTACCTGTGAGAGTGAATGATATCAGGGGATCTCTGAATTACAATCTTCCCTGTGTCCCTAACTAGTTGCAAGAAATTCCGCTTTCTTTCATCCAAAACATCGACAGGAATGCCAATAGATCGAATTTCGTATGCAAGTTTTCCTTCATTGAAGAGTATTGCAGAAAGTTCAATATCTTCATTTTTTTTTAAATTCTTCAGGAGATGATAATCTACCACCTCAGCGCCCGCCCAAAGATCGCCGGATATTATGTGACAAACCCGGATCATCGTCGGTTTATTGGATCTTCAGGCAATATGTTTATCTTTCCGAGGGATTCCACATGACAATCCGTTGACGCCTGAGATACCGTGACCAAGCCATGATGATGGATGCGTTAACCGTAAGGAAATAATACGGTATTTTTATAATTTTCCAGGATGGCCATATACCTTTCCAGCCCAGGAAAGCGATGCCGTAAAAAACCAACTGCCCCATGAAAAGAATGAAATACAACTGTGACATCGTCGCCAGAAAAAGGTTTGCCACAAAGGCAAAGATAAGGAAAAAAGGAACAAGCCACCTGAGAAGTTTGTGGCAAAAATATTGGTAGGAAAAAAACCCGTATTTAAAGACATTCAGAAATTCGATATGCTGGAAATAAACAGTCAAGCCCCGGAGAACCGTTCGAACTTTCCGGTCAAATTCGCGGTTGCTGTCCGATACATCCAAATAAGTTCCTGTCGTCTCCGGGTCACTGATTCCCCGAAGACCCATCTTGACACAATTAAGCAATGTCCTGAAATCACTTTGCATTTCACCGGAAAAATCCTGGCAGACCGATTTCCTTGCAGCAAAAAATGACCCACTGAGTCCGACTAAAGAGTTCACCATCGACTCAAGTCTCCGGAGCATCATTTCATAACGGACGTAGAAACCCTCTCCGCTTGGCTTACCATCCCTGCCGATCAACCTGTCTTCACTACTTACACATCCAACAGAGGGATCGGCAAAATTTGAAACGATTTTTTGGATGCTCGAAGGCTGCAGTATCGTTGCTACATCCGTGAATACGATCACCTCTCCTTTTGCGATTTTCAGCGCCTCTTTTTGTGCGTTTTCCTTGCCTGCTCGATCCTTTATATTAAACAGTTCTATCCCACTTTTATTATAACTTTCCGCAATTTGATTGGTTGCATCCGTAGATCCGTCTGAAGCAATTATAATCTGCAATTTATCTTTCGGATAGATTATTGCAAGAGTGTTTTCGATTTTATTTCTTATTCTGCTCCCTTCATTATATGCAGTAATAATAATAGTTACGCTTGGATATTGATTATTCCTTATTATTTTTATCTTCCTGAACATGCCAATCGAATAAAGAGATATTGGATACCCTATATAAGAATAAAATACAATAAGAATTGAAACTGCAAATACAGTTTCTGTTAATATTTTAATATTCATTTGTGATTAATTAATATTAAGTTTAAAATAGTTATTCCTAATATATTCCATATATCCGACAAGCCAACATTGCATTTGTCGAGCTCATATCCTGATGAATTCCGATCCGTTTGAGTTGGAATAGTTCATTTTTATTATCTGTCATATGATTCCATCCGCTTTCCGTAGTCAAGGCAAGATCGTATCCAGCCTCCTTCACCATTTCTGCAATTTTATCTGTATAATTCCCATTTGGGTATGTAAATGGAATGAACGACGGCGAAACAACGCCCTCTTCGATTAGTTTTTCTCTTGACTGGACCAATTCATCTTGAATCACCTTTTCGGAAATCGTGGTCAAGATTCTGTGACTTTTTGTATGAGAGCCAAACGAAACGATTCCTGAGTTGTACATCTCCTTGACTTCTTCCCAGGAAAGAAAAGAATTTGTATCCGTCTCGGATTTTAATTTCAATTTTTTGGCGATTTCATCCAGTATCTGTTCTATATTTTCCATCGGTAGGGATTTCAACATTTTCACTGCAGATTCCAACTTCGCCTCGACAGATCCTCTTAGATTTCCTATATCTTTTATGATATTTTTATAGCGCAAACCAATAAATGCACTCTCATCTCTTTCAGTTTTACATAAAATATAAGCTAATTTATCGGTCCAGAACTGCTTATTCGTTCCGATATAATCTGTCGGTAAAAAAACAGTTGCATGTATATTGTATGACAATAATATTGGATATGCGTTCTCGTAAAAATCTTTCCAACCATCATCAAAAGTAAATATGCAATATGGTTTATTAACCGCGTTTTTTGACGTCATATCAAATATATTTAATACTTTATCTAACGATATTATAGTGAATCTATTTCTTAAATATAATACCTGCTTTTTGAATGTATTCATATCAACATACATTCCGCCTTGTAATAATATATTCGGTTCTTTTTTATGAATAATTCTGTGAAACATTAAAATAAAAAAACAATTTTTATTTTTGTTTTTAAACAATTTTTCGATTATATTATAACGATATAAAGGATATGATAGTGCGGATTTTATGCCAATTGATGTCTTCATATACTTCAAATTCGATTAAAATTTCTTATTTGCGAATTGTATCTGTATTATTTTTAATTTTTCCTTCAACAATTTTTTAATCTTTGCAAGATATTCCAAATATTGATTCGGGAATAAACTTGATAACATGATCATATACGGCATAAAGTTCCGATTGTACATTCTCATCGCATGTACGGCATATCTACGGGCATCATCCCTCCTGTGCTCTGATAAATAATAATAAGCCAATCGACAATACGTTGTACTTATCCCCTTCTCCATAAAACGGGCACTCTTAATATATTCATCATAATTGGCCATCAATGAATCGATTTGAATCTGCAACGCGTTCTTTATTAATTTTTCCATATTATTTTTACCGGACAGATTTTCAGATTCAGGCATCTCATAATGTAGAAGTGGACAATCAATGAACCCAATCGTGTTTAATTTTGAAAATCTTAAAAAAAACTCTGTTTCTTCTGCAACCCTGTATCTTTCATTAAATAGTCCTGTCTTTGACAATGAATTTCGTTTAAACAAGGTGCTTGAAGGAAGGATAAAGTTTCCTAAAAATAAATACTTATATATATTGCCCCAATAAAAATTGATTTCTTTATCATTCAATATATATGTCGAATTATTTTCGAAAATGCTTTCCATATTTAGTTTGTATTCTATGAAAATATTGAAAGTTTCTTGAAATGTCCTGCCTGGAATGATCTTTCCATACTTTGTATGCATAAAACTGCTAAAGATAAGATCTATGTTCCCAAATCGCTCAAATAAATTCATCTGAATTTCCAATTTATCCTTTTCCCAGACATCATCCGCATCCAATAACGCAATATATGAACCATTGGAGTTATTAATACCAGTGTTCCTTGCTTTTGAAACCCCTCCATTATCCTGCAAGATATATTTCAATTTATCATTATATTTTGAAACGATATCAGCAGTATTATCCGTAGAGCCATCATCGACAACGATTAATTCATAATTCTTATATGTTTGCTCCAACACACTATCGATCGCAATATTTATGAACTTGGAACAATTATAGGCAGGTATAATGACGGAAACTAATGAATCCATTTAATGCTTTCGTCCGTAATTTCGGTTAATTTTATTTAATTCTCCACATTTCCTATATACTATTGTTCTTAAAGAAACGATAAATCCGCATAAAATCCAAATATTCGGATAATATAACGTAGAAATGAAGACACTGCTTGCCAAAAACCCGATAAGACTACCTTCAAGCGATAACGCAAGATAGTATATATATTTTGATTCCTCTGCAGTATATATATTTTTTCCAATATTTATAACATTTTTAACATAATTCAAGTACTTCATTGAATAAGCAATCATAAAAGAAAATAATAGAACACCAATAATTCCGAGTTCTGGCAATAGGGTGAAATAAAGAGAATGTGAAACTCTCCCGGCCAAAGATCTTGTTTGCCATAGTACTCCAAGTTCTTCTTCCACTTTCCCTACATGCCAAGGGTAATTTCCTTGCCCAACTCCAATTACCGGATTATCAAGGAATATTTTCCACCCCAGTTTCCATGCATAAATTCTTTGACCGCCCGTTCCTGCTTGTTTCTCGGTACCTGTAATATCATGATATTCATCTGAAATCGTAAGAACCCTATTCCAATAAGAAGAAGGGGTCGTCAAAGCGACGAATATGAAAAGCAAACCAATTATCAGGCCAAAAGCGACTTTTTTATTCGATCGCAGCCAGCAATAAATCAACACAGATACCAACCCGACAAATCCTCCTCTTGAGTATGTAAGAACAGCAGATAAAAATATACATGCTACAACTATGAAATATATTTTATGTAATTTATTTTTCGCTGAAAATACACCGAACAATGCGAAAGGAATAATCATATTAATTGCCATGCAAAAATCGTTTTCATCGCCAATAAAACCACCAGTACCTATTCCTTGGTTTAATATACCTATTATAGCTAAAATTATAAACAATATTATCCAATATTTGATTAATTTTTTGTATTTATCCTCATTATCAACAAAGCTTATAATCCCAAGGTATGCGATAAACGTGATGGACATTTCGTAAAAACGTATGAATGCCCAATAATTATTCACGGCGAGTGGGCCATGCAGAATCATTTCTAACATTATTGCAGTAAAAAAAATGGTCTGTTTATCTTTTAGGGATAATTTACCGGAAAATATTAATGATAATGCAATTAATGCAACAGTAATTGCCGGCAGATGCAATACCGTAAGGGATGGAATAAGTACTTGAGGCCGAATGTATTCTAAGAATAAATAAATAATAACTAAAGAGAACGAAAAAATGCTTTGCTTTTTATTCATTACCGCACTCATCTGTCGTAAATCATTTAATGGCAATAATATGACCTCAAAGAATGACAATAAATATAAATATTATTTATTAATTAAATCAAAAAGACTCTCAATATTTATTTCAATTCTTTTAAAACATTCATTGTAATATGATATGCCTTTACCAAAAGGGTCCTTGATATTAAAATGATCATATTTGCTTTCTGACTTTTTGTATTTAATATCAAATAATGGAAGTAGGAATATCTTATCTTCGAATTCCAAATACATTTTCCTTAGATATTTATATTGCCACACCTCCATTGCGATGACCATATCGTACGATTCAATCATACTGTATTCAATTTTCCTGGAAGAATGATCATCGAGACTGACACTAAACTCCTTTGCGGAAATGATTGCTTCTAATGGAGGTGATTTTGGATATTCAACATGTATTCCTGCTGAATATGAAATAATATTATTAGAGTTACTTGAATACTTAGAGAATATTCTCTCGGCAAAAGGACTTCTGCAAATATTTCCTAAACAGATAAAAAGTACAGACTTAATATTTGAAGGCAATGAGGGATTTTTTATCGTTCCGCCATATACGCTCCAGTAAACATTCTTTGCAAAATTTCTGATAAAGTAGTTATTCATGGCTCGTTAATTGTGTTTAATTTTCAATCGATATATCAATGGAACAAATTATTAACGTATTCTTTCATTTCATGGAAAAATGGCCCTGGATCTTTTGCCTGAAATATCTCGTTCCTGACCTCCGGACGGAAGAAATCGAAAAGAAAGTCCTTTATAAGCGTCAGTCTTGCCGGATGGTTCGAAGGAAGATTTGATTTGGAGGGATTTTTCAGAAGACGAATGAATAAATGATCAAGATCCCCTAATTCCCATCTTGATTTCAATCCTATAGTGTACCTGTCGGGTTTCTCAATTTTTTCTCCATTGGCCAATTGGAATAACATATATGGAAAATCCACCCCGGAAGATATCGCCAATTGCAAGGAACCCCAAAACCTCGCATTCACCTCCAGAAGTCTGGCAATGTTTTTCTCTCTGTCGATTTTAAATTCCACCATCGCAACTCCTGTCCAATGTAATTTGGCGAGTAGTTTGACAGAAGCGTGCAAGGCATCTTCCGGGGGTTCGATACTTTCACAAAGGACGCTAACACCACCGGAAGGAGGTTTCTCCCTTATTCTTTTGTGAGAAAACTTCGCAATTACTTCACCATTTTTCATTAAAAGAAATATCCCAACTCCGGGCCCTTCAATTTTTTCCTGAATAAGATATGGGAAGGATTGGAATACATCATGGGATAATATTTTTCGCAATCCTTTTTCATCATTTGCATAATGAACACCCGCATTCATCCATCCCTTTTTTGTGCGTATTTTTGAGAAACTGGGTTTGACAACCAGTGGAAACCCGAATTTCCTAACCATTTCAATTAAATTTTCCGTGTTTTCAAAATCTGTCGACAGGAAAGATATCGGAATGGGTAAGTTCAAATCTTTTCCAATGCGGAAAAGATTTATTTTATCGGTAACCTGCATGTATGTATCATAATCCACGAATGGTATTAATAGGCTTTCGGGGAAATCCCTCCTTTTCAACAATACTTCCGTCAGAGTCACATCGGTCATTGGAAATATTATTTGATTGCGGGACTTTCCAGTGTATTCCACCAAAGTTTGTATAAATCCTATGGGATCATTATACGGCGATGGATATTGAAAAGATCGTGAGCAATATCGGGAGCAGGATGAAAGAGACGGGCTTTTTTCAGCCCCTACGATAACATTGATACCTCTTTTTCCCAAGGATCTGGTTACCGCAAGCGCTGATCGTTGCTCGCCATCCAATACGATTACATTCATAATTATTTTGGCTCTTCGTGGAACAAGAGGGGTATTATCTCTTCACATCATCTGGAAAAAGATGAATTTTCCTCGTAATTCTGCCTTTCTCCTCCCTAAAAAAAAGGCGAATTCCAGTATGTTAAACCATCGGTATTGCCGTTGTTCGATATCGTCCAAGATAAAGGGGAAAGGAGAGGGGGGGTTGCCCCCCCCTCTCGAGTACCTACGAAAGTATTAGAATCATTCCTACAGACCAGCTGAAAACAGCGGCAATCACTCCCCTACGGAAGGTCAGGGCGCTGCTTCCAGTTTGATGTTGTCGTAAAACGCAGTCTGCTCCGTCGTCTCGATCTCAAACCAGGTGGAATTGATACTATTTGTATTCGTTGGGTTCAGATCAACCTTCACCCCGCCGGACGCCTCAAAGGTCACATTTTCCGGGCTAAATGTAATCTTTATGGAATACGATCCGCCTTGAGAATAAGAAAACGGGAAAGCCACGCTATTCACTTCGGCATCGATCTGTCCGCCATGCCAGACCTTTTTCCCTGTGGAATCCCCCCTTGTCGAAAGGGAGAGTTCGTAATAAGTCCCCACCGCATCAGCCAAGCGAATCACGATGTTATCGGTCCCGGCCGATGACGTCGGGTTGAAATTCAGTGTAAAGACCCCTGTGCCAGTTTCCGGCAGGAATTTTTGGAATTTTACAGTAGTACCAGCTCCTGCCACGGCCCTTGCCCTTTGGCCGGAGGATTCATACGTAAACGTTCCACCACCATAAACCCCATATTTCCCAGTCGAGTCGGTGCTGAAATCATCGAAGAAACCCCACTTGATGTATTTCCAGATATTGTCCGTGCCGGACAATCCCCGGTTGTCGGTGACCGTGAGCAGGTATGCCAGGTTATCGGTTGCGCCGTAAACAAATTGCGGAGCGGTGAAGGTCGTATTCACTGCGGCGAGAGAGGGGCCTGGGTTGGATAGAACCGGAGTGTTCCAACCGTTGGTTTGGGTCCACTGGTAAGAGGTGATGGTTCCGTACGGGTCATTGGAAGCCGAAGCATCCATCGTCACAGTGGTGGGCCCATAATCCTCGATGGCGGCCCCATACGGCCCTGCCATCCATACCGTCTCGTTGAAATGACTGACCGCCGAAGGCGGGGGATTGTACGAGGTGGTGAAGTTCAATGTATCCCCGTTTGCCGTCCCCACAGAATTGTTCGCGACGATACGATAATAATATTTCGTGTGCTCAGCCAATCCCGTGAGCGGAGAGTCAAAGGACACAGTGTTTGTACCGCTACCTCGACTCTGGTTGTCCAGGATGCTTCCAAAGGATGTGGTTAAGCCGTATTGGAACCAGGCGTAGGTCGCCAATCCGCTGGCGTTTACGTCCGCGTTCAGGGTCGCTCCGGTAGCCGTAATCGATCCGGACGTGGGATCTTTTGTGAGAACCGATGGAACTCCCCCGGCCGTGATGAAGCTGAGGATGGTTCCTTGCGTTGTCCCCGCCGAGTTGCTCGCGACGACCCGGAAATAATATCTCGTCGCAACGCTCAATGGACTCAGCGGGAAGCTGATGGTCACGTTGCCCGTTCCGCTGCCGCGGAGCTGGTTGTCGACCACGGTCCCCAAAGACGAGGTCAATCCGTATTCGAACCAAGCGTAGGTCGCCCTCCCGTTGGGGTTCACCGTCGCGTTGAGGTTTGCCCCCGTCGTAAGAATTGTTCCGGCATCGATCGTGGTCGCCGTGGGGAGAGGAAGCGTGCTGAAGGTATAGATCGTCCCCTGCGTTGTCCCCTCCGAGTTGTTCGCCACCACCCGGTAGGAATAGGTCGCCCCCGGGTCCAATCCCGTAATGGCTTGGGTAACGTTATCGATATTCACGGTTCCGGATCCCATCGATTGATGGACCGTGGCGATGACATTGCTGGCCAGCGCCGGGTCCTTGCTGTATTCGAACCATGCGGTGGTGGCCAGACCTTTCGGATTCACAACGGCATTCAAGGTAATCCCGGTGCTGGTGGGGTTCGTCGCCGCGGTCGTGTTTGCCAGGGGTTTGGGATTCGGGGCCGGCGAATCTCCTCCTCCACCGCCTCCGCAGGCGGAAAGAAAGAACGCGGTGACAAGGGACAGAACAATGAAACCGGTGGTTCGACGAATTTGCATTGTATCCTCCTCAATTAGTATGGAACTTGAAAACAGTACGTATCAGGCACGAGACAAGGAATCGGGTCCCTTCCCTTGGGAAAATACCTCCTTTCCCCAAAAATCGAGAAAAGCCGTTCTGTAGAAACTTTCGACAATGTTATTATCGGAAAAACTCAAAGGAAAGTTTAGAGGTTATGATTTCCCCGCCAACAATCCCTTATATATTTCCAGATACCGGCTTGATACATCCCGCATCCGGAATTTTCGTTCGGCGAGCAGACGGCCCTCCCTCCCCATCTTTCTCCTAAGCTCCTTGTCCTTGAGGAGTGTCACGATTCGATCCACCAGGGTCCGGTTGTCTTTCACGGGCACCAGATACCCCGTTTCCCCTTCCACCACCAATTCAGGATTCCCACCCACTCGGGTCGCCACGATGGGAATGCCGTACCCCATGGATTCCAGCAACGTTAGAGACAATCCTTCCGAGAACGAAGTCAGCACGGAAATGTCCATGATTTCGTAATACCGATGGATATCCTTTTTATACCCGGCGAAGACGACATACGGTTCTACGCCGAGGGTTCTCGCCTTGTCACGCAGAGCATTTTCTTCCTCCCCTCCCCCCACGAACAGAAACCGGGCGGAGGGAACTTCAGCGATGATGGCCGGGATTGCATCGAGGAAATTGGTGACCCCTTTCACCGGTCGGTTATAGTTGGCGACCATCCCCAAGACGAGATTCTCATCCTTGAATCCGAGTTCCCGCCGGGTGCTCTCCTGCATCCCCGAGGAAGAAAGTTTCAAATCGACCCCATTATTTACGACCACGATCCGGGATTCCGCTACGCCCTCCCTGTCCAGGACCACCTGCTTGACCGCTTCCGATACGCAGATGACTTTATCGGGAAGATGATTGGTCCATCGCAACCACAGGTACTCGTGCATCCCCCAGTCGAACCCTTGATCCTCGCGATTTTCCACCAGGGTCTTTATTGCTCCGGCAAGCTTCAATAGTCTCCCGTAGAGGATCGACCAGAAGAAATATGTGTGAACAATATCGGGACGCATGCCCTTCATGGTCTTGTAGAGATGAGCGAGGGATCGTACCTGCGCGACGGGATAAAAACGAAAAAAATTTGACGGTGGAAGATATTCGACCGGGACATCCGGCACGACCCGGTCTCTCACAGGTGCGCTGCTGAAAATGATGGTTTGCCAGCAGGTTTTATCCCAATGCTTCAGCATGGATAACAGATGATTCCCGGTCCCGCCTCCCAGGTCGTTCGTGAGAATCGCGATTTTCACAGTGGATCGAAACCCGTGAGTCTGCCGGATTCTTGTCTTACTGCAACCGTATTTTCAACGATTCGGACATCGTGATCGCCTCGATGTTCGATATCGCCTTGTATTCCAGGAATTTCTCTATCCGATGCGTCAACTCCGTTTCCTCTTCCTTTGTTTTCGTGAAATGCGTAAAACCATGCTGCAGGGACGGCGAGTGAAAAAACATGTTAAGGATTGGATATTTATTTCTCTTGATCGATTCCGCCAACCGGATCATTTTCCCCGCATCGTCCGATTCCGGCGAAAGCCAGACCTTGTTGAGGATGTTCAGTCTGTCCAATACCCCGATCAGACGGAAATGCCTCAATGCACTGCCGGAGATCGCTTTCATACGCGCATTGCAACGATCATAATCGTCTTGCAGGAAACCGATGGTGGCAGGCACTTCCAGGATGCTGGAATCGGGGTTCCCGTTTTTTCCAATTTGAAGGAATTGCGGCATCGGGGAACGGTTCGAGAAATCCGGCCCGTGATAGCTTTCCCAGTTTAAATAGGGCGACACGGAAGTATCCACCTTATAACCCAACCGGTGAATGTTCTCGGCTACCGTGTGATCGAATCCCCACCTTCCGCTGCGAAAGGTAATCGGTTCCATCTTGAAATTATCGACGATTTTCCCATGCAGGGATTCCAGTTTCCTGTACTGGAGTTCCTTGTTCAAGTTGAACAACATCGTGTTCCTTACCGTTTTCTCTTCCTCGAAGGGAGGCGTGTTCCATGGATGGAGGTGGGCACCGATCTCACAACGACCCTGATCCTGGATCTTCCTCAGAATGGAAATCGAGGTCTTGTCCGTGGCGACCGGATACGAGATCAGGTAGGTCGGTTTCACGTTGTATTTGTCGAATACGATTTGAAGTTCCGTCAATTTCCCGATATTCGAGAGAACCGGTTCCGAATTATAGTCGGACCAGTTGTCTTCTTCCACGTCGATCGTGATCGCCAGATACATGCGGCCTCCTAATGACATCCGACGCCCTGCCGAAATGTGTGTTCGTTTCGCTCTTCTTGTCTCAAAAACTTTTTTACGGCCTCACGGATCATCATTTTATCTTTTTCGTTTACAAGGACATGCGTAGGCAGCGTGACCAGCGTATCCGAAATCGTTTCGGCCCCCTCGAAGTCCCGCCGATCGAACATTTCCTTTATCTCCTGAATCTTGTGGATCGGGAACGGGTACATCGGACTTATCCCCATCCGATTTCCCGATTCGCACAATTCCTCTTTGGACGCTTTCCCCTCCAGGTAGATCGGAAACCGATTGTAGGGAATCCCGTTCGCATGAATTTGCATTCCATTCGAGAATTCGAAACGTTCGATATATCCATAGGCGTTGTCGGATCTGCCGCGATTCAACGTTTCCAGTTTATTTCGCCAGTCATGTAAAAGGCCCGCCTGGAACCCGGTAAATTTGAGCACGGGAAACGTCCGGTGAAAACGGGTTTCTCCGATCTTGAGGAACGGCAACCGTTTCGGTAACCAGAACAGGGTCGGGCGCAGAAAAATCATCAGGAAGATGGTTTCCAGAACGTTCAGTGCATATTCCGTAAACGGCACCTTTTCCAGATCCGAATAAGACTCCTGTATCGAATCGGCGATCTCCCCGGAGGAAGTGATGATGATCCCCCCGGATCCGCAGGTGATGTTTTTCCCTCTCCCGAGGCTGAAAAACGCGACGTCCCCGAGTGTTCCGAGTTTTTTCCCTCCGGAGGCGGCGCCCATCGCCTGGGCGGCGTCTTCAATAACGAATATTTCCCGGTTATTGCAAAGGCCCCGAACTTTCGAGACATCCGACGGAATTCCGAACAGGTGGGTCGGGATGACGCACATCGTGTCGTCGTCGACCAGGTCGCGAAGTTGCGAAAAATCGAAGTCGAGCGTTTCAGGTCTTATGTCGCACAACACGATATCCAGTCCTGCCATTCGGATCGCCGAGGGAACGGAGAAGCAGGTATATGCCGGAATGATCACTTTCCTTTTTCGGGTCAATCTTTTCAGCCCGGACAGTATCAGAAACAGGGCGGCTTTCCCGGAGGAAACGAGAAACGCATGGTTGGCTCCAAAGTACTCTTTGATTTCCCTTTCCAGTTTCTCGTTGAGTTTGCCGTTCGCGATTCCGTAGAAACCGTACATCAAGTCTGTCGGTGAGATCGGGGCTGCCGTCGGCGGAAGGGTTCTCATGATGCTCATGGTATGTTTTTGATGATCCTCGGACCGAGCATTCGCGTAACGGGGAGAGGCAACTTTTTCCAGATCCCTATGGCAAGATGGTATTTCCGATTCCGCGGCGTGATGTCCGGAATGTTTCCTTCATCCCGAACCCAATAACTCCACACCATGGGACTGGGTGTTGCTCCCCACTGCTCCTTGAATTTGTACGTGCTCTCCTCTTTCGTCGACCTGCCGAAATCGAATGTTGTAAAGCCCTCCTCGCAGGCGAATTTCAGGCAGGACCAATAAAGCAGCATATTCGGGCTCAAGCGATTGTAGTTCCGGACGGACGAAGCCCAGGGGACCTCGAGCCTATCCTTGAACCCGGCGAGAAAGCCGGCGGCAACGGGGGTGTTTCCCATGTAGACCGAACATATCCAGGTGTTTTCCCGGAACCCGTCGAGGATGTTCCTGAAAAATTGCTTCGGATACACCGGGGTTCCCAAGGATCTCATGTTCCGGGAAAAAACCGCGTAAAAGCTGTCCAGTTCCTCAAGGCGGTCGATCCGGGAGACCATTCCCGCTTTCTGCGGAACCTTTATCTGGCTCCGCAGTTTCGAAGGAAAAGACTTCCACAGTTCGTCAGGAGAGCCGGGAAGGCCCAACCGCATGGAAACCTTTGAGGTCTTTTCTTGGAAACCGTTACGCAACGAATGTTCCTGCCGGAATTCGACATGGTGAACATTCAGGTCCTTCGCCATCCGGATGGCGGCATCGATCAGGTTCCGCTTTGCGGGCTCGCCGTTCGCGCACACTCCCCCGTAGTTGAAATAAGGCATGGAAACGATGAAATTGCCGAATCCCCAGCTTTTCATGTGGACCATCGGGAGGATGCCGTCGATGTCCCCACCGGATTTTTCCGAAAGAAGAACATGATATTTATGGCCGAAGGAATCCTCGATCACTTTTCCCCATCGGCCGTCGTGGTATAAATTGGCAACCTCACTGTTCCTTACATAATGATCGATGCGCTCACGATCCCGAATGTCTGCCAGCTTTACAGACACCGTTCGCTCCTGGTGACCCCGTAACCGGCCATCACGATCGGCATGCGGAGGTACATTGTCCCGGCGTCTCCCCAAGAAGTGCGAACCTGCATCTCTACTCCGGATCCTTCCGGACCGTTAACGCGACAAGCAACATGCCCGGCTAACCGGCAAACCGCAATACGGCGGATTCCTTGATGACGCCTTGAATGCACTGCACGAACCGATCGATACCGAAGTGCCTGGAAACATGCTCCCTCCCGCGGATTCCCAGCCCGCGGGCCAACTCCGGGTTCATGAGCAGCTTCACGATCGCGTCGGCCATCGCATCGGGGTCCTTCACGGGTACCAGCAAGCCGGTGTCGCCATCCGCCATGACTTCCTCGGGCCCGCCGCACCGCGTGGCGACCACAGGCGTCTCCATCGAGAGCGCTTCGATGGCCGTGAGCCCGAACGACTCCTGCTCGGAAGAGATCACGAGAACATCGATAGCCGACATGAGACCATGAACGTCGTTCCTCCACCCCAGGAGCCTGACCCTCGAATCGAGTTGGAGGTCCCTGATCCGATCACGTATCCGGTTGGTGTAACTTTCGGACCCCGACCCAACGATCAGGAAGGACACTTTTTCGATCTTTCGCGCCACCTTTTCCGCGGCGGCCAGGAAGGTCATGTGGTCTTTACTCGGAAACAACGCCCCCACCACGGCAACGAGCTTCGTGTCGACCTCACATCCGAGCGCTCTCAACAACTCCATACGTGAGGAAAACTTTTCGCGAAACGGGGGAGAAGGAAGTCCGTTGTACACGACGAACGCCTTGCCGGATAGCAGGGGGTAGCCGCTCGCCAACGCCTTGGAGCAGAATAGTACGGAGCTGGCCAGGAACCCGATCGCAGCGCAATAAAACCGGAAAGGAAATAACGGCGCAAGATCGCGGTTCCGCAGGATGTGCTCGTGGATATGCCAAACGTGAGGTTTCCGCGTGCGCTGCGCGGCGATCGCACCTTCGACGCAGGTCACCGTGTTCGTGTAGACAAGGTCTACCTTGTGCTCCGTGATCAGCCGCTCGATGGCCCGGCATCTGGAAAGCAACGAACGAAGGAACCGGGCAAGATATCGAACCCTCTGTCGTCCCGTCGACACGGCGGATCCCGGAACCCAATGGACAAGCTGCTTGACGAAAACCGGGATTCCGAGCGCGGCGACCTGGCGGGCCATGGGTCCGTCGAAAGGAAGAAGCAGCATCGGCGCGAACACTCTGCGATCGATCGATGAGAGAAGAGTCAGCAGGATCCGCTGCGCGCCGAACAGGCTCGAGTCGTGCGATACGAAAAGAACCCGGATGGGTTCCTTCGGAACAGCATGGACGACGATCGGGGCTTCGGCCAAATCCAACGTCATTGGTATCGGCCCCGACGATCGCTGTCCGAGGTGTTTCCGCCCGGAAACGACAGACTCATGCTACCTGACTCCTGAGGATATCCGCCAGTTCGCCATAGACCCTGCTGCTGGCAAAATGCTCCTGTGCATAGCGAAGGGCGGACTCCTGGAGGGCCACCCGCCGTACATCGCTATAGAGCAGGGAAACGATCGATCCCGCGAACTCCGGCCAATTGTTGCACACCATGAACGGCGCCTCCCCCTCGAAGACAAGCCCCTCAACCGCATTGGGAGTAGCCACCAGCGGTTTGCCGTTACAGAGAGCCTCGACCGTCTTGATCTTGAGGCCGGACCCCGTCACAGTGGGATTGATCACGACCGCCGATTGCCGATACAGGGCCTGGAGATTTTCCACCCAGCCCAGGACCCTCGCCCGCGGAACCTTGTTCGAAATCGCTTCGCCGATCTTCCCCGCCACCCAGAGCTCTGCTCCAGGATTTTCCTTGCACACGAGCGGCCATGCAAGTTCACAAAAGTCTTTGAGCCCGGCGATATTCGCCGGGTAGTTGGAACCGACAACCAAAACGATATTTCCGGAAATTTCATCGCCCGCCTGGCTATGGGTTACCACCTCGTAATCGATACCGACCGTCACAACCTTCCGTTCCGGCACCAGCGCGCGGAAATGTTCGGCTTCGGCAGCCTGTATGGCAATCACCACGTCAACGGTCAGAAGGTATGCCCGCTCCTCCTCGGGTGAGCAGTAGAGCGGGTCTTCCGGATCTCGCCTGGAAAACATGTCGTGGGTGTCCACAAACGTCAGCACGCCGGATGGAACTTCCCGCAGGCAGGGCGTTGTAAACACATACTCGGCGACCACGGCGTTCGGCCGATATCGTTTACACAGGACGCCCGTTGCTTGAATGAGATAAGGCTTGCCGTGAAAGGCGCGCACCTTTTCGGATTCCGTGATCGGTATGGGCTGCGGGGATAGGAATCGGTTCACCAGGTTACTGATTTTCTTCGGAAGGGAGGTCGGGCACTCATCCGGTGTGTAAACCGCATCAACAATCTCCAGAAGTTGATCGCGCATATCCCTTGGAAGTGGAGGATGGTTTAACAATAAAACGATATGGAATCCCTCTGCGCGCAGCCAGTTGATCATTTTCAGAAGACGAATTTCATTCCCCCCGGAACGCAGCACAGGATTTACATGGGATATGAATAAAATCGTTAATGCATCTCTTGATTTATTCATGCGCTATCGGGACAACATTTAATAGTAATTTGAATTTTCCTGTAATTATACGGTTGCTTCATTCCGAAATTACACTTTCCTGGAATGCATTCCTGCGTGTTGAAATATATGTATATATTTTGCTAAATATTTTACCTCGTTTTTCATATTTTCTCGATTCCACCACGCCCAATGAAATAATTCTTTAAAGCATTTTATCCGCTCGATCAAACCGATCGGAGAGCGAAGAATGGATTTCGTCCATTCCAAAAACCATCTCCATCTTGGCATTTGGATTTTGCCTTTTCGGGATGGATTAAACCATACTGCCCGATCTTCCCATTCAGGATTCGCGCGCACGGAAGACAAATCATGGTCCCGACGCAAAAATAAATATTCCGGAATTTCATAAAATTCACCGTGAAGAAGAATTTCCCCCAACAGAATCATATCGGATGCAGGGTAACTTCCAATCAGAGGGGATTTTTCCAAGATGCTTGCACGGAAGAGACCCAACACCGGATTGCACTCATTGGGATGAATATGGTATTTCAAGAACGACCTGAAGCGTTTATTGGATATATTATCCTGTAAATAAGGCCTTGTAATAACTCTACTTATTGGTTTCCCGTGCTCATCAATAAAGGCCGTTTTCGAGTAACACAATACCACATCGGACATTTGATCAAGCACTTGAACGTAACACTCCAGCAAGTTCGAGGTCCAGACATCGTCATGACAAGCCCACTGGAAATATTTCCCCCTCGCAAGATGGAAAACCTGATTGAAATTCCAGGCGGCACCCAGGTTTTCTTCATTCCTATGATACCGGATTCGTGAATCTTTTTCGGCATAGGAACGGCAAATTGCCCTCGTGTTGTCCGTAGAAGCATTATCCGAAATAATCAATTCGAAATCTTTAAAAGTTTGAGAGAGAATGGAATCCAGCACATCTATTATATAAGTTCCCCCGTTATAAACTGGAAAACCTATACTTACAGTAGGAATCTTCATTATATTTCTTTGTTAAATCGTAGTTGGGATTCGAAGATATCGGAGGGATTCATATCAAAAGAATCTACATGCTTTTCACTGATTCTTCATGGATATTCATTCCTTCCAAATTCCACTTGCATGGGAGGAACATGATACCCCACCATTTGTCGATTCCTCTATTAGACTGGTAATAATTTGA
>Ga0315273_10003744_pt1 | contig 18378 bp, 13 predicted proteins | sample YL17G02_0_MG_FD_205753 | JGI IMG/M metagenome (GOLD analysis project Ga0315273, IMG submission 205753) | Sediment microbial communities from Yellowstone Lake, YNP, Wyoming, USA - YL17G02_0 | ecosystem: Environmental > Aquatic > Freshwater > Lake > Sediment | place: USA: Wyoming | collected...
TGTAGTTCTTGGCCGCGTCGTCGTGGATGGTCTGCTCGTCCGGCGAGGCCGGTTTCTTGGTGAACTCGGGACACAGCTCCTGCGCCGCCTTCATCTTCCCGATGCCGTCGTTCATCCACCGCACCCAGTAAGAGTTGCGGTTACCGGTCCACTGTTCGGCCTTCTTCTTGTCACCGGCGGCGTCGAGGCCCTGGATGCCGGTCGTGAACCACTTGCCCGCCGGCCCGGCGCTGTCGAGTTCGGCATACGCCCAGCCCAGGTAGGCGATGGCCTCGGCGTCTTTCGGGTCCTCGGTGGCGCACTGCTCGAGCTGCTGCACCGCCTTGTTCATCTGGCGCAGGTAGTCCTCGGTGTTGCCCTTGTCCTTGTCGCGCAGCCCGCCCACGACGTACTGGATGCCACCGGCGCAGTGCGGGTTGCGTGCATGCGCGGGCGGAGCGAGCGACACGGCCACCGCGGCCGCGAGCACGACAGCGACCTTCCAGGCGTTCGACTTCACCGTCATCCTCCTTGTCACGTGAGGCGGTTGCCGTTGGCCATCAACCCGAACGTGCAGCCAAGGGCCTTCGCCGCCTTGCGGGACGCGAGCATCCGCGTCATGAAGATCTCGAAATATTCCATGACCTGCGAGATCTGCGGGTCGATCGTCAACTCGAGGGTGATGAGTCTCTGCTTCTCGTCCACATTGAGGAAGCTCTTCTCCACCGCATAGTTCACACGGTCGTGGATGTCGAACTTGATCATCTCGGGATTGCGCACACGGGTGCGGTGCACGTCGCTCTTGTCGGCGAGGATGAGCGCCGCGGCGACCGGGTTCACCGGGTCGCCCTCGTTCTCGTTGTGATTCCCGATCGCGCTGATGACCCGCACGATCTCGAGGTCGGGCATCCCCATCGAGGTGAGCAGGTTCATCGCCATGGCCGCGCCGGTCTGGGCGTGGTGGTCGCGATTGACCACATTGCCGATGTCGTGCAGGTAGCCGGCGATCGCCGCCAGTTCACACTCGCGCTCGGGGTGGCCGAGCCGCCGAAGCACGTTGTAGGCGATGTGCGAGACCAGCCCGACGTGCCGCTCGCCGTGCTCGGTGTAGCCGATCTCGGCCAGCGCCTCGTCGGCCTTGCGGATGTAGATCTTGACCCGAGGGTCGTTCTGCACCTGTTCGGCGGTCAGGGGCTTGCCGTTCCCGACGGCGGCGACGGCCGGCGTCGAGGGACCCGCCGAAGACGGGGCGAGCTTCCGGTCGCGTCGATCGTGGTCGGACATGTTGACTTTCCGGGTGCGGGAACGGTGCCAGGCCCCGGCGGGCCGGCCCGGAGTGTCGGTCGGGCGGAGTTTCGGCGCTAACTCCATGTGCGTCAAGCGGCCAGCGCCCAAGTCCTTCGCTCGCCGGGGGTTTACGACGGGCTGACCGGGGGTGCCGGGCGAGGCGCGGGCGCGACGCTGCGAGGCACGGACCGGACGCGCCCGGGTCCCGCCAGGAGGCGGTCGTCCTTCGAACGGTGCCGCTAGAGCACGTCGGTCGGATCCACGTCGACGGCCACCTTCACGCCGCCGGGGCGGGATTTCGACTCGGCCCAGTCGAGACCGGCCGCCGCCACCTCGCGCACGCGCGAGCCGTCGGCGCCCTTGAGCAGCAGGTGCCAGCGGAAGCGGCCGCGCAGCTTGGCCAGCGCCGCCGGCGCCGGCCCGAGCACGATGACATCGTCCCCACTGGCGGCTCGCAGATGCCCACCCATCGCCTCGGCGGCGCGCTCGACCTCGTCCTCGTCGGCGCCGGTGAGCAGCAGCGCCGCCAGCCGCGTGTAGGGCGGATAGCCGGCCTCCTTGCGCTCGGCCAGCTCGGCGCGCGCGAAGGTGGCCAGGTCGTGTGTCATCGACGCGGCGATCGCCGGGTGCTCCGGCGTGCAGGTCTGGACGATCACCTCACCCGCGGTCTTGCCGCGGCCCGAGCGCCCCGCCACCTGGGTGACCAGCTGGAACGTGCGCTCGGCCGCCCGGAAGTCGGGCAGGTGCAGTGCCACGTCGGCGTCGAGCACGCCGACCAACGTGACGCGCGGGAAGTCGAGCCCCTTGGCGATCATCTGGGTGCCCAGCAGGATCGGCGCCTCGCCCTTGGCGAAGCGGCGGATCACCTCGGCGGGCGCGGCATGATCGCGCGCCACGTCGGTGTCGAGCCGCAGCACCTTCGTGCCGGCGAAAGCCTGCGCCAGCTCGCGCTCGACGCGCTGGGTGCCGGCGCCCGACAATCGCATGAACGAGGCGCCGCACCGGGGGCAGGTCGGGCGCGCCGTCTCCTCGTGGTCGCAGTAGTGGCAGCGCCACACGGATGGCGTCAGGTGCAGTGTGAGGGCGATGTCGCAGTGCGGACAGGTGGGCACGTGGCCGCACGCGCGGCACTGGCTGTGGTGCGAATGACCGCGGCGGTTGAGGAACAGCAGCGCCTGTTCGCCACGCTCGAGCCGCGCCGCGAGTGCGGCGCGCAGCGGTGTGCTGAGCAGCGTGCCGGCGCCTTCGCGCCGCATGTCCACCACGCGCACCACGGGGAGCTTCCGCCCGTCCACGCGATCGGGCAGCAGCAGCTTGCGGTACTTGCCGCGCGCGGCGTTGGCGAGCGACTCGAGACTCGGCGTGGCGCTGCCGAGCACCACCGGGATGCCCAGCATCTGCGCGCGCCGCACCGCGGTGTCGCGGCCGTGGTAGCGCAGTTGCTCGCTCTGCTTGTAGGACGGCTCGTGCTCCTCGTCCACGATGACCAGCACCAGCCTGGGCAGCGGCGCGAACACCGCCGACCGGGCCCCCACGACGACATCCAGAGCGCCGCGCCGCGCCAGTTCCCAGTTGCGCCGCCGCTCACCCGTCGCGAGGTACGAGTGCAGCACTCCGACGCGGCGGTCGAAGCGGCGGCGGAACTCGCGCACGATCTGCGAACCCAGCGCCACCTCGGGCACCAGCACCAGAGTCTGCCCGCCGGCTTCGCGCGCGGCGGCCGCGGCGCGCAGGTAGACCTCGGTCTTGCCGCTGCCGGTCACGCCCTGCAACAGCAGCGGGGCGAACCGGCGCGCCCGCACCGCCTGCTCGATGGCGCGTGTCGCGCTGGCCTGCTCGCGGGTGAGCGTGATCCGCGTCGCCAGCCCCAGCGTCACGATCGGATCCTCGACGGCGCCCTTCCGGGCGCGGCTCGCCGCCAGGCCCTGCTGACCGCCCGGCATCGCGGCGGCGATCACTTCGCCCCACGGCGCCAGGTAGTAATCGGCCATCCAGCGCGTGAGCGCCAGCAGGTGGGCATCGAGCAGCGGCGGCCCGTTCACCGCCGTCAGCTCGCGGGTGTCCGCCACCGCGCTCTTCGTCACCCGTTCCACCACGATCCCGCGCCGCGGCCGGCCGCGGAACGGCACCGTCACCGGTGCACCCGGCACGCAGGTGGCCTCGAGCGCCGCGGGTACGCGGTAGATGAAGGTGTGGCGGAGCGGGATCGGCAGGGCCACCAGCGCGAAGGACATGCGGCCGACATTATCAGGTCGCGGGAAGTGCCGAGGCTGGAGCGCGATCGGGGAGGACGGACGCTGACGGATCGCGGACGTCGGAGACGGGGCGGTGGACACCCGGGGCCCGGGGACGCATGCCCGGGCGCGTACGTGGCGCGCCCACGCGGCGGCTCAGGCCCCGGCGGTCTCGTGACGGACGACGCCGGGGCTCACGCCTGCATGCGGTTCTGCTGGTTCTGCCCGAGGATCGAGTTGATGCGTTCGACCAGCTTGCGCGGGCTGAACGGCTTGGTGATGTAATCGTCGGCGCCGACCTCGAAGCCGATCTTCTGATCGACGTTTCGGCCCTTGGCCGACAGCAGGATCACCGGGATGTCCTTGGTGGCGTCATCGCCCTTCAGGATCTTGCACGTCTCATAGCCGTCGAGCTTGGGCATCATGATGTCGAGCACGATGAGGTCCGGCTTCTCGGTGCGTGCCTTCTCGAGGGCCTGTTCGCCATCGAGCGCGGTCACCACCTCGTACCCCTCCATGCCCAGGCTGAAGTCGAGGATGTGGACGATGTAGATCTCGTCGTCCACGACCAGGATCTTTCCCTTCGCCATAACGATCACCTCCCTGCGTTCGTGGCCCCGTGAGCGCCGTGGTCGCCGGCCGGATCGGCCATCGCCACCCGCATCGCGGGCATCATGCGCTCGAATGCTTCCACCACCGCCGGATCGAACTGGGATCCGGCGAGGCGCACGAGCTCGTTGAGTGCCGCCATCTCCGACAGCGGCGCGCGGTGGGCCCGCCCGAGCGTCATGCTCTCGTAGGCGTCCACCACCGCGAGGATGCGCGCGCCGAGCGGGATGTCCTCCTCGCGCAGCCCGCGGGGATAGCCACTTCCGTCCCACCATTCGTGGTGCGACAGCACGATCTCCCTGACCGCCCCCATGGTCTCGAGCGGCTCGAGCACGCGCACGCCCATCTCGACGTGGCGTTCGACCTCGGCGCGCTGCTCGGGGCTGAGCGGGCCGTGGCGCGCGACCACGTCCCTGCCGACGAGCGTCATGCCGACATCATGCACGGTGGCGGCGAATCCGACCGATCGCACCAGGGCGTCGTCGAGTCCGAGCTCACGCGCGAGCGACTGCGCCAGCCGCACCCGGTGCGGCGCCGAACGGCGCCCTTCCTTGAGGTGCTCCAGCACCATGCGCAGCGCGTCTCCGGTCTCGTCGACACGGGTGCGCGAGGACTCCAGCGTGGTGGCGCTGTCCCACGCGCGCGCGACGCCGTCGCACAGGTCGAGCAGGAGCGCGCAATCCTCGGCGTCGAACTCCCGGCCGGGGGACCGGTCGGTCACGTTGAGCACGCCCAGCAGACCCCGCTCTCCCGCCAGCGGCACCGAGATGAACGAGCCGCTGCGATAGCGCATGCGACGCGAGGATCCGGCACCGTTCGTGAGCGCATCTTCGGGACGCACGCAGACCGGTCGCCGATGCTGGGCGACCCAGCCGGCCACGCCGGTGCCCGGCGCCACGCGGGTGTCGCGCACCACCGGCAGTTCGAGCCCGATGGCAGCCCGGATCACCAGGTCGCCGTCGGGTTCGCACCCCATCAGACTCACCACGCCTGCGTCCATGGCCTCGCTCACCATCTCCACCGCCAGCCGCAACAGATCGTCGATCGCGGTCGCGGGTCCCGACAACGGGCGCATCACGACACGCTTGCCAGCGTGCCGCTTGAGATGCACCGAGAACACCGAACCCCGGCCCGGCTCGCTCTCCGCGGCGATGCGTCCGCCGTGCGCTTCGACGATCGACTTGCTGATCGACAGACCGAGCCCGGTACCGCCAAAGCGGCGCACCGAGGACGAGTCCACCTGGTAGAAGCGATCGAAGATCTTCTCGAGCTCGCCGGACGGGATGCCGATGCCCGTGTCCTCCACGCGCAGCGTCACCGTCCGTTCATCGCCGGTCACCCGGAGCGTCGCCGTGCCCCGGACCGGGGTGAACTTCACGGCGTTGCTCCCGAGGTGCAGCACCAGCTGCCGCATCTGGTCGCGATCGGCTTCCACGCGGGTATCGGCAAGCTCGTTGACCACCTTGAGGTTGACCTCGCTGGCCTCGGCCATCGGGCGGAGCAGCCAGGCGGCCTCCTCGACCACCTCGGCCAGTTCGATCGCCGCCCGGCCGATCTTCGGGTGTCCGGATTCGAAACGGCTGAGGTCCAGCACCGAGTCGATCAGCCGCGAGAGCCGGTCGCTCTCTTCCAGAACCACTCCGAGGAAGCGTCGCTGCTGTTCGACCGGCAGACTGCCGGCCTCGGCGGCGAGCATGGTCTCGACGTAGGCGCGGATCGCCGTGAGCGGGGTGCGCAGTTCGTGCGAGATCGTGGCGACGAAGTTGTTCTTGAGCGAGTTCATCTCGTTCATGCGGTCGTTGACGGCCTCCAGCTCGAGGCCGCGCTGCTTGAGTTCCTCGATCAGGCGTGCGTTCTCGATCGCTGCCACCGCGTGCCCGGCGAACACCTCGAGCATCTCGATCGACTCCTGCGACGGCACCAGCCGGTCCGCCGGGTCGTCCACCGAGAGATAACCGAGGATGTCTTCGGCGCCGCTCACCAGCGGCACCAGCAGCACATCGTCGGCGTGCCACTCCCACTCCTCGCGCGGACCGAGCTCGGTGACGACCCCGGCCGGCAGCACGCGGCTGAACGCGGACTTGTGACTGATGAAGTACGAGCGGCTGACCTTGAACTCGTCGCGCAACCATGAGCGGAAGTCGTCGATCGGCACCGACTCCTCGGCCAGACGCACCCGCGCCTCGTCGTGGATCCCGACCGCGGCCACCGCCTTCAGCTCGGTCGTGCCGGGCTCGCGCAGCCGCACCAGCACGACGCGGTAACCGAGCACGTCACGCACGGCCTCGGCGAGCCGGCGCAGCAGCGTCTCCAGTTCGAGATACTCGCTGATGTCGCGCAGCGCGTGCAGCAGCCGGTGGAGCCGCGCGGTGCGCTGACGGTTCTCCTCGATCTGCTGGAAGTAGAGTTTGCCGAGCCGCTCACGCGCGCCCTTGTCCTCCGCGAGCTCGGCGCGCAGGCGCTCGAGTTCGCCGGCGTCGGCGGACCCCGCCGCGGCGGCGCTCACCGAGTCGGCCGCGGCCTGGACCGCGGCGACGCCGCTGGCCTGGGTATCGCGCTTGAGCCTGAATAGCTCCCGCCGAAGACGATCGATATCCCCGCGCTGCTTGAGCTCGACGGTCGAGGGACCGACCTTCTGATGCTTCGGACTCACCGCGCTCCGCTCTCGCGTGCCACCACGCGCACCAGCGCGTCGACCACGCGTGGATCGAACTGGCAGCCCGATTCGCGCTCGAGCTCGGCGATCGTGTCCTGGTGACTTCGCGCGGTACGCCATGGACGCCCCGCGCGCATGCTCTCGTAGGCGTCGACCACGGCGATGACGCGCGCACCGACCGGGATGTCCTCGCCGATGAGACCGCGTGGATAGCCGCCGCCATCCCACCGTTCGTGATGCGACAGCACGGCTTCGCGCACGGCGCCGTGGTACTCGAACGCGCGCAGCATCTCGGCGCCCGCCTCGGGGTGCCGCTCGACCACGGCGCGCTCCCGCTCATCGAGTGGACCCTCGATCGACCACAAGTGGCGCTGGAGCGGCCCCATGCCGACGTCGTGCACCGCCGCGCACCACCCGATACGGTCGATCTCCGGCCCCGCCAGCCCCAGCTCGGCGGCCACCATCCGCGCGTGGCGGACGTGATGACGCGTGCCGAGCCGGCCCTCCGCGTGCAACCGGGTGACGCTGCGCAGCGCTCCCACCGCCTCGGCGACGGCGCGGCCACTGTCGGGATACGCGTAGGCGCGCTCGACCGCACTGCCGACGCGCTCGACCAGCGCCACCAGCACCGACAGGTCGTTCGAGTCGAACGACTCACCGGTGTTCTTGTTGTTGACGTTCACCACCCCGAGCACCTCGTCCTCGACCATCAACGGCACCGACAGCAGCGACTTGGTGCTGTATTGCGGATGGTTGAAGCGCTGGAAGCGCCGGTCGGTCTCGATGTCGTCCACCAGCACCGGGCGCGCCCACGCCGCCACCGTGCCCGCCACCCCCGAGCGCACCGCGGTGCGGCGGCCGACGATCGGGTGTCCATCGAGCCCCCGCGCCATGGCGATCACCAGGTCGCCGCGCTCGGGGTCCACCAGCATGAGCGACACGATGCCGGCGTCCATCACCGCCGCCACCATGTCGACCGTCTCCTGGAACAGGTCGCGCAGGTCGTTGCGCTGCATCACCGCCGCGGCGATGCGGCGCGCACGTGGCGAGGCGACCTGGCGCAGCGGCATGGCGACACGGAAGCACGCGCCCGTGACCCCGTCGGACTCGGCCCACAACCGGCCGCCGTGCAGCTCGGCCGCCCCTCTGGCGAGGGCGAGGGCGAGCCCGGTGCCCTCGGCGCCGCTGTCACCGGGACGCCGCGCGCGCGCGAACCGCTCGAACAGCCGCGACATCTCGCCGGCGGGGATCCCGGGACCACGATCGGTGATGGCCGCCTGCCACGTATCGGCGTCGGCGCTCGCCCCGACCCGCACCTCGTCGCCCGGAGGCGAGAAACGGATCGCGTTGGCGACCAGGTTCGACAGCATGCGCCGGATGAGCTCGCGATCACCCTCGACGCGCAGGGACTCGGGCACCGTGAGCGTCACGGTGACCTGGCGCACGCGCGCCATCCCGGAGAGTTCCGAAGCGACCTCGGACACGATCTCGTTCAGCGAGGTCTCGGCCAGCTTGAGCGGACGCAGACCGGCCTCGAGCCGCGACAGGTCGAGCACATCGTTGGTGAGCCGCGACAACCGGTCGCACTCCTCGTTGACGATGCTGAGGAATCGCTCGCGCGGGGCGCTGCGGTCGTCGAGCGACTGCATCAGCGTCTCCGTGTAGGCCTTGATCGTGGTGAGCGGGGTTCGGATCTCGTGCGCCACCGAGGCCATCAGGTGCGACGAGGTGGCTTCCTCACGCCCGAGCTGCTGCTCGAGCTCGATCCGGCGTTCACGCTCGAGCTCGAGCGCGCGACGCATCTCGTCGCGTTCGAGCGCCAGCGCGAGCGCGTCGGCGAAGGTGCGCAGCATCGAACGGTCGTGGGCACCGAAGTCGCGCGGCGAGGCGAAGCCGAGCAGCAGGCAGCCGTACAACGTCGAGCCGGCCTTGAGCGGCATCGCCGCGAGGGCCGCCGGCGCGTCCCGCCACAGCAGCGCCTCCCGTTCCCCGGGTCCCGGACCGCGACCGTCGTCGAGCACCTCGGCCTCCCGCGAGCACACCATCGCGACCGGACCACCGGGCTCGGCGAGATAGGGTGTCTCGACCCCGCCCTCCTCCAGCAGGCGCAGGGCCCCGCTGCGCGCGTCCACGCGCAGCAGGCGGAACGCCTCGGCCGCCAGGGACCGGACCGCGCCCTCGCCCACGAGCCGGCATGCCGTGGCCAGGTCGCCGGTGCTGCGCAGGGCGAGCATCGCCTCGCTCAAGGCCCCGACCCCCTCGGGTTCGGGCCACCTCCGGTCCTCGCGCGTCACGGTCACGGTCATCGATCACCTCCGCGGATCAGGCGACGTCGCGTCGCTGATCCTCCTCCGCCGGTTCGGAGCGCGAGCGCCGTTCACTCACCACGATGCTGCCCACGATCCCCTTGCCGTGCTCCTTGAGCTCCTGTGCCTTGTCGTTGAGCTCGGCCTGATGCGTGATCGGGTAGCGGTCGGTGCTCACCAGCGCGATGGTCACCGACATCACCGGGAAGCGCTCGATGACATGCCGGCGGTTCAGTACCTCGACATAACCGTGGTCCCGGTCCGCGGCGTCGTACAGCAGCGGCGCCAGGCGGTCGAACGACTCCACCACGGCCCGCGCCACGGCCTCACCGCAGTCGGGCGAGGTGAGCAGCACGAAGTCGTCGCCGCCGATGTGCCCGACGAAATCGGCCGGCGTGCCGGACAACTGAAGGGTATCGACGAGGATGCGCGCGAGCGCGCGGATGGCCTCGTCGCCACGAACGTAGCCGTAGTGGTCGTTGAACGACTTGAACGAATCGATGTCGACCGCGAGGAACGAGAAGCTCTCGTCACGTGCGATCCGGCGCTTGATCTCCTCGTCGATGGCGACGTTGCCGGGCAGCCCGGTGAGCGGACTGGCGGCGCGCTGCTGCCGGCTCCATTCGAGCGCGGTGCGCACACGCTGGAGCATCTCGCGGCCGTCCCACGGCTTGGTGATGTAGTCGTTCGCGCCACCGCGCAGCCCGGCGAGCTTGTCCTCCATCTCGACGCGCGCCGTCAGCATGATGATCGGGATGTGGCGTGTGATGTAGGACGCGCGCAACCGGCGGCACGCCTCGTAGCCATCCATGTTCGGCATCATGACGTCCAGCATCACGAGGTCGGGCATGAACAGCGGGGCACGCTCGACGGCCTGGGCTCCGTCGCACGCCTCGAACACCTCGAAACCGGCGGCGGCCAGTTGCAGGCCGAGGACTTCCCGCAGGTGGGGTTCGTCTTCCGCGATGAGGATCTTGGGTCTGGCTTCGGGCACGAGGGAGATCCCGCGGTTGGTCGATCGGACGTCATGGGATGAGCGGCGTAGGGTCGCTGGCGGTGGTATCGGCATGAGCCCGGCCGGTTTGAAGAGCGATTTGACCGTCGACCGGCGGGATCGCATCCCGCGATCCCGGGGTCAGGGGGGCCCCCGGGCGCGACCGGCACGGGGGAGGCTCCGGGGACCGGGGGCCGGCGCGGTCCCGGGGCGGACGCGACGGCCCCCGCCCGGCGCTCAGGCCGGCGGGATCGGGAGCCCGGACTCCTCGAGCGACGCGACCGCGTCGAGCTCGGGGTCGGTGCCCTTGCCCTGCGCCAGCTGACGCGCGCCGAGCAGCGCGATCATGCCGGCGTTATCGGCGCACAGACGTGGCGACGGGATTCGCAGCGCCACGCCACGCTCGCGGCAGGCGCGCTCGAGACGCGCGCGCAGTTCGCGGTTGCACGCCACGCCGCCGCCGAGCGTGAGCGCGAGCGCGCCCACCTGGTCGACGGCGCGCATCGACTTGGCGACCAGCGTCTCGACCACGGCGGCCTGGAACGAGGCCGCGAGATCGGCGAGCAACGCCTCGGGGTACGGCGGTTCACCGTGCGGCGCGACGGCGTTCGCGACCGCGGTCTTGAGACCCGAGAACGAGAAGTCGAGGTCCGGCGAATGCAGCATCGGACGCGGCAGGCCGAACGCGTCGGCGCGGCCCCGCGTCGCGAGCTTGTCGATGACCGGTCCGCCGGGGAAGCCGAGTCCGAGCCGCTTCGCCACCTTGTCGTAGGCCTCGCCTGCCGCGTCGTCGCGCGTGGAGCCGAGCCAGCGGTACTCGCCGAAGCCGCGAACCTCGACCAGTTCGGTGTGCCCGCCCGACACCACCAGCGCCACGGCCGGGAACGGACTCTCGCCGTGCTCGAGGGTCGCCGCATGCAGGTGCGCCTCGATGTGATTCACGCCCACCACCGGGATGCCGAGCGCCTGGCCGTAGGCCTTGGCGAGCGCCACGCCGACCACCAGCGAGCCGACCAGGCCCGGGGCGTTCGTGACCGCGATGGCGGTGAGGTCCTTCGCGGTCACGCCCGCCTCGGCGAGCGCCATCTCGACCAGCCGCGGCAACAGCTCGAGGTGGGCGCGCGCCGCGAGTTCGGGCACCACGCCGCCGTAGAGCTTGTGCAGGTCCTGTGCCGCGATGAGATGCGCGCGCAGCGTGCGGCCGTCCTCGAGCACGGCGACCGACGAGTCGTCGCAAGACGACTCGATCCCGAGCACCATCCGGTCGGGACGCGCGTTCACGCCGGCGGCTCGGGCGCCAGTTGCGACTCGAGCCATTCCATGTAACGCGGCGCCCCGGAGGCGATGCGCACCGCGACGCACTCGGGCGTGTCGTACGGGTGCAGTTCGTGGAGCCGCGCCATCAGGGCGGGCCAATCCTGCTTGCGCGTCTTCATCATCGCCAGCACCTCGCGTTCGTCCGCCACCGTCCCCTGCCAGCGATAGATCGAACGAGCGCCGGGCAGCAGGCTGGCGCACGCGATCAGCCGCTCCTCGACCAGGGTGCGGGTGATCCGCGCGGCGTCCTCTTCGGTGGCGAAGGTGCTGAACACGATCAGCGCATCGGTCATGACGGATGGTTCCTCCGCAAGGGCGGGGAGTGTAGCATCTCCGCACGATGCGCTTCCGGCCCGCCCCACTCCCGCTGTTCGTGCTGCTCGCCGGCACAGGCCTGCTCGCGCCGGGCGCCGCGGCACCGGTCCATCGCCCCGCGGTGGGATCGCTGCCACCGATCGTGTTCGTGTCGCGCTCGTTCGCGCCGGACACCGGCGTGGACCCGGCCGACGCCATCGAGTCCGCCGGCGGGGTGCCGGGATTCGGCCCCCACGGGCGGGCCGCGCGCGCTCCCGGCCGCCTGATGTCGCGGGCAGCGGATGGCACCGTGCGGGAACTCGCCGGAACCGATCGATTCAGCGCGATCGCACACCCGCGAGTCTCGCCCGACGGGAAGTGCGTCGCGTTCGCCGCCGCCGAAGCGCCGACGGACCCCTGGCGACTGTGGCGCTACGATCTGGACACCGCCCGTCTCCAGCCACTGGCTCCGGATCCCTGGTTCGTGGACATCGCCGGCGACGCGCACACCCGGGGGGATCTCGTGCAACCGTGTTGGATCTCGGATTCGGTGTTGTGCGCGGTGTGGCTGCAGCCGGACCGACGCACCCAGTACACCGATCTCCCGGTGTCGAGTCTGGTGATGTTCCCGTCCTTGCGCGGGACACAGGACGACGAACGACCTCGCCATTTGCGGAGCGGGCCGGGAGTCTCCGCCACCGACGGCGTCTTCTTCGCCGCGAAGCTCACGCCCATCACCCACGAGCGCAACGGCGCCGAAGCCCCGGCATTCGATCCCGTCACCGGACGCATCGTCTATTCGCGCTGGTGGTTCAATCGCTGGCGCGCCTCGGACGACGATCCCCGTGGCATCACCGACGACGTCGCCCGCGCGATCGCGCGCGACACGGTGAACCTGTGGCAGATCGTGTCCATCCGGCCCGACGGCACCGACGAGCGCGTCGAGGCGAGCGGGATGCGCTCGCGGCTCGAGAGCATGGGATACGGCCCGGCGGTGCTCGCCGACGGCTCGATCGTGGCCACCTACGCCTCGAATCTCGGCCTGTCGCCGCGTCCGGGGTCGCTCGGCATCCAGCGCTTCTCTCCCCGCCTCGGTCACGCCGAGCGCCTGGTCGGCGCCATCGTCGACGCGAAGGGTGGCAGCGATTACGGCTCCCCGCGCGGACTCGCCGCACCCGCGGCGTGCGACCCGGCCGGGCTGCCCGACGGCCGCCTCCTGTTCTCGTACGCTCCCGGCGGCCGCGGCGATTTCGGGCTGTACGTGATGGACCGCGACGGCTCGCACGTCGGGAAGGTATTCGACGCCGAAGGCTCGGACGAGCTGGATGCAGCCCCGATCGTGACGTGGCGTGGCATGCGCGACGCGGAGCTCCCACCCGCTCCGCCTGCGCCGGTATGGCAGCCCGACGGTCTCGCGACCGGACCCACGTTCCGCTTCTTCGATCGCGACGTGTTCGCCGGCGGCCACGCCATGCCGGGTGTGCACGCCGCGCCTCCGCGCTCGGGGGGAGCACGCATCCGCTTCTGGGCCGCGCTGCCGCGGCCGACCGTGGCCGGCGGCGACACCGCGGTGCTGGTGCGCGAAGTGCCGGTGCGCCCCGACGGCTCGGTGGACGAGCGCGTTCCCGCCGGGGTGCCGATGTTCGAGCAGCTGGTCGACTCGAATGGTCGCGTGCTGCGCACGCCCGAAGGCCCGGCGCACGTCGCGGGGCTCAACACCGGGCCGCCGGGCGGAACGGTGACGTGCGTCGGCTGCCACACCGGGCACTCGGTGCTCGAACGCGGCCGCATCCATCCGCCGCGGCGGTGAGCGGAATGCCTCGGAAGCGTTCGGGCCGGCCGCCCAAGCGCGACCGACCCGGGCGGTAACCCGTCGCCGCGCGACGAGCGGCTAGAACTCGATCCCGAGCGTCACCGGAATGACCTGCACCGACTTGGTGTCGATCACGCCACCGGTGTCGGTGTAGACATTGTCGACCCGGCCCTGCACGTAGGCCGAGATCGCCCCGAAGCGCATCGCGATGCCGGCTCCACCGTTGATGCCGAAGTGCGTCTGAGAGGTCGAGTTGCTCGTTCCGCCGGCGCTGGTGTCGGTCTTCAGGTTGTAGGCGCCGATACCAGCGGTGATATAGGGATGGAGCGGGCCCTGCATGATGTCGATCTTCACGTCCCCGAGCCCGCCCAGCATGTCGGTGGTCCCGGGAGAACCGGAAGCGAGCGAACCCCCGCTGGTGGTCACCGTGGCATCCTTGAGGTCGAAGCTCTGGAAGGCGACGTTGACGCCGAACGAGATCGGCATGCCCGGCAACTGCGCACGCGCGTAGACGAGACCGTTGTAGCCGCTCTTGAACGCGTCCTTCGCATCGCTCACCGGCACGGCCACACCGCCGCCGATACCGAAGCTGAACATCTTCTGGTGCGGCATGCCATTGCTGCTCGTGCCACTCATGGCCATCCGGCCCATGTCCTGGGCGAAGACCGGCGTCGCGAGAAGACCCGCGGCGAGAACGAGTGCAAAGGATGTCGGGATGGGTCGGGGCATGGTCGGACCTCCCGGGTGCGTGGGCGATGGCGACGCGACGGCCCCGGTACGTCGCGCCCCCGTGAGAGCGGCTCGCGGAAGGTACCCGGGATGAGCGACGAGCGATAGCGGGAACCGCCACACGGGCGCGGTGAGGCGTCTCACCGCACGCCGACGATCATCGCCAGCCAGCCTTCCTGGTTCTCGAAGCGGCGGCGCAGGCGGTAGGTGTCGTCAGGCGCGTCCTTCTTATCGTCCCAGCCCTCGACGACCACCTCGGTGTGACGGAACCCCGCCTCGCGCATGAGTTCCTGCACCTCCGGGAGCGTCCACAGCCGCCAGTCGTAGGTGAACGCGCGCTTCATGCCCGTGCCGTCGCGGAAGCGGAAGTGGATGTGGCACTGGAGATGGTGGTCGATCGGGTTGAAGCTCGCGTGCTCCCACACGTAGGTGAAGCCGGGAACCAGCCGGCCGTCGGCGCTGGTCGAGGTGGCGATCCGGCGCGTCTCGACCAGCTGCTTCATCGCATCGGTGCCACCGAACGCGTTGGCGATGACCAGGCCACCGGGTCTGAGCGAACCGTGCACGGCGCGGAAATAACCGAGCAGCTGGTCCCGGGTCTTGAACACCCAGTACGAGAAGTTCATCGCGCACACGAGGTCGACACGCGGCCGCGTCACTTCCCGCACGTCGCCGCGCACGAGTCGCAGCCGGCATCCGGCCTCGCGCAGGTGCGGCAACCGGTGCGTGCGGGCCCACTCGAGTGTGGCGTGGTCGATGTCCACCGCCCAGGCGTGGTTGGAGCGCCGCCGGGTCACCCATGCGCCGGCGATCGCGGCGGTGCCACAAAAATCCTCGCGCAGGTCGGTGAACGTGCGGCCTTCGTGATGACGCCGGTAGATGCGCTCGAATACGTCGAGGTCGTACTCGACTCCCTGGACGGCGGCTTCGTAGAGGGCGTGGCGGTCCCGCCTCACTTCAGACTCCCTTCCGCGGGCGCCGGCCCGGCGCCCCGCATGGAGGGCGCACTCTAATCGCTGGACCCGCGCACCGGGAAGTCTCCGCAAAACGCGAGACCCGCGCGGGAGCGCGGGCCGGGGTCGACGGGATGCCGGAGATGACTACTGGCCGGCGGTGAGCTGCAGAGGGAAGTCGTTCGTCTTGCCGTGACCCGCGACCAGGTACGTGACATTCCCCGAATCGCTGTAGGCCACGATGCCGGGTCTGCCGTTCGTCACGATCGGGTTCGCGAAGGTGGCGACGTCCTCCCACGAGTTGGCGGAGCCGGAGGTGCCGTCGAAGGGATTGCGGAACTGGAATCCGGAGCTCGGCATCACCGAGACCACCTGGCCGGCGTTGCCGGCGTACAGGCCGTCATGCTGGACGCACCAGTCCTCGGCGGCGAGCTGGAACGTGTGCATATTGGCCTTGGTCGAGCCTTCCTTCGCCCGGCTCTGCAGGGCGATGAAGTTGGGGATCGCGATGGACGCGAGGACCCCGATGATCACGACCACGATCATCAGCTCGATCAGTGTGAAACCGCGCTGGCGGGACATGCGTCCGACCTCCCCTGGGGACCACCCCTGAGGTACGGGAGCGGCCCCATCTCACCCAGCGTCAACGCAATCGCCGGGCCATCTCGCACTCGCGGTATCGGTCGTTCCCTGCCAAAGGTTTAGCCCACTCGCGGGCGGAACGCCCGGTCGGCGGGGGCGCCCGGACGAGCCGCGATCCGCCCGAATCGGACCGGATCCTCGCGAATCGCGCGACCCGCCAGCCGCCGGACCCGGTCCGGGTACGGTTTCGCGGACGGGCTTCCGGGATGATAGTTTGCGTCGTCCCATCGATGCTCCCGGACCGCGGCCGCGCGGTCCCTGTCAGGCTGGATCCGGCCCTCGGCGCCGGACTTGGGAAGGAACGCCCATGAAGTCGCTGCTTTCCCTGCTCCTGGTCCTCGGTCTCGCGACCACCGTGTTCGCGGCCGAGTCACCGAAGAAGAAGACCACCGCGGCCAAACCGCTCAAGGACACCGCCATGCAGCAGATCGATGCCATGATCCAGAAGGCCGCCGTCGACACCAGCAAGTCGGGGTGGAAGACCCAGGTGCCGCGACCCGAGAAGGTGACGTTCGACCCGAAGCACCAGTACTTCGCCCGCATGGTCACGACCAAGGGCACGGTGCTCATCAAATTCCTGCCGGATGTCGCGCCGATGCACGTCACGAGCTTCATGTACCTGACCCGGCTCGGGTTCTACGACGGACTCTCGTTCCATCGCGTGATCACCGGCTTCATGGCCCAGGGCGGCGATCCGGTCGGCAACGGCAGCGGCGGCCCGGGCTACGAGTTCGCCGGCGAATTCAGCCCGAACATGCGGCACGACCGGCCCGGCCTGCTGTCGATGGCCAATCGCGGCCCCGGCACCGACGGCAGTCAGTTCTTCCTCACCTTCGTGCCCACCCCCTGGCTCGACGGCAAGCACACCCTGTTCGGCGAGGTGGTCGAAGGCCAGGATGTGCTCAAGGCGCTCGAGGCCGCCGGCTCGCAGAGCGGCAGCACCAGCGAGCCATTGCGGATGGAAAAGGTCACCATCGAAGTGAAGTGACGCCTCCGGGCGGTCCCCCGCCCGCGCACCCTCACCCCGCCCCGTGGCGGCGGAGCGACACCATGCCGAGCGAACTCGAGGAACTGAAGGGCCGGCTGCGCGAAATCGACGACCTCAACATGGCCGCGGCCCTGCTTCGCTGGGACCAGACCACCTACATGCCGCCCGGCGGTGCCGACGCACGGGGCCGGCAGCTGGCGACGCTGGGCGCCATCGCCCACGCCAGATTCACCGACCCCGCCGTCGGGCGCCTGCTGGGCCAGCTCGAGTCGTGGGCCGCGGCACTCCCGTACGACTCCGACGACGCGGCGCTGGTGCGGGTCGCACGTCGTGACCACGACATGGCGGTCAAGGTGCCGGGCTCACTGGTGGCCGAGATGAACGCGCATGCCTCGCTCTCGTACCAGATCTGGACCGAGGCCCGGCCGTCGGACGACTTCTCGAAGGTGCGCGCCGTGCTCGAGAAGAACGTCGAGTTGTCGCGCCGGCTCGCCGACTGCTTCCCGGGCTACGAGAGCCCGGCGGACCCGCTCATCGCCTACTCCGACTATGGCATGAAGGCGGCGCCGATCCGCGCGTTGTTCGGCGAGTTGCGCGCGCGACTGGTGCCGCTGGTGCAGGCGATCACCGGCAGACCGCTGGCCGACGACGCGTGTCTGCGCAAAGCGGCCCCGGAGGCCGACCAGCTCGCGTTCGGTCTCGAGGTGATCCGTCGTTTCGGCTACGACTTCGATCGCGGCCGGCAGGACAAGACCCACCACCCGTTCATGACCAAGTTCTCGCTCGGCGACGTGCGCATCACCACCCGCGTGCGCGAGGACGACCTCACCGATTCGCTGTTCTCGACGCTGCACGAGTGTGGCCATGCGCTGTACGAGCAGGGCATCCGCCGCGACCTCGAGGGCACACCGCTCGCCACCGGCACCTCGTCCGGCGTGCACGAGAGCCAGTCCCGTCTGTGGGAGAACCTGGTGGGCCGCAGCCGTGGTTTCTGGGTCCACTTCTACCCGCGGATCCAGCAGGTGTTCCCCGAGCAGCTCGGCGGGGTGCCACTCGACACCTTCTATCGCGCCATCAACCGGGTCGAGAGATCGCTCATCCGCACCGACGCCGACGAGGTGACCTACAACCTCCATGTCATGCTGCGCTTCGACCTCGAATGCGACCTGCTCGAGGGCAGGCTCGCGGTCCGCGATCTGCCCGAGGCGTGGCGCTCGAGGTTCCAGAAGGACATCGGCATCGCGGTGGCCGACGACCGCGACGGCTGCCTGCAGGACGTGCACTGGTTTTCGGGCCCGGTCGGCGGGGCATTCCAGGGCTACACGCTCGGCAACATCCTGAGCGCGCAGTTCATGCGCTCCGCGGTCGCCGCGCGCCCCGGCATCCCGGCGGCGGTCGAGCGCGGCGAGTTCGGGGAGCTGCACGGCTGGCTGCGCGAGAACGTGTACCAGCACGGCGCCAAGTTCACCGCCGACGAGCTGGTGCGCCGCGTGACCGGCGAGCCGATGACGATCGAACCCTACATGGGGTACCTGTGGCGCAAGTACGCGCCGCTGTACGGACTCGAGATGCCGGAG
>Ga0315273_10003745_pt1 | contig 18370 bp, 22 predicted proteins | sample YL17G02_0_MG_FD_205753 | JGI IMG/M metagenome (GOLD analysis project Ga0315273, IMG submission 205753) | Sediment microbial communities from Yellowstone Lake, YNP, Wyoming, USA - YL17G02_0 | ecosystem: Environmental > Aquatic > Freshwater > Lake > Sediment | place: USA: Wyoming | collected...
AGGACTACCCCGACAACTTCCGCCGCTGCTATCGGCGCGTGAACGCCAACGAAGGAGAGGCTCCGACGCTCGAGGACTGGAAGGCGCGCGCCGCTGAAATCAAGGTCGTTCCCGAACCAGAGCCGCAAGACTACGACTCGGACGTGCCGCTGTTCCAGGTGCCCATACGCGCCTTCGCGACCGAAGACGAAGTGAACCAAGACAAGCGCCAGCGTATCCGCGACAAGGCGCGGGAGATGGGGTTGCTATGACCCTCCTCGAGCAGCAGCAGTGCTTCACCCGCAACGTGGGGCTCCTGATCGGCTACGCATACGAACACGGCTATGCACTCACCTTCGGCGAAGCGTACCGCACCCCCGAGCAAGCCGCACTCAATGCCAAGTCCGGCAAGGGCATCACCAATTCGCTGCACTGCGACAGGCTGGCCGTCGACCTCAACTTGTTCAAAGACGGGCAGCTGCTGTGCGGCGCGTATGGTTACTCGGCGCTCGCCCAGTATTGGCTGACCCTACACTCAGGTAACAGATGGGGTGGCAACTTCACCACGTGTGACTACGGACACTACTCGATGGAGTTCGGAGGCCGGCAATGAGCCAAGCCAAATGCAGCGCATGTGGGGCAATCGTGTTGCGGGTCAAAACGCAGGCTAAGAAGAAAATACGAATCGACGCTGAGCCGATACCGTCCGGCAGCCTCACCTGGGCGAACCTGGCGCACACCCGAGTGCGCTCCTACTGCGACAACGATCTACCCGATCTGCCGCGCTTCGCCATTCATTTCTCAACGTGTCCGAACGTCAAACGCAACAAACAGAAGGAGAAGCCATGAAAAGTAGACGAGTGATCCTCACCATCGAAGTAGACACCGACCTGAAGTTGTCCGACTTGAACTACCTGCGCATTGTCGACGTCAACGTGCGCAGCTCCGGGCACATGCAGCGCCTCGATGTCCTGCAGTCCAAGGCCAACGTCATCGAGTCGGGCAAACGTCCGAAGAAGTAGGCCCGCGCGCCTAACGGTGCCGGCGCGGCATCGCAATGTGGAAGCGGTCGGATGAATTGATCTTGATGCGACGCTTATAGGCAGGGGGCCGACGTACTCGGCCTCCTGTCATGCCTATTGCCGCGAGTACAGCACTTGGGTTTAGCCCGAGATGGTCGCACAGATTCAGAAAAGAGAACGGGCCGCTCCGGTCGTCCGAAGCAAACCACTGTGCCGCCATCACCTGCGCCTTGCGCCGTTCCTCCCCTGGGGCTGTCGCGGTGGCGCGCATGTCCAAACATTGCAGCGCTTCGTCTACTACCGCACACATCAGCTTGCGCTCCGGTGACTTGCTTTCCGTTCCGAGTTGAGACGGTAGCAGCGAGTCGCATTCGCCCATGCGTAGAAACTTCATCGCCGCGCGTTCCAGGTCGCCCACTGTGCCTCCTGGACGGTCACAACACCATCGCCGTTGTAATCGCAAGCAGGGCAAGCCGATGTGGGCACGCTGAGCGATTCGATCCCCCAACACAACGTAGCCTCGAGATCGCTGACGTCTGCGTCGCCGTCGCAATCACCAAGGATCGCCGGCGGCTGACGACATACCGGAGACGACGAGGATCGGTTCAGCATCGCGGTCCACGCCCAGGCCCAAAACAAACCGAGCGTCGCTAACGTCACTACCAGCGCTGCCAGCTCCGCCAATGTCATGCCCTCGTCTGCTTCGTCTGATGGTGCCATGATGTCGCTCCCCTTGCTTCGCGTCTGCGCCTAACGTACTACAGCACGGCATACTATGGGAACGAGCAGAGCGAAGAAAAGTAGAATTGTCGAGTGCGGCTACTGCGGACAAAAACGGGCTGTACTCAGCGGCGCGTACCTACGCTCGTTGCGTGAACGGGCCGGCCATTCGCTACGCTCACTGGCGCTCAAGGGCGGTGTGTCTTACGCTCGCCTGAGCGATCTCGAACACGAACGGCGCAAGCCAACTCCACGACTAGCGGCACTTTATGCGGGGCTGAAGCGATGAACGAACAGCAGACCCAAGACCGGGTAGCGGTAATCCTAGGGCGCATGATCGAAGCGGTCGCCGACAATCAAAACCGCATCGCCACGATGAGCTCACTGCTGGCCAAGGACCTTTCGGATAGGATAGGCGAAGATCCCGAGGCTGTCACCATCGCGTGTGTGACCGCGTCGCTGTTGCTCGCGCGACTGCTCGCCAGTAATCACCCGAAGCTGGTGGAGAACGGCAGACTCGATAAAGAAGGTCTCAAGCGGCTGACTGCCGCTTACGTGTCGTTGGTGGCGGACTCGTACACGTTCGATCGGCTGCAGTAGTTGCCAATCTGCGCAGCCAGGCGTAAACGGAGCATCGCATGGACGAGACATTTGAAATCTTCACCGATCTGTGGTCGGCACTACTCCAAGAGCGCCTCGCGCATCAGGCAACGCTCCAACTCCTCAGGCGCTACGAAAATCGCGCCGAGCAACGCAACGGCACTGGCGGTATCCTCGAGGGACGGTGCAAACTGTGCGCTGACCCGCGCGCCGGTATCGGCCAGGAGTACCGCGCCAGTTGCCCCTGCCAGGACGTACACGGACACCTGAGCGCAGAGGCCGCACGGCTCGCCAAAGAACCCCGTCGCGGCAAAAAGGTCAGCGAAAACCTGTTCGGCGTACCTCCTGTGCCGCCGCCCTTGGCGCCTCCCGAGTGAACTCCGAAGAAACAGACAAGCCCGTCAAGCGTCGCAAAACCAAGCCGCGACACGGCATTCACGGGGTTGCCGCCAAGTACACGCCGCCGGAGCGTGAAGCGATCCGCAACTCACTCACCCTCTGGCACGCCGCCCGTGCCCCTGATTACCAGTCTCCCTACTTCCATCACGGCATCGTGATCCCGCGCATCGAGAAGCTCTTTCGACGCGAAGGTAAGCGCAAGCTGATGCTCGTAGAACCGCCTGGTCACGGCAAGCCGGTCCACGATCAGGGCAAGATGCTCATGCACGACGGAACGCGCCTTGAGGCGCATCAAGTCCGAGTGGGCGATCGCGTCATTACGCACGCCGGTAGATCGTGCGAGGTATCTGCGGTTCACGTCCAGGGAGTCCTGCCGTGCCTGCGTATTTCTACTGCGACAGGACGCGAAACGGTGGTCGCGTTTGACCACCCTTTCCTAACTCCCGGCGGGTGGGTGAAAGCATCGGCACTTCGTCCAGGCATGGTCTTAGCGAACGTTCCTACGCCGCGCATAGGAGGCTCCACAATCAGAGATGAGGCATTTCGTCTGGCCGGATATTTCATCGGCGATGGATGCACGAGATACACCAACGCCGGTGCGCCCAACGTGAGCGCTTCCATCACTTGCCTTGACGCGGTGCAGAGAGAGGATATTCGCAACTGCGCGATGGCGCTTGGCTATGGGGTTGGCAGAGAAACCGAGAAGAACATTCCGATCATCGGCGGCGTGAGAGACTGGATACGCGAGATCGGAATTGCTGGACATGGATCAAGAACGAAACGAGTGCCAGGCTTCGTATTCCAAGGGTCCGCAGAACAGGTCGGGCATTTCATCGGAGCTTATTTCGCGTGCGATGGCAGTATCAATCGGCGCGGCAACGTCAGGGTAGACGCTTGCGTCGAAATTTACTCGATCAATCGAGATCTGCTAGCCGACGTTCAGCATTTGCTCTTGCGCGTCGGGGTACAGTCCAGACTAAAGTTGAAGCGCGCCAGCTCCAATAATTTCACGAACGGCCCGATTGTCAGTTGGCGTCTCGGAATAACCAGTCAGGACGATGTCGCTAAATTTGTCGAGAGAGTGCCCTTACATAGCGTGAAGAAACAGACGCTACTCGATTGGGGAGTCGCGCGGCAGAGGTTCGATTCACAACTGCTTCCGGATAAGATCGAAGCAATCGAACCCGCCGGCGAACTACCATGTCGCTGCTTCACTGTCGAAAACGATCATACGTTCACCGTCGACGATCTAGTTGTCCACAATTCTCAGATTAGCACTGTCAGTGGCGTACCGTTCTACCTCGGCAATCATCCCGGACATTCGGCAATGACGCTCTCGTATGGCGACGACCGAGCCCGCGAGTTCGGCTCAGACGTCAAGGACGTGTGCCAGAGCACGCTGGGGCGCGAGATATTCCCGGGCCTCGAGCTGACCAAAGATTCCAAGTCTATCAAGTTCTTCAAGACCGATCAGGGCAACCGCTACTACTCCTACAGCTTTGCCAGCATCGGTGGCGGCGTCCACTTGGATTTTCTCGGCATCGACGATCCAGTCAAAGGCATGAACGAAGCCGAATCCGAGTCGTACATGGAGCGCACGATCAAGAGCTACACCAGTGTCGTGCGCAACAGAATGAAACCGGGCGGCATCATTCTGGCCAACCTCACCCGCTTCTCGCTGCGCGACTGGGCGGCGCGCGTTCTCGAGGCCGAGGGCAACGAATGGGACGTGCTCACTATCCCGGCCGAGAACGAAAACGGCGAGTACCTGTGGGAAGAGTACAAGGGCAGGGACTTCTACGAGAACGCCAAGCGCGACACCGATACGTGGTGGGCCGTCTTTCAGGGGCAACCCAAGGCCTTCGAGTCGCATTGGTTCCGAGAGGAGGATTTCCTCTACTACGACCAGAAAGAACTCGACCCGAAGTGGGCACGCTACATGATCTGCGATCCTGCCTCGTCCACACATCGGCGCGCGGATAGGACCTCGATCCTGGTGGTGGTCGCCGGCCCCGAGCGGCGCGTGTTCGTCGTCGACTGGATCTACGACCGGCTCGATCCCGGGCAACGCGCCGACGCGATCGTGCAGTTGCTGCGCAAGTGGAAGCCGCGCCGCTTCACCTACGAACAGGTCGGGTTGACCAACGACACTTGGTATCTGAACGAACGGCTCGCCAAAGAACAGATGCTCCACATGCGCCCGACGCCGGTGGGCAAAGTGGGGCAACGCGCCCACATGAGCAAAGAGGCGCGCATCGAGGAACTGAAAGAAGACCTGTTCAATCACCGCATCTACTTTCCGTACAAGCTAGAAAAGACGCTGGCCGGCGGCGAGAAGATCGACGTCATCCAGACCTTCAAGCAGGAGGAGTATCTCCCCTACCGCGGCAAGGACTCAGTGCCGCGAGACGACGGACTCGATACGCTATCGCGGCTGCACGATCCCGAACTGCGCCTCGATTTCATCAAGCCGAGTCTGCCAGGGCATCGCCTGCGGAACCGTGTGCTAAGCTGGGAGCTGACGTATGGCTGACGACAAGTTCACACTCGAGATGCTCGATCACCTCGTCGAGCAAGCCAGGCAGACGGCACACACGAAGTGCGAGTACATCTGCTCGCGGTGCGGCGCCTTCACCAACGAAGTGATACACCGCTGCGGAGGCCCTACACCCGATCCACGATCCTCACGCCCCCGTAATCGGGAAAGCGAATGAGCCGCGCCAGCGTGCGGCGCCAGTTGCTGCCGATGGTCCAGCCGAGCATTGATCCCGCATCGACTATCTTGTGGTCGCGGATCACAGCGAAGTCGGAGTAGCGACCCACCGAGATCCAGACGCGAATGCCGTGACGAACAGGGTTGCGGTTGCGTTTGCGGGGCACACGGAGCACAACATGCCTTCTGGCACATCACTGGTTTGCACGGCAAGTCTGTGGTAACGGCGTGAAGCGGTAACGCCATAATGCCATCGACGCCAGTCTTTCAATCAGACAAGCTCGACGTTGGGGAACGACTCGACGGACGCTTCCCATTCGGCTTTGGCCCAGACCCCGACAATTCCAAGATTCTCGACGATCAGTTCTCGAAGGTAGATTGGATCAGACGCGAAATCAAATCCGCCGAAGATCATGTGCTCGCATTCCGTGCCAACGCCCGCGAAGCCTGTGCGTTCGTCGCCGGCGATCAACTCGACCGTGCCGTGCGCCAGGAGTTCAAGGCCCGCGGCAAGCCTGACACCGCGTTCAACGGTGTACAGCGCTTCGTGCGCCGCATCGCTGGCCTGGAGCGCCGCTCGCCGCAAACATTGCTCTGCACCCCCAACATCATCGAGAGCGAGATACAGTCAGCGTTCGGAGACTTTCTGACTCAGGCCTACGACTGGGTCATGCGGCAGTGCATGGGGCACTTCGAGCGCTCGCGCGCTTTCGAGGACATGATTAAGACCGGCATGGGCTGGACCGATTGCTTCCTGGATCGGCAGCGCGACCCCAAAGGCCTCGTGCGCTTGAAGCGCGTGCCGTGGGACGAGATGCTCTGGCCCGACTGTGGCGACGAAAACTTATCGACAACTCGCTGGCGCTGCCGCGAATCACTCATCGACAAGTCGGACGCTCTGCTGCGATGGAAGGACTTTGCGCAAGAGATCCACACGGCGGCCTCGGCCAAGAGCGCCTTCGCGCTACCAGTGGCGGCCTCGCAAGTCGTTTACACAGTCGACTACATCGAGACCGAAAATCAGGACATCAAGTGGAGCACCATGCCGGAGAAGAAAGGCAAGGTGTGTGTCTCCGAGTTCCAGTGGTTCGAGGACGAGGAAGGCTACAGCTTCCAGGATCCGGTCACGCAGCAGGATACGTGGCTGTCGACCTCGGACTATCGCAGCTACCAACGCCGCCTCGAACTATTTGCTCCGAACGTCAGATTGCTGCGGCAGCCTAACACCAAGCGCGTCTACCGAGTAGCATACTTGCTCGATCGCAAGACGATGCTGGGCGAGCCCACGCGGCTCCCGGGCGACCGCTTCCGCTTCAACTGCATGACGGGGCACTGGGACGAGGACAAGCGGCAGTGGTATGGCTTCGTGCGTATCCTCATCGACCCGCAGAAATACGCCAACACGTTCTTTCGCCAACTGCTCGAGATCAACTCCACCACAGCCAAGGGTGGCGTCATGGCGGAAAAGGACGCCTTCGACGACGACAGTATGCGCGAGGAGTTCACCACCGAGTTCGCGCGACCTGATGGCGTTCCGATCGTGTCCAACGGCGCGCTCAAAGAGGGCAAGGTGTTGCCAAAGCCGGTCGGACAAATTCCGCCGACCACGATGGGCATTCTCGAGTTCTGCACGAGGGCGATGGACGAAGTCACCGGGCTCAACACCGCCGCCGAGCTCCAGGCCGAACAGTCTGGCACTACCATGCGACAGCGACAGCACGCGCAGACCGTGGTGCTCGCCAACGAGTTCGATTCGTTGTCGCGCTATCGCCTGGAGGACGAAGGTCCCGTGGTCTTCGAGCACTTGAAGCTGATCGCCGACAACAAGCGCATGGTGCAACTGGGCGGCCAAGAAGCGCTCAAGGTAATGCCGCTGTTCAAGCAGCCCTTCTCCGTCGAGTACGAGCTGATGCTCGACGACACCGAGAACGATCCGAACATGCGCCAGCAGTACGCCGCGATGATGATGGAAGCTGGCCCGTTCCTATCGAGGCAAGGTTTGTTCGTGCCCGAGATGTGGTGGTATATGCCTTGGCCGTTCAAGGTGAAGCGCATGTTGATCGGAGCGATGAAGGCACAGACCGAAGCTGCACAGCAGGCCGCTGCTCAAGGCATCAACCTGCACGGCCGAGGCACGCCGCGCGATCCGAACGAGACCGCCGCCCGCATCGCGGACATCACCGCACGCGCCGAGCTGCACAAGGCCAAGGCCCAGAATCTAGCGAATCGCTCGCAACAGGAAACGGCGCAGACGCTGGTTGATGAGATGAACGCCCGTAGGCAAGCGAGCCTCGAGGCGGACCGTACCCAGGTAGATCGTGAACGCCTGGCGGTAGACCGAGAGAAGCTGGTGCTCGATCACCACAAGGCCAAAGCGAAGACCATCGTCGAGATGATGAAGGCAATGAGTCAGCGCGGCAATGGCGGCCAATCGCCGAGAGACGAATAGGAGTCGAACAGATGGCAGACGAAGTAATCCAAGGCCCAGGCGAGACACTCACCGATACGCTCAGGCCGAGCCAGCCGTCGGCATTGCCGATCGAAGTAGAGCCGCGAATCTCTGCCGAGTCGCTCGCCGATCGTGCGCCCGAATCGCCCGTACGTCCGCCTGCCGAGCCATTCAAGCACCCGCTCGAAGCGATGTTTGATGGCGAAGAGAAGGCAGCGCGCAAGCCCGAAGACCAGATCAAGCACGAGACCACCGATGCGCTGGCAAACACAGCGGCCGAGGTGAAGCCGCCAGTTGCGCCGCCCGAGATCCCTCCTGCTGCTCCCGCCGAGCTGACACCACCGAAAGAAGCAGCGCCGGCCGTTCCACCGTCGCCCAAGGTCGAGCCGCCCAAGGTCCAGACCGAAGCAGAGAACCGAGCTTTCGCTGAAGCGCGCCGCGCAGAGAAGGCGCGCAAGGAGGCGATGGAGGAGCTGCAGCAGGAGCGGGGCCGCCTGCTGGCGATGGAGGCCGAGCGCCAACGCTTCCTGCTCGAGCAACAGGCGCGGACGCAACAGGAACAAGAAGGCGTCTATCAGCCGGAACCCGATCCCTTTCAGGTCCTGCAGTCTGAAGTCCAGCAGTTGCGCCAAGAACTCGCAACCAAGTCGCTCGACGATCAACTCAATACCCAGGCCACCGTGTTCCAGCGCGAGCACCCCGACTACAACGAGGCGCTGCAATACTACATCGCAGACGAACGCCGGGACGCCGAAGAGTCCGGCGAGCTCGATGTCGTGGCCGAACGTGTGCTCGCCGTAGCCGCAGACCGCGTTGCCCACTTTGCGCAACAGCAGGGACTTACCAGAGCGCAGGCAGCGCGGGAGATGGCAGTCGGCGTAATCTTCGAGAATCGGAAGTCGGCGCTGGTTCAAGCCATGCAGCGCACCGGGAAAAGCGTGGTCGAAACAGTCTACAACAGGGCGCACCGGCGCGGATTCAGGCCAGCCAGTAACGGCAATGGCGCCGCCGCCACGCCCGAGATACCGGCTGCGCCGGACCCGATGATCTCAGCAGTCGCGCAAGTCGAGCAGGAGCAGCGTCGCGGCGCCAGCGAGTCGCTCTCGACGATGCCGCGGTCCAACGCCACCCCGCCAAGATCGTTCATGTCTCGCAACGAGGTCATGTCGTACCTGCAGACACTCGACGTCCGAGAAGCGGACAAGTTCATGGATTCGATGGATCGCAAGGATCCACGATGGATGGAGAGGCTACCAGGATGAAACTACTACGGCTTGCGGTCATTGTTGGCGTGCTGGCGCTTGCCGGTGCGTCGTTTGGTCAGACGGCAACTCCGACCGACACTCCCACGATGAGTCCGACCAGTACCCCAACCAACACGCCGACTCGTACCCCTACCATCACGCAGACACCAACACGCACACCGACTCGCACCATCACGCCAACGTGGACACCGACCCGCACCCCTACTCATACGCCAACCATCACGGCTAGTCCGACCTGGACGCATACCCGAACCCCTACGCTCACTTTTACCCCGACCGTCACACAAACCCCGACCGTCACACCGACCCCGGGGTGCGCGACCAGCGACCCCTACAACTTCCCCAATTTGATTCTGTGCGACTCGACCTGCACTGCCCCGACGCCGTGCCCGTTCGGCAACTACGTTCCGGCAGCGAACGACATCGGGCCGCGCAAGACCTGCTCGTGCGAGGTGCGAGATCCCACGCCTGTCACGGTGGGCATCTACGCGATTCCGCACAGCGGATACTGGGCCGGCACGCCGATTCCGCTGCCGACCATCGTTTGCCCGGGGGCGTTCGGCTTCGACGACACTTACGATCAGGTGACGGGCAAGATTCTCTCGGGTGCTGGCCACGCGACCGTCTATTGCGACAGAGTCCCGAACGCTGTCGTACCGCTTGCCAAGTGACATCGCATCGAGAACACAAAGAAGAGCACACATGGAACCCATTAAAATCGAGATAGTAGATGAGACATCGGGCGCCGGTCATCGTGCCACTGGCAAAGTAATCACCTTGAAGTGAGCACTCTTAAGGGACATCGCTCGGGAGTCGCTCTCCTCATGACGGTCATCCTGGCCGTGCTGTTGGCGGGGCGGGCGCTAACGCAAGGCCCGGTAGGCGGTGACGTTGACCCCATCATCGACGCCGAGCCGGTGGACAAGGGCGAGCCGACCGAGACGCCGACGCCGGAACCGCCGCCGACTCCCATTCCCGTCGCCAACGAGGCAACCCTGCCAGCGTGCAATGGGAGTGTGCTGCCGTGCGAAGTTGCGGAGAAGCGCACCGCCCGAACAAAGACGTTGCAGATAACCGACACGATATTTCGTCAGGTGGCTGCAACCGAGCCGCTGCACTACGCGGACAAGCAAGGCATCTTCCAGAAAATTGACCCTGCGTTCGTAAACGAAGGGACCGACAAGCTGGCGGAAAAGTTGCCCTACGCAGCGCGGTTCAGCGATGCAGGGTTGACGCTGGCGGACAACGAGGGCACCGGCTCGATTACGTTCGCGCTGCCGAAACCTGGGTCGGTAGTTACCGACACTGCGGCGGTCGCAGCCACCACCGAGGGTGGGCTGGCGTGGAAAGTGGTCACGACGGCTACCGGGGTGCAGTTCACGTCTGAGCCGGTTGCCGAGGCACGCGGAGTCACGGAACAGCGGTTGCCCTACGTAATTGGTGGTGATTGGGTCGCAGCGGACCTACGCGAAAACGGGCAAATCGGGTTTGGGCCAAACTGGCGCTTCTCCGTTCCGAAGATGATCGGTGCTGACGACATTCCGTACCCGTGCGCGTGGCGTCTGGACAAGGGCGCTTTCGTCATCGTGTGCGACGACGCCAAGCTGCCGCCCGAGGCGTACCCGTACCGAATCGACCCGACCGCTGGCCCGTCGCTATCGGGGGCTTGCTCAAACAGTGCGGCTTACGGCACCGTCGCATGGTCTACGCCAGAGGAAGCCCAAGACAACGACAACACCTACGCTGTTGCTACCAACATCGACAGCACCAACACCTCCCAGTACCTAGTCTGCAATACGTTCGGATTCACAACGACGGGCACAGTCGATTCGTGGAGCTGCACCTACGAGCGCAAGTGCTCATCACAGACGACCACGTTCTGTCGGGACGACCGGGTGCGCGGCGTATGGTCAACCGTTAGCGAAACCGCAGACGCCGCCACGGCAACAAACTGGCCTACGACCGCAGCAACCGAGGCGCATACGCTCGCCATCGCCTCCGTGGGCCAAGGTGCTGTCTCAGAACTGGACGTAGGACAAACGGGCTTTGGCGTTAAGATGTCCGCGAAAAGCACGAGCGCTACTGACCGCACTGGCTCAGTCGAGGACATGCAGTGCAGCGTCACGTACACCACGAGGACGTTACCGTACTATGTCGGCACGTTGGGCGAAGGCGCCACATTTTCAACGGTCACATCGTGCGACCTGACCTACTTCAACACGCCAGCCGCCAATGACGTGATGGTGGCTGTTATCCGGGCAGACAACACCGCCGCCGATACAATCACCCCACCCGCTGGATGGACGCAGTTTGGTGGCTACTGCGACAACGGATTTCGGCAGGCCCTATTTTGGAAAACGGCAACCGGCAGCGAGACGACAAGCGGCGCGTTCTCGTGGTCTACGGCAAGCGTCTACCACTGCCGTGTATCCGCGTACCGATTAGCGGACCCGATCACCCCTATCGACGCAGCATCCTGCAACACCACGGCGGCGGGGTCTACGCACACAGCCACACAGATTACCACGACCAAGGCCAATGCGCTCGTGGTCACGGTTTTCAGCATTGATCTGTATGGCGCAACAAATAGCTGGACTCCACCAACCGGGATGCAGGAGAGGCAGGACTATTACTACTCTGCCAACTCCGAGGTTGAGCAAGCGTCTGCGGGAGCGACGGGGAACAAATCCGCGACGCAGGCAAACGCGACTCCCGTTGGCGTGGTTCACATCTTCGACCTGATGCCAATTCAACCGACCCCGACGACCGCGACCTTCACACCGACACCGACGCCGACACCGACGGTCACCGAGACACCGACTCAGACTCCTACCATTACCCAAACCCCGACTCTCACGCCGACAATTACGGATACTCCGACCCAGACGCCTACCATCACCCCGACACCGACCGAGACTCCGACGGTGACAGATACACCGACGACCACCCCGACCAATACGCCGACCAACACACTCGTACCGGGAGTGCCGACTTATACGCCGACCAACACACCGACGATCACGGACACCCCAACGATTACACCGACCGATACCTATACCCCGACTCAGACTCTAACGTCTACGCCAACCATAACACCCACCATCACTGATACTCCGACGCGGACCCCCACAAGCACGAATACGCCGACCGAGACGCCGACGAACACAGGGACACCGACTCAGACCCCTACCATCACGCAGACCCCGACGATCACCCCGACAATCACCCCCACGGTCGGGGGAAACACCCCTACGCCCACCCCGCTCTTCGCGTGTTGCCAGGACACCGCTGCTACGCCGAGTCCGTGTATCAACGTAAGCTCGAACGACTCGTGCCCTGGCGGGTACAACAAGCACCTCGGACTTGTGTGCGGTGGAGGAAGCGTTTGCACGACGCCGACGCCGGTCTCGGGGACTTCCACCCCGACTCACACCCCGACGATTACGCAGACGCCGACAATTACCCCTACCCCGACGCAAACACCGACCTTCACCTGTGGGCCGCTTGTGGACAACCGCAACGTCCCTAATCTGTCGCTGCAGGGCGCGACGTGCGTAGCCACCCCTTGTCCCTTCGGCACTCCAGTTCCTGCCGCCAACGACTTCGGCCAGTACAAGGTGAGCTCCTGCGACGCGAGCGGGACCGCCAGCATCGTCACCTACTGTCTGCCCCACACCGGACACTGGGCTGGCACTCCGATCCCGGTCGGTAGTCCAGTTGCGTGCCCAGGGAGCCAGAGCTTCCGCGACACCTATGAGCAGTGCATGCAGCGGATCGTGTCGGGCACCGGCATCGTGTGCGGACACATCGACAGGCTCCCGGACGCCGAAGTGAAGCTGCACAAGTAGGGCAGTCAGCTTGACATACGAAGTGCTGCGGGAGTAGGGGTAAGCCTCAGTCTCCTGGTGGCAACCTCACCACCAGTCGCACCGCGCTCGGCACACAACCGCCACCTCGGCCCCCCCTTGGTGGCGATTGTGTTTGTGGCATTCGATTGACAGTGCCCGTCACCGAAGCGTATAGGCGGCACAGGCAACACTCGCGGACATGGGCCGCGCAAACAACCATGCCCCGGTAAGCTGACGCACCGAACAACAAGCCGTCAGACGAGTTGGTCGACTCGGCCAAAACGATCCCTTCGGGCATCCGGCGAGCCTGTTTCAATCGCAGGGCAACCCGTAGCTCTTAGAGAGGATCTCTCATGGCTGAAACTACAGTTCCAGCAAATGATCCCCTGGCGGTCATCGCTTATAGCAAGCGGACCTTCCAGCAGGCGATCATGCAGACCACCGCTGCCAAACTCATGGCGGTAGGTCTCGATCCACGCGATCAATCCAACTTCTGTCAGTATTTCGACGAACTGACCAAGGGACCTGGCGACACCGTTCGCTACGACCTCGTCCCCAATCCGTTCGGCCCTGGCGTCCTGGGCGACCAGCCCGTCGCCGGTCAGGAAGTGCGGCAGCAACCTTTCCAGGATCAACAGACGGTCCCCGCAGAGAGTAATCTCTGTGCGTAAACGATGTGAACTGCTGGAACATCCCACCGCGTGGTGATAACGACATCGCACCATGAGCGAGGACAATCAGCAGCCAAGCCCGAATGAACTCAGAACCTGCAAAAAGTGCGGCGATACGAAGCCTCTACGCAAGTTCCACGAAACTCGTGGGCGTAACGGGAAGGTCTATCGTCGCCACGCTTGCCACAGTTGCGAGAACGCAAGGCAGGCAGAGTGGATCCGAGAGTGGAAACGGAACCACTGGAACGACGAGCGCCGCCTCGCAAACAACGCCTCGATCAAGGCTCGCTACTACGCTCTGCGCGCCGAGGTCATCGAAGGGTACGGAGGTAGGTGCGAGTGCTGCGGCGAGCGCAATCCGAAGTTTCTCGCGTTCGACCACGTCAACAATGACGGCAAGCGGGTTCGTGGCAAAGTCCACCCGAACAGCGGAACGCCGCTACTCTTGTGGATCAAGGCCAACAACTACCCAAGCATGTTGCGGCTCCTGTGCCACAACTGCAACATGGGTAGAGAGTTCAACGGGGGCATCTGTCCCCATCGGGAAGGTTCAGAGGCCATTCCTACGGGAAGTACAGCGGAAGTCTCTTCATCTGCCGCTGGAAGTGCATCGCATCCTCAACTTGGGGATGATGATATGGTCCGCTCCCTGCAGTAATGCAGGGCTGCCGCCGAAAGGTGGCGCTCGTCGCTGTGACGCGCGACGGGGAACACAAAGGATTCTGCGAATCGACCAGCAGAGGCAGCCGATCTTGATTGTCGGCCGCATGTCGCAGCAGAGAGTTCCGTACTCCATGCGCGACAACGCGAAGACTGGCCTCGCCAACTGGGCAAAGACAGTCATCGACTACGGCTTGCTCAACCAGCTCGCAGGCAACACCCACCAAACCAATCTGGCCTACACCGGCAACAACGCGCCGGTCGCGCCGGATACGGCGCACTGGATCTACTCGAACGGGAAGCTGTCGGAGAATGGCGGCACGCCGCTCACGAGTTCCGACACACTCAACGTGAAGCTCATCAACCAGTTCGTCGCTCTCGCACAGGGCACGCTCGACATTCCGATCAAGCCGGTAGTCATCGGCGGGATCGAGGTGGCGGGGATCCTGTTCATTCACCCGCTGCAGGCCCGCGACCTCCGCAACAACTACACGGACGGAGAGTGGGGCAGCATCTTCCGCAGCTCCCTGCAGGGCGGCCAGGTTCAGGGCAACCCGATTTTCACAGGGGCATGGGGCATGATCGGCAACGTGGTCATCCACGTCGATGCTCGTGTGCCGTGGGGTGACGACACGCAACTGCCGGTGTTCGACTCGAACAGCGGTCAGTACGTGACGCGACCGAACTCGCTGGGCGTCACCAACGTGGCTCGCTCAGTGTTCGTCGGCGCTCAGGCGTGCGCGTTTGCGTGCGGCGCTGAAGAGGGTCCGCTCAATCAGCCCTTGAGAGTGCAGTGGTACGAGGAAATCCTCGACGCAGGCAACCAGTTGCGCGTCACCGCTGGTCTCATCTGGGGCGTCAAGAAAACCATCTTCAACAGCCGCGACTACGGCGTCGTAGCCGGCAGCACCTGGGCGCAGGTCTGAGGAAAGGAGGCACAGATGTCCACGGCATACGCATATCTCGCAGACGACTACCTCGATCCGATGCCTCAAGCGTCCAACGCTGGCGGGATCGAGCTTTGTCGCAATTTCCGCATCAACATCGCAACCGCGCTGACGAAGTCGGGCAACACGGTGTTCCCCTACGTGGGCGACACCATCAAGCTGTGCATCATCCCCGGCACGATGGGGATTCTGGTCACGGACTGGTTCCTCGACGTGCCCGACTTGGACAGCGGCAACTCCACGGTCGAACTGAAGCTCGGCGACGACAGCACCGTCGACAAGTTCATGGTGGCCAACACGGTCGGACGGGCCGCGGGCAAGGTCTATATGTTGGCGACCGGCGTCCTCGGTGTCGTACCGTGCGCGTACAAGCCGGACGGCACCGTCACCAAACGTGGGGACAACAACCTCATTCTGACCTGTTCTGCCTCTGGTGACGCCACCACCGGCGTTCTCAAGGGCTGGATGCGCTACGTCCAGTACGGGGTAGCCACGCTGTTCTGAGCGAGGTGACACATGCCACGTCCGTTTTTCTATCCTGACGGCTACTGCGGCGGTTCCGAACTGCCCGATAGCCTCGACATCGACCGGATGGTCTACCCGGAGAGGCCCAAGCCGGTCGAAGTCGATTTCAACTTCAGCGAGCCTTACGAGCAAGCAGTGGCTCGTCGGGCGGCGGCCGAAGCCAAGCAGGAGCATGACAACTTCGAGCGCGACCGCCGGCTCGAAATCACAATCGGTTCAGCGACGGGGCAGAATCCGGGGCCGCCTCGCTCAATCGGCAAGGGAGGTAAATGATGGACCAGAAACAGTACAGGAGCCTGACTCCTGGAATGCGTCCCGACCTGCAGCAGCAGGACTCCAAGGGTTTCCAGACCACCGTCGATATGGTGACGGGTAAGGGCGATCGGGAACTCGCAATGGAGTGCGGCGGCATCGAAGTGGGCAGCAACTACGATGCGACTGCGATGGGCGAAGAGTACCGCGCGGTGTCGTACACCGAGCAGGTCGCCATGCCGAACGACATCGGCGGCGCGAAGAAGAAGTAGTAGGAACATCCACAACGGCTGGGGCGCGTCAGCCGTCAACCAACGCGCACTACTTCTCCACGGGAGGATTCGATGAAAGAAGGCGCAGGCAAGACCAACGTGTCGGGCAAGGCTGGGGCGAAGAACACCGAGGGCACTGCCAAGCGCCCGACTCAGCACTACCACGGTGGCTATCCGCTCAGAGATGGCTCAGGTACGCAGACGAGCGAGAACGAAAAGAAGTCGCAACCAAAGACCATGCGCTACAGGTAGCCATGTTCACAGCGCAGCAGCGGTGTACCGCGATCGTCAGCCTGGACTTGCTGCCGATGTTCTGTGCTAGGTGTGAACACGCTGGCGGCGACGATTCTGGCGTTGTGATGGTAGGCCATACGGTCGCTTCGCTGGTGGGCACCTTCATGTGCCAGAAGTGCATCAACGAACTCGGGCACGGCAGGGAGGCGAGCGCGTGAACCTCGGTGAACTCAAGCAGCAAATAGCGACCCGCCTCAACCGATTCGACCTACTGACCGCGGTTCCGCCTTCGACTATCCCGATCATCCCAGCGATGGTGAGCGACCGCATTCTGTTCTTTCAGCGCTCGCTCTATTCGCCGTCGCAGACGACAGACTACTCGATTGTCTGCATTCCCGGGCTGAACCAGTATCCGCTCAACGTGTACCCGGCGCTGGTCAACGTGCAGTCGATCACCAACATTCGGCTGCTGCTGAACAACATCTGGATTCAACTCCGTTGGGAACCCTTCTACTCGCAATTCCTCGAGGTCGACGTCATCAACCCACCGTTGCAGACGTTGCCGTCGCGCTGGCATGTGCGCGGTCAGATGTTGCGCATCTTCGCAGCACCGAACCAGCCGTATCCCCTCGAACTGACTTGCAGCGCAGCGCCGCCGGAACCAGCAACCGACATCGACTCGAACTGGTGGACGCTGTCTGCGGCAACCCTCTTGATCGAAGCCTGCTGTGCTGAAATCTGCCGGACCACGTTGAACGACGACGCGCGCAGCACTCAACACGAGTATGCAGCGCAGCGCGAGAACCGCAGCCTGCAAGACTACACGCGCCGGCTGAGAGGCCCATTGCGAATGAGGCCGTACCGCTGATGCCGTTCAACTATCAAAAACGAAAGCCGCTGAACTTCGCGCCGGATGGCGATTCGCTGACGCCAGACATCCTGCTCGACGGCAACGACTTCTATCCGACGCCGGCGGGGCTTCGCACGTTGCCGAAGCTGATCCAGCAGAGCGAACGGTTCCCGCAGCCGGTCAGGGGATCGACGGTCGTGACATTCGCAGGGTCGACGGGGAATGAACTCATCGTCGCAGGTAGCTCGAACTATTTGGGGGTGATTCTCGCGCAGAACCTCGGCGATCCCAACGTGCTCGTGGCTTGGGGAGCCCAGGACATCGGGAATCCACCGAACACCAGTCTGCCCCTTGGCGTCGCGCGATGGCGCTTCGCGTTTTACAACAATCAGGTATTTGCGGTCGATGGATTGCGAGCGCCCTATGTGGCCGATGCTACCGGGCTCAGCATCAACCCGTTGGCCGCATGGGATCCGCTCGCTGGCAATCCCCCGATCTCCTCGATCGTTGCCAGTTCCGACTACGCGCTGTGGCTGATCGAAGCCAACTCGGCGACCTGGCACGCAACGCTGAATCCGACCAACTGGGTCGACAGCACGCCGAGGCAAACCTCCAGCGCGACGCTGTGGCAGACTCCAGGCGACATCACGGGCGCACGCGCTTTGCGCTCACAGATGGTGCTCTACAAGCGTAACTCGATCTTTGTCGGCTCGATCACAACGCTCGGGTGGGGCTTTCAGGAAATATCGAGACAAACCGGCGCCGTGTCGCACGAGTCGATTGTCTCGGTGCAGGACGTTCACTACTTCCTGGGGCCTGACGACTTCTGGACGCTGGATGGGTACTCGTTGAATCGGCTGCCCAACCAACTGCGGCAGTGGTTCTTCGCGCGAGCGAATCCGGCAGCGCTTGCGTTTGTCATCGGACGCTACGACGAGCAGCGCAACCTGATTTTCTGGCACTA
>Ga0315273_10003746_pt1 | contig 18369 bp, 8 predicted proteins | sample YL17G02_0_MG_FD_205753 | JGI IMG/M metagenome (GOLD analysis project Ga0315273, IMG submission 205753) | Sediment microbial communities from Yellowstone Lake, YNP, Wyoming, USA - YL17G02_0 | ecosystem: Environmental > Aquatic > Freshwater > Lake > Sediment | place: USA: Wyoming | collected...
TGCTGCTCCCCAAGAGCTGGCTCGAGGTCTACCGGCGCGCCTGGATCACGCCGGGAGGGCCAAACGCTCCCCACCAGCTCGCGCTCGCGTACTGAACGACGCCCCGCCAAGCACCAGCGAAAGACCGGACCGCTGAACGTGGGCGATCCGCAGCGCAGGGCTCCGTCCACTGGCCACAACCGCCTTCAATAAGCTCCGCACCACCAGGTACACCGATCATTCGGAGCCTCCGCTGTTCTCGGCGGTGACCCGGTAGTAGAAGGAGTCAACGGCTCCGAGCGCGTCGACGTCGACCCAGCGCGTCGAGGTCGCCGAGCCGACCTCGGTCCAAGGCCCTTGCGGCGCGAACGCGCGTGCGATCGGGTACAGCGTCGCCGCGCCGTGGCCGGCATCGACCGGCGGCGCGTTCCAGGTCAGCACGGCATGGCCCCCGGTGCCGCGCGCGACCCGCAGGCTGCTTCCCACGGGGTTGGGCGCGAGCGAGGCCGGCGGCGTGTAACTCTGGCAGTCGACCCACGCCCCCGCGATGTGCACTTCGTCTACGGCGGCCTCGACCACGTTGTCCGTCCCTCCGTCGGTCGCCGTGAAACGCAGCCGCATGTCGTCGCTGGGAGCCAGCAGGGCCATCAGGTTCGCTGTGAAGTGCGCCCAGCCGTTGGTCGGCGTGACGCGCTGCTCCAGCAGACTCCAGCTCGTGCCGCCATTGTTCGACATCTCGGCCTTGTACGAGTCGCTGCTCGAGCTGTCGTCGTAGTACCAGCGATCGTAGGCCAACGACATCTTGTAGATGTGCGGCGCTCCGAAGCGCGGCGAGGTCAGGGTGGTAGACCCGCCGTCGACGTCGTTGCTGCTCGGACTGCCGCCACCGCTGCCGGTGACCCAGCAGGCCACGCCGGGAGCCGGCGTCGTGTCGTCCTTGGGGTTGCTGAGCCCGCCGGTGATCGCGACGCCCACGGGATCCTCTCGAGTCCAGGCGCCGCGCGTGGCCGTGCCGAGACTGGAGGTCCACCCCGCCGTCGTCTCGAAGTCGTAGTCGAGGCCCGTGAGCGGCCGTTCCGTGCCGACGCGGACCTGGAAGGTCGACCGGCGCACCGAAGCGCCGTAGCGGAACTCGAGGTCGAAAACCGCGATCGCGGAGCAGGCCCCTGGGGCGACGCTCAGCGAAAAGTGCGGGGAAAGGCTCGTCACCGTACCTCGCGCCGGAAGGGTCGGGAAGTACGCCACCCGATCGTGGATGATGATCCCCGGGGTCGCCGTCGTCAGAATCGCCTGGAGGCCGTCGATCGACACGTCCGTCCGGCTCTCGGCGGTGATCTGCACCGCAACCTGCTCGCCCGGGTCGAGCTGCCCGTCGCCGTTGCCGTGGGCGGTGTCGTCGAACACGTGCGAGAGGTAGACGACACCGGACTCGACCGCCAAGACCGCCGGGTACGCCTGCAGCAGCCCCGTCCCGTAGACGTTGTTCTTGCCCGGAGTGCCGCGATGCTGCGCCGAGGTCATCAGCGCCTCGGTCAGCTCCGCCGGCGTGGCCTCGGGGTTCGACTGCAGCATCAGCGCGATCGTCCCGGACACGTGAGGCGTGGCCGACGATGTGCCGCTGAACTGGCAGTAGCTCGGCCCGGGGCAGGTAGACGTCGTCCCGGTGCCGTAGGCCGAGAGGTCCGGCTTGATCAGCCCCATCTGCGTGCCGTTCCCGTAAGGATAGTCCAGATACTCGGGAGGGTTGACGTAGGGGAACGTCGGATCGGTTTGGGCCTGGATGTTCTCCCAGGCCGACGGTCCGATCGACGAGGACGAGGCGATGACGTCGGTGTTCCGATTGACGTCGCCCACCGCGACCGTCGACGACACCCCGCCAACGAGCGTCTGGTCTGGGTGAATCCACGGCGCCGGGCAGTTCGCGGGTGTCGAGATGTTGTAGGGAATGGGACGGGTCGCCTGGGTGCCGCCATCGTTGCCGGCCGAGTTGGTGTGGATCACGCCGGCGGCCAGCTCGACGTCCGTTTGGCGCCGAAACCCCGCGTAGTTCGGCCGATCCGTCCACCACCAACTGTACGACTGCGTGATCACGTCCGCTCCCTGGGCGATCGCGTAGTCGCTGGCCTGCCAGGCGCGCGAAGGCGTGTCGCAGTCGATGCCCAGCGACATCAGCTCGGCATCCGGGGCCATCCCGGTGACCGTGCCGCCGGTGCCGTCGCCGGCCACTTGGCCGGCGACCTGCGTGCCGTGGGTCGCGGCGACCGGCGATGAGTCGAGGCAGAAATCCCAGCCCCAGGTGTCGTCGACGTGGCCGTTGCCGTCGTCGTCGAGACCGTTGCCGGGGATCTCGCCGAGGTTCGTCCAGATGTGATCGGCCAGGTCGGGGTGAGTCCGGTCGATGCCGGTGTCGATCACGGCGACGACGACGCCGACGCCCGTGTAGCCGAGGTTGTCCCAGACCTGCTTGGCGCCGTGGGCGATCACTTCCCAGGCGACCGTGGCGTTCGGGTTGGGGCCGGAAATTTCGCCTCCGACGGAGCTTGCGTCATCGGGGTGCGCGGTGGCCCGGTCGTACAAAACCCAACGGACCTCGGGAAGCTCGGCCAGACGCTCGATCGCACGGGGCGTTCCCTCGAACGCCAGACCGTTGACCCCCCAAAGCACACGAACTCCGCGAACCTGGTCGCGTTCTTCTTCGCCGGCGAGGAGCAAGCGGAGCGGGTGTTGGCTGCGCAGGGCGAGATCCTTCAATGATGAGACGACGTGAGCCCTGCGGCGCTCGCGGCTCATGCCGCGGACCTGGTCCAGCAGCTGCCGCTGCTCCGGAAACTCGTTCATCAGAACGACGACCGGAATGTGATCGTCAGGGGCTGCCGAGGTGAGTGCCTCGCGCAGGTTCGGCGCCAGCGAGCCGGCACGCGCCGGAAGGCTGGCGATCAGCACGAGCACGGTGAAAGCGAGTCGCGTTACGCTCAAAAAAATCCCTCCGTCCGACGCGGCGCTTCCTTATAGATCGCTTGTCGCCTTCCGGCCGTCAGGGAAACCCTGACTCCGACGTGATTTCGCCATGACTTCGGTCCCGCGCGGCGATGCCCCGGACGAAGGGTTTTTTCCGCCCGATGTCAGGAACTCCCTGACAGACGTGGACGCCCGTTCCGTGGACACTTTGAGACGCGCGACGGGCGACCGGGCCGGGACTCGAGTTCAGGGCCGACAGCAGGAGAGGTGGGAGCAAGGGTGAGCCGGGCACGGACGTTCCTGGTCGGTGGCAACGACGCATTTCTCGACGGCGTTGTCGAGTGGGTGGCCCGGGACGCGCAGTTCGAGGTCGTCGGCAGGGCGCATTCCGGATCGCGGGCTCTGGAACGAATCGAGGCCCTGCACGCGGAACTGGTGGTGATGGACGTGACTCTTCCGGACATGAGCGGTTTCGAGGTCGCTCGGCGCATCAAGGCGCGTGACCCCGCTCCACTCGTGGTCTTGCTCTCCTTTCACGACAGCAAGGCCGCCCGCCTAGAGGCCTGGGCGGCGGGTGCGGACGGCTTCGTGGCCAAGTCCGAAATAACCGAGTGTTTGACGCCGCTGGTTGGGGATCTCCTCCGGCAGCGAGACAGTGTTGTTGGGGTAGAGGGTTCCGTCATTTCTTTCACGCGGGTACCACCCACGGAGATCTCCGAGTGAACCGGCGGGCGGCATCGGCAAATGGGGGCTTCATGAGGAAGGGTCTGTTTCTGTTGGGAGCGGCGGCGGTTGCCGTCCTCCTGGTCACCTCGGCCTCCGCGGCGAACCGCGGAGTTACGTTCACCGGGATCGGGTTCCATCCGGACCCCGGCCCGTACCCCGCCTCGAACATCTACTCGATGAACCCGCAGGGGACGGTCTTCATGGCCACGCCGACGTATTACGGCAACTACTGCTTCAAGTGGACGCGGGAAGGCGGTTGGGGCACGGAGGTCGGCGAGGCGACGAGCTCGTGCCGCATCTCGTCGAACGGCACGATCATGGCGAGCGGCTTGTATCCCGGTTCGGACCCGCCCGCCGCGTGGCCCGGGACCTGGCTCGGCGAGCCCAACCTCTGGAATCCCATCCCGGCCCCCGCGGATTTCGAGCCTTGCGGAAGCGAGGGGATGTACTTCTGGGACATGGGCGGCAACGGCGATTACGCCACCGGCCTGAGTTGGACCAGCGGCTGCACCGCTACGGCCTTCCGTTGGGATAAGGCCACCAACACATCCGTCAGTCTCGGTTCGCCCAACGGCAAGTCGGGCCGCGGTAATGCCATCAGCAACGACGGCAAAACCGTCGTGGGCTGGGCTGAGCCTTTGTTCGGCTACCCCTGGCGGGGCGCTCGCTGGGACAACGGCACCTGGAACTGGATCGACGGGCAGGGGAACATCGAGCCCAAGGTCTGCGCTCAAAGCGGGAAGTTCTGCACCGGGGACTTCGACGATCCGGTCTATGGCTGTCCCGAGTTCGTCGATGACGCCCACTGCGATACGGCAACCTGCACGACCGGGGTCTGCGTGGGTGGCCCCCACGCCGGCGGCACGTGTGCGGAAAATTACGAGTGCGAAGGTTATTGCGTCGGCGGACCCAACGCCGGCGGCAACTGCGACCAGGACTACTACTGCCCCGACTCGGTGGTGTGCATCGACAATCCGGCGTGGAGCAACGCGGCCTACAAGGGTGAAGCGCGGGACATCAGCAACAACGGTTACGTGGTCGGCACGAACTACGCCTACGACGAACCGGGTTGGAGAAGCGCCTATCGCCAGAACCCCAACGGCAGCTTCACCGAGATCCCGACGGCCCCCTCCTTCCCGGAATCCTGGGAGCCGTTCCGGATCAGTGAGGACGGCAAGACGGTGGTCGGCATGATCGGCAGCCGCTGGTGGGGCTCCATCCCGGCGTTCTGGAGCGAGGGAACCGGAACCCAGGATCTTCAGCTCTTCCTCATCGCCCAGGGCCTGGACGAGCTGTACTTCTGGTCCCTGACCATCATCAACGACGTCAGCGCGGACGGTACCGTGATGGCGGGTTCGGGCTACGATCCCGACTTCAATCAGCAGGGGTTCATCGTCGACTTGAAGAAGATGTGGGTCTGCCACGCACCTCCCGGCCACCCGGAGAGCGCTCGCACGCTGGGCGTCGAATTCGGTGGTGTTGGCAATCACCTCGCGCATGGCGACTTCCTGGGCACCTGCGAGTTCCTGAACTCTGGCGGCCTGTCCCGGGCGGCCGAGCTTCGCCAGCGGCTGCAGAAAAACAAGAACGTCTCGGTCAATCCGCTCGGGATCAGCAACAAGCTGTCCACCTGGAACGGCCCGCAGACCCTGGATCCGAGGCGCGTAATCGGCGGCGGAAGCCGGCTGTCCGGAAAGAGCCCGTTCGAGATCCGCAACAAGCCGTCCACCCCGGGCGTGCCGTCAACCCAGATGCGGTTAGCCCCGAAGCCGAAATCGCCTCGTGACTGATCGCCGTCTCGTGAGCTGTTTCGTAGCGTGAAGGATGCGGCGGGCCGAAAGCGGCCCGCCGCGCCTTTTCGATTCGGTTGCGAAAAGAGGGGGGCGGTCGCCGTGAACAAACGCTTCAGGTTCGCCGACGTGGCTTGCATCGCGGCCTTCCTCGGAGCAGCGGCGCTGGGTGGCGCTGCCGCCGCCGTTGAGCCGGGCGCCCCGAGGCCGTCGGGCCACACGCTTCACCTTGCCGAGTTCGCTTTCGATCCGCTCTCGCAACAACCCACGCTGCCCCAAGGCTGGGACCGGTCCGTTCAGGGCGCGCCCGACCTGCATCTGATCCAGTTTGACGGGCCGATTCCCGGCGACGCGTTCGACCGCCTGCGCGCGGCCGGCGTCGAACCGGTCCAGTACGTCTTCCCCGACACCTACATCGTCTGGGGCCAGAGCACCGATCGAGACCGGCTTCGCGGGCAGCGGCGAGTTCGCTGGACGGGCGATTTCGCTCCGGCCTTCCGGGTGCAGCCGCAGTGGCGCGACCGTCGAGGCGAGCTCATCGACATGCGGGTGCTGATCTATCGTGGGGCCCATGTCGATACGGTAGTGGCGGCGCTGTCGAAGATCGGATCCGCGATCGGCAGCCCATCGGTCATCAACGACAAGTTCGCGATCGCGGGGCTCCGGCTCCCCGGAGAGCTGATGCGCTTCGCCGCGGCGATTCCCGGCGTTTACTCGATTCAACCGATCGGGGGGGAGTGGAGCGCGCGCGCCGAGGTGTCCGACCAGATCAACATCAACGATTTGGATGAGTTCAACATCGCAGTACCCGGCTACCAGACCTGGCTGTCCGGCGTCGGACTTGACGGCACCGGCGTCAACGTCGCGATCGTCGACGAGGGCATCGACGAACTGCATCCCGACCTGGCGGGGAGCTCCCTGCCCTGCATCGGTGGGAGCTGCACGGTCGCTCCAAGCATCCACGGCACCCACGTTGCCGGCATCGTCACCGGTAACGGCAGCAGCGGCGCCATGGATGCCAACGGCTTCCTGCGCGGGCTGGGCGTAGCACCCGGGTCGCGGATCCTCGAGCAGGAATTCATCATGTATCGCTTCCTCCCCGGGGGCGTATCCGAGCTGATCTCCGACTCGTCCCGCAGCGGTGCGACGATCTCGAACAACAGCTGGGGGACCTCGTCGACGCCGCTGGGCTACAACGCGGATGCGTTGATGATCGACGCCGGAGTTCGTGACGCGAATTCGGCAACCTCGGGCAATCAGTCGATTTTTTACGTGCAGGCGTTCGGCAACGGCAACGGCGGCGTCTCGTCGCAGGGTACCCCCGACGAGGCCAAGAACATCTTCGTCGTCGGCTCGACCTGGGCTATCAACTCGGCGAACGGAAACCCGAATCCGAACGTCGACAGCCTGTCCAGCAACAGTGCGCACGGGCCTGCGCTCGATGGTCGCCGGATCCCGCACCTCGTCGCTCCCGGCTGCTATGTCGACTCGACGAAGCCCAATGTCGGCGGCGGGTACGAGCACGGCCTGCTGTGCGGAACGTCGATGGCGGCGCCGCAAGTCTCCGGAGCCGCGGCCCTGTTCACCCAGTACTACCGCGGACTGCAGGGAACGACCTCCGATCCGAGCCCGGCGCTGATCAAGGCGGCCCTCATGGCAACCGGCCGCGACCTCTCGGGACACCAGGACGCCGACGGCGTCCTGCTGAGCCACCGGCCGGACAACAAGCAGGGTTGGGGTCGGCTGGACCTCGCTGCGCTGGTCACGCCGCCGCCGGGAAGCGTGATCCACCACGACCAGGCGCGTGTATTCGAAGAGAGCGGCGAGAACTGGCTGCGCGAGGTGACGCCGGTGAACCCGAGCCAGCCAATGCGCATCATGCTGGTCTGGACCGACGCGCCGGGTCCAGGACTGGGCGGCAGCACGCCGGCATGGAGCAACAACCTCGACCTGGTGGTCGAGGGCGGCGGCAGCACTTACCTGGGGAACGTGTTCGGCTCCAACGGCTGGTCGGCCACCGGGGGCACCGCGGACTTCAAGAACAACGCCGAGGGAGTTTTTCTCAACCTTCCTCCGGGGCAAGTCACGATCCGCGTGCTGGCGACCAACATCAATTCCGACGGCATTCCAAATGTCGGCGACCACGTCGATCAAGACTTCGCGCTGGTCTGCACCAACTGCGCCTACGCCTCCGGGTTCGATCTGGACCCGCACCCGGTCACCAGCGACGTCTGCGCCCCCGCCGCAGCCAAGTATGCGATCGCCGTCGAGCAGCATCTTGGCTACGCGACTCCCGTCACGCTGTCGGTGAGCGGGGTGCCGGCGGGCGCAACCGCCGGCTTCGACGTCAATCCGGCCACCCCGGGAGGGCGGTCGCTCCTGTCGATCGCCCCCGGCACGGTTGCCGACGGCAATTATGATCTCCAGCTCGACGGCAACGCGCCCGGCATCAGTCGGTCGAGTCCGCTCTACCTGCGCCTGCGTACCTCGCTGCCGGCGGTTGCGGCCCTGAGCCTCCCCTCGGCAGGCGCCGTGAATGTCTCGCCGCAACCTACCCTCGAGTGGACTTCGGTTCCCTGGGCCGCGAGCTACGTCGTCGAGGTTTCGACCGACGCGACGTTCCACAGCATCTTCTACAGTGCCTACTCGGATACCGCGACCGACAAGGTCGGACAGATCCTGGCGGAGGCCACGCAGTACTTCTGGCGTGTGCGTGCCCGCAACGCTTGCGGGTTCGGAGCCTTCTCGACCACCTCGAGCTTCACCACCCGCAACGTGCCGGACGTCCTGCTGGTCGACGACGACTGGGACTACTGGGGCGACTTCCAGGCCACGTACCGCAGCGCGTTGAATGCGCTGCCGCTGTCTCCCTACTTCTACCCCGTGACCTACGACGTGTGGGACGTCTACGCCGTCATGCTGCAGAAGGAGCCGGACTACTCGGCGCTGGCGCTCTACAAGAAAGTGATCTGGTGGTCCGGGAACGAGGATTTCTACGCCGGCCCGAGCCTCTTCTCGGAGCTCGAGCTACCAAAGTACTTCGATCGGCGGGGCGGTTGCCTGCTCGTCAGCAGCGCCGACTATCGCTTTGCGCGGGGGAGCTTGACCGACTTCATGAAGCAGCGTCTGGGCGTTGGCACGATCGTCGAGGACAGCGAGCAAAACCAGGTGACCGGTCAGGGAGCGGTCTTCGGTGGGCTGCCCACGGTCAACCTGAAGAACCTCGCGAATGACTACTCGGATTCGGTCTCCCCGGCTGCCACGGCCGAACTGGCCTACGCCGGGAACATGGGAAACGCCGGCGTGGACAAGAACGGCGCGTACTACCGCACCGCGTTTGTCGGCTTCGGCCTCGAGCGCCTGTTCACCGCGGCCGATCGCGAGAGGTCGCTGTTGAAGTTCCTCCAGTGGTGCGACGGCCTCGCCGGTGTCGACGGGGACGGGGACGGCGTGGCGAACGGCGCGGACTGCGTCCCGGGCGACGCCTCGGTCTGGACTGCACCCTCTCCCGTGACCAACCTTATGCTGAGCAAGGGTACGACCGGGTTCCAGTGGAGCCAGCCGCCAAGTGGCGGCGGCGCCGTCTACGACGTGCTGAGGAGCGGTGCCGCGGCCGATTTCTGGAACGCCACGTGCGTGGCGTCCGGTATCTCGCAGACGACCGTTCCGTCGGCAGGGGACGTCAACCCGAACCCTGGAGAGATCTTCTTCTACTTGGTGAGGGCGCGCAGTGCCTGCGGCACGGCGCCGATGGGAACCGGTAACCACGGTACGCCGCGGCAGGGCACCGCGTGCAAGTGAGGGGGCCGAGATGAAATCCGCGTCCACGAAACTCAGGATCAGGAACGCAGCGATCGTCTCGGGACTCACCTTGGTGGCGTGGTCCGCGATCGCGGCCGCCCCACTCGACGGGACGGTCGCGCTGCGCTCGGGAGTCATCGACGCTAGCCGCGCCCGCACGACGGCCTCGACGGCCGGACCGAACGAGCCGGGACGATGGGTCGTGCGGTTCCGCAAGGCGCCGGGCTGGGTGGAACGAGGGGCCCTCGAGACCGCCGGCGCTCGCGTGGTTGCACCTCTGCCGGGCCAGGCCTTTCTCGTGAGCGTTTCGCCGGGCCGCGCGGTCGCCCTGTCCAAGCTCCCGGGTGTGCACTGGGCCGCGCCCTACCTCCCGCAAGACAAGATCGCACCCGAGCTCGGTTTGGTACCGGCCACCGGAAAAAGTGACGACGTCGCGATCGTGCTTCACCTGTTTGGCGACACCGATCCGCACGTGGTGGCGGCCGAGTTGGCCGCCTCGGGGCTGCGCGTGACAGGTTCCGGTCGCGGCGGGACGTTCGGTCGCCTCGTGTTGCTCGCGACGCCGGAGGAGGTGCGCACCCGCGTGACGGCGCTGGCCGAGCGGAACGACGTCTTCTGGATCGGTCTTCGCGGGCGGCGCACGCTCGCCAACGACACGTCGATCTGGGTCGGCCAGTCCGGCCTCGACGCCGGGATGACGACGCCGATTTTCAACCACGGAATCTATGGCGCCGGCCAGGTCGCCGCCGTGCTCGATACGGGACTCGACGCCGACATGTGCTACTTCCGTGACCCCACGCTGGGGTTGCCGCTGACAAACATCGGCAGCGGCACTGCGGTGGATCCGAACCATCGCAAGGTGCTCGCGGTCGACTTCCTCGACCCATCCGAGAACCCGGCGAATCCTGCCCAGTGGGACACCCAGGATCACGGAACCCACGTGGCGGGGACGCTCGCCGGCGACGACCTGGCCCACTTGGTCGTTCACGACACCGGCGACGGCATGGCTCCGGCGGCCAAGCTCGTCATCCAGGATGCCGGCTACGCCGCCGACGCCTGCGGGGATCTCCCAGGGATCGGCTGCCCGGTGACCGACCTCAACCCGATTTTCCAACAGGCCTACAATCAGGGAGCGCGGGTCCACTCCAACTCGTGGAACGACAACGAGAACGCGGCGGTTCAGAACAACTACTCGGACTCCTCGGTCGACGTCGACGAGTTCATGTGGAACCACCCCGACTTCCTGGTGGTGTTCGCGTGCGGCAACCACGCGTTGGGTGGCACGGGAACTATCGGCAGCCCAAGCACCGCCAAGAACGTCCTTGCGACCGGTGGAACTTACAATGGGGTCTCGGCCGTGTACCTGTCGGACATCTCGGCCTGGGGTCCGACCGCCGACGGCCGGATCAAGCCGGACGTCGTCTTCCCCGGTGCGAGCATCGTCTCGGCCGGCAACGACAAGAACATCACGACGAACAACTGCGGGACCCAGGGGATGACCGGCACCTCCATGACCGCACCCGGCGTGTCGGGCATGGCGCTGCTGACGCGGCAGTACTTCATGGACGGCTGGTATCCCACCGGCGCGCCGATCCCGGCCAGCGCCTTCACGCCCACCGCGGCCCTGCTCAAGGCCATGCTCGTCAACTCCGCGGTGGCGATCCCGTTCGACGCCGAGGGTCGTCCGATCACGATTCCCTCCGGCCAGCAGGGGTGGGGGCGGGTGCTGCTGGACAACGCCCTGTACTTCCCCGGCGACGCTCGCGGGTTGTGGGTCGCCGACAACGTGGGCGGTTTCACGTCGCCGGCCGATGCCCCCATGGTCTTCCAACTCGTGATGCAGGACACCGGCCAGCCGCTCGAGGTGACGTTGGCCTGGACCGACTACCCGTCGACCCCTGCTGCGGCGACCAACCTCGTCAATGACCTCGATCTGCGAGTGGACGGCCCGAGCGGCGGATTCACGGGCAACGACTTCTTCCAGGGCGTTTCAATCAATCACGGTGTGCAAGACCGGCTGAACAATCTCGAGCAGGTGCTGATCGCGGATCCGGCGCCGGGCGTGTACTCGATCCAGATATCTCCTCACGCGATTCCCGCCGGGCCGCAGTCATTCGCCCTCGTCGTCACGGGTGGCCGATTCACCGTGACCTCCGGTCCGCGCCCGGCCCACTGGTCCCACACGGTCAACGACTCGGGAGCGAACGGCAATGGTGACGGCGTGCTGGATCCCGGAGAGTCTGCGAAGCTCCCGATCACGCTGCGCAACGCAGGGGACGCCACCGCGACCTCGGTGATGGGCGAGCTCTTCTCGGCCTACCCGGGAAGGCTCAAGGTCTACGACGGAAACGCGACATACGCGGACATGCCCGTCGGGGCGCAGGCCACCTCGGCCGCCCCCTACTACGACGTCACGCTGGAGCCGTCGGCCGGCTGCGGGCAGATCGTCGGCGCGACGATGGACATCAAGGGCAGCGGGTTCGACGTTGGGAGCGCTCTCACGTTCGATGTCGGGGTTTACGCCAAGGACTACCTTTCCACGGGCACGCCTGTGACCATCCCGAGGAACAGCACGACCGGGGTTACCTCGACCATCAACGTGCCCGTCACGTTCCCGCTCACCGAGGCGGACGTGACCGTCAACATCGATCATCCGAACATCGGGGACCTCGACGTCATCTTCTACCGCCCCGGGGCCACCACCCAGCCGGTCTACCTTCACAACAACACCCGGCCCGGCGTCTCGGGGATTCACACGACATACAACGATCTGACCGCTCCCGACGGTCCGGGGAGCCTCGAGACTTTCATCGGCGGCGAGCCCCAGGGCAACTGGCGGCTCAAGGTGGTCAACACCGGGAACACCAACGGCACGCTGCAGAACTGGACGATCCACCTGAAGAGCAACATCCCGTTCAACTGCCACCCGGTCACCTGCGGCCAGGGTGTGCCGTCGGCGGTGGGCAGCACGCTGACCGTGAACAAGTCGGGGGGGAACGACGTGCAACTGGGCTGGACCGGCGTCGGCGCGTCGAACTACAACGTGTGGCGCTCGACCGACCCGCAGTTTGGAACGGCGGCCTTCGACGGTGCGACCGGCGGCCCGACGACCTGGGTCGACACGGGAGCCCAGTCACTCCCCGGCGTTCATTACTACCTGGTCCGCTCCGTCAACTCGTGCCGGTGGGAGAGTCCCTGACCTCGCATGGACGCGTTCTGACCGTCGCGGTATATAAGGAGGCCACCGAGGTCAGGCGTGTCGATTCGACGCGAGGGAGGGGTTTGCGGTCCGCGGATGCTAAGGAGCGCGGCCGCGTTCCTGCTGCTCGTCGTCGCCTGCTCGTCCGCCTCAGCCGAGCCGGTTCCGAATCTGCATTTCGAGCGCATCGGTACCGAGAGCGGCCCCCCCCCCGCGGTGATCACCGCGCTGCTGCAGGACCGGGACGGTTTCATCTGGATTGGGTCGCGCAATGGGCTGACCCTGTTCGACGGGTACGCCTACACGAGCTTCCAAAACGACCCCTCCGATCCGAGATCGCTTTCCGACAGCACCATCCGCACGATCTACGAGGACCGCGACGGCACACTCTGGTTCGGGACGAATACCGGAGGCTTGAACCGCCTCGACCCCGCGACGCGATCATTCATCCATTACCGGCACGACAGCGCGAATCAACGCTCCCTCAGCCACGACAGCATCTACGCCGTGCTCCGGGACCAGCGCGGCAGGCTGTGGGTCGGCACGCAGAAGGGACTCAACCGACTCGAACCCGGGTCGGCGGACTTCGTTCGCATCCTGGCAGGCGGCGCCGAAGGGTTGCGCAGCGACTACATCCTTTCGCTGTACGAGGATCGGTCCGGCCGCGTGTGGGTCGGCACGTTGGACGGCGGTCTTCACCGATGGGACGACGAGCGAGGCCGGTTCGACGTCTTCCGTCACGATCCGTCGAATCCGGCGTCCCTGGCCGATGACCGCGTGTTTGCTCTGATCGAGGACGACGCGAACCGTCTGTGGGCCGGAACGATGGGGGGACTCAGCCGGCTGGATCCCATCCTCGGGACGTTTCAAAACCTTCGAGTTCGTCCGGGGGAACGGCAGCGGCGCGAGGAGCTCCTGATCACGTCTTTGGCCCGCGGCGCCCCAGGGCGGATCTGGGCTGGAACTCACGGTGGTGGGCTCGCGGAGGTGGATACCGAAGCGGTGCGGCTGCGTTACTGGCGGCACGAGCCCGATCGGCCGAACAGCCTGAGTGACGACACGATCGTCGCCTTGCTCGCGGATCGCTCGGGTGCCCTTTGGATCGGCACGTGGGGCGGCGGTCTCAACCGTCTGTCCGCGGCCGCGCAGCCGTTCGTCGGGCCGGACGACGCCGGATTCCCGCCTCCGGGATTGCGCAGCCGCGACGTCACGACCCTTCTTCACGACCGTCGCGGGAGGATCTGGATCGGCACGAGGAATGGCTATCTCGTGCGTTTCGACCCGATCTCCCGCCGCTTCGAGACGGTCCTGCGAGGCGGGGACGAGGGGGTCCCGCGCATCCTCTCGGCCCTCGAGGAGGATCGGTTGGGTCGAATTTGGATCGGCGCGAGCAGCGGGCTGCTGCGCATCGATCCGGGGACCCGCGGAGTGCGTGAGTGGAGGCACGACCCGGGGGATCCCGAAAGCCTCGGCCCCGGCTACATCGCGGCGGTGCTCGAGGGCCGCGGCGGCGAGTTGTGGGTCGGAACCGGCGAGGGCGGGCTCCAACGGCTCGACGGTGGCGGCAAGGTCTTGCAGCGCTTCGTGCACGATGCCTACGATCCGTCCAGCCTCAGCGACAACTACGTCACGGCGCTCCTGGAAGACCGGCGCGGCCGCCTGTGGGTCGGCACGCGCTCCGGCGGGCTCAACGAGCTCGACCCCGTGACCGGCCGGGCGCGACGGTTCCTTCCCGCCGCCGGCGATCCGTCGAGCCTCGGCCATCATTACGTGACCTCGTTGCTCGAGGATAGGAGCGGGCGCCTGTGGGTCGGCACGGGAGGTGGCGGATTGAACCGGGTCGACCGCTCGGAGGACGACCGCGTCCGCTTCGACCGCGTGACCGAGCAGCAGGGTCTGATCGACGACGACGTCACCGGCGTCCTCGAAGACGACGACGGCAGCCTGTGGATCACCACGCGGCGGGGGCTCTCGCGATTCGACCCCGGGAGGAACGCATTCACGAACCTGTTCGTATCCGACGGGTTGCCCTCGGCCGAGTTCGAGTCGGGCGCCGTCGCTCGCGGGCCGTCTGCGCTCTGCTTCGGCTCGGTCCGCGGTCTGGTGGTCCTCCGGGCAGGGACGGCCTTCAAAGAATCGTCTCCGTCTCCGGTCGTCGTCCGCTCGATCCGAACGGCGTCGGGCGAGGTGCTCGGCCGAAACCTGGCGCGCGACCCGGGCCCGCTGGAGCTCCCCTATGGGACTTGGCTCTCGATCGAGCTGGCGGTGCTCGACTACAGCCCTGAGCTCGAGCATCGCTACGCCTACCGCCTTGAAGGCGACTGGATCGACCTCGGCGGTCGGCGCGAGATCACCTTCACGTCGCTCCCGCCGGGAGCGCATGTCCTCCGTGTCCGGGGGCGCAACAGCCAGGGGGTCTGGGGCGAGGCCGCTACGCCGTTGCAGGTCACCGTCGTGCCGTCGTTCTGGATGACGACGCGCTTTCGGCTTCTGGCGGCCGCCGTCGTGATCGCACTGGCCTTCGGAGCACACTGGCGGCGAACCTCGGTGCTCGAAAAGCGCCATTCGGAGATGGTCGAGCTCGATCGGCAGCGCGAGCGCGCCCGCCAGGATCGCGACGACGCGTACCAACGCCTGCGCCGGTTGACACGCCGTCTTGAAGCCGCCAAGGAAGAGGAGCGGCAGCGGATCGCGCGCGAGCTCCACGACGAGATGGGGCCGTCGCTGACGGCGGTGATCATCAACCTCAAGCTGATTTCGTCGCAGCGGAAGCCGGAGCAGTTCACTCGCAGAATCGAGGACACGGTCGAACTCGTCGATCGCATGATCCAGCGGATTCGCGACATGTCGCTCGACTTGAGGCCGCCGTTGCTCGACGAACTCGGCCTGGTGCCCGCGCTCGGCGGTTACCTCGAGAGCGTGTCCGAGCGGACGGGGATCAAGATCTTCATGCGTGGAGACAAGGACCTGGGGCGGTTGCCCTCGCACATGCCGATCACGGTGTTTCGCGTCGTGCAAGAGGCGGTCACCAACGTCATCCGGCACGCCGACGCGGGGCAAGTCGATGTCGCTGTCCGCCGTAACGGTTCCGGGATCGACGTGAGCGTCGAGGACGACGGCAAGGGATTCGACGTCGTGGGGACGATGGAGCATGCGGCAACAGGAAAGGCGCTCGGCTTGTTGGGCATGCAAGAGCGCGTCGGAATGGCCGGCGGAGAGCTCGAGATCGACTCGATGCCGGGAGAGGGCACGCGGATCCGCGTCCGGTTGCCGCTCTCGGAGGCGGCGTGAAGCGGATCCGCGTCCTGTTGGCGGACGATCACACTCTGGTGCGCGCCGGAATCCGCTCGCTGCTCGAGACGATCGAGAATCTCGAGGTCGTTGCCGAGTCCGGCGACGGCCTCGAGGCTTTCGAGCTGATTGCCCGACACCGGCCGGACGTGGCCCTTCTGGACATCGGGATGCCCGGGATGAACGGCATCGAGGTCGCCCGCCAATCCGTCCGGGCCTCGCCGAAGACCAAGGTCGTCATCCTCTCGATGTATGACGACAAGGTCCACGTGACGCAGGCGATCCGCGCCGGGGTCGCGGGCTACCTCTTGAAGGGAGCCGCGGTGGCCGAGCTCCCCTTGGCGATCAAGGCGGTGATGGCGGGCGAGACCTATCTCACCCCCAAGGTCTCGCGCCACCTCGTCGATGGGTTTCTGCACGACGAGGGGAGCGAAGCCGACCCGCTCGAAGGGTTGCCGCGGCGCCAGCGCGAGATCCTGCAGCTGATCGCCGAAGGGCGCTCCACCAAGGAGATCGCCGGCCTCTTCGAGGTCAGCGTCAAGACGATCGAGACGCATCGCGCCCGCCTCATGGAGCGCCTGGACATCCACGATGTCCCGGGGCTGGTCCGTTTCGCGATCCGCGTGGGCCTCGTGTCGTCGGAGAGTTGAAGCGGGCCGAGGTGCGCCCGCGATGCTCGACCTCGACGTCGATCTCAACACCAGCCACCGTTCTTGTTCGGCCGAGTTCCCGGTGTTAGCCTTCGATTCCGCGTCGCCGTATTTCGGACGAGGCGTCTTTGCAATCGTCGGTTCGTCGCGAGGTGGAGGTTCCGTTGGACGAACCCGGGCTCCAAACACACGCCGGGCCGACCCGTCCGTCGCCCGTCTCGTCCCGAGTGCTCCTCGTCTACTCCAATCGCGCGCGCATCCTCGAGCCGCCGCCCCCGATCGGCCTCAGCTATGTCGCCACGGCGACCCGGGCCGCCGGACACGACGTGCGCTTCGTGGACCTGATGGTCAGCCGGGATCCGCACGGCGACCTTCGCCGGGCGCTGGGCGAGTTCAAGCCGGACGTCGTCGGCATCTCGGTGCGCAATATCGACAACGTCGTGGCGCAGCGCCCGGAGCGGCACCTGGATGAGCTTGGCGCCGTGCTCGCGACCGTGCGCGCGCACACCGACGCCCGCATCGTCCTCGGCGGACCGGCGACGTCCATCCTCGGACCCGTGGCGCTGGAGCGACTCGACGCCGATTTCGCAATCGTAGGGGAAGGCGAGGTGGCGTTTCCCGAACTGCTCTCCGCCCTGGCGTCCGGAGGCGATCTCCGAGGCATCAGCGGGCTGTGCTACCGCGACGGCGAGCGCATCGCAACGAATCCGCCCGTACGTCAAGAGACGTTCTCGAGCTCCTTCATGGGCGACTGGGTCGATTGGCGCGCGTACGAACGAGGCGGCGGCACCTTTGCGATTCACACCAAACGCGGCTGCCCGTTGCAGTGCGTCTTTTGCAACTATCCCGTGATGGAAGGCCACGCTCTGCGCCAGCGTTCCGCCGGCGACGTGGTGGATGAGATCGAGCGCGTGCAGGCGACCGTCGGACCGCGAACGTTCGAGTTCACCGACTCCACCTTCAACGTTCCCGAGAGCCACGCGCGCGGGATCTGCGAGGAGGTCATTCGGCGGAAGTTGCGCGTGAAGCTGTCCGCCGTGGGCATCAACCCGCTGACGGTGTCCGAGGATCTGTTCGGCCTCATGAAGCGCGCCGGGTTCATTTCTCTCGTGATCTCACCCGACAGCGCGAACGACGCGATGCTCCTCAACCTGCGCAAGGGCTTCACTGCGGACCAGGTGCGGAACACGGCGCGTTGGGCGCGCGCCTCGGGCATTCGCTGCACGTGGTTTTTTCTTCTCGGCGGTCCCGGAGAAACCAACGCGACCGCCGAAGAAACCGTGTCGTTCATCGAGGAGAATCTGAATTGGAAGCGTTTCCTGACCGTGATGATGACGGGCCTCCGTATCTTTCCGGGCACCGAGTTGGCCCGGCACGCCGTGGCCTCGGGGTACATCTCCGCGGATCGCGATCTCTGCGACTCGATTTTCTATCTGTCCAAGGAACTGGACGAAGCGTGGCTGCTCGGCCGGATCGATCGCGCCATCGGTCGCTGCCCGACCATCGTGCACGGCGCGGAGCAGAACGGCTCGACCGCCGAGCGCTGGTGCAACCAGGCGCTTCATCGGCTCGGCGTGGCGCCGCCGTACTACCGCTTTCTACCGATGGTCTTACGCCTCCCGGCATTGGGCGCGTGGCGGTCGCGCCACGCCAACGTCGGTCTCACCGCCCGCGAACATCGCGGCGAAGAGCCCTGACGCCACCGCACGCGTAGGTGCTAATCTGTCCGGCGCTTTCGCAGATGTGGGCCGTTAGCTCAGGCGGTAGAGCACCAGCCTTTTAAGCTGAGGGTCGCTGGTTCGAGTCCAGCACGGCTCACCATTCGCTGCGATTGTTGAAGCCGGGCCGGGCGTCCGCTACACTCCCGGCCCGCTTCGCATCGAAGACGTCCCTATCGTCTAGCCTGGCCTAGGACACCACCCTTTCAAGGTGGCGACACGGGTTCGAATCCCGTTGGGGACGCCAACTCCTTGTA
>Ga0315273_10003747_pt1 | contig 18368 bp, 14 predicted proteins | sample YL17G02_0_MG_FD_205753 | JGI IMG/M metagenome (GOLD analysis project Ga0315273, IMG submission 205753) | Sediment microbial communities from Yellowstone Lake, YNP, Wyoming, USA - YL17G02_0 | ecosystem: Environmental > Aquatic > Freshwater > Lake > Sediment | place: USA: Wyoming | collected...
AGCTGCGCCGTGAGCGACTGCCGCTGTTCCATGCCCTTGATGTCCACGGTCGCCTTGAACGGCAGGTATCGCGGCGCAGTAATCAAGAGCTCGTGACGTCCGGCCGGTAGCCGAACCTCGCCGGGGGTTGAGCCGACGCCCCTGCCCGCGACGCTGATGCGAGCGGCGACCGGCGTCTGCACCTGCAGGATGCCCGGCAGTTTCGCGAGCCGGTACTGGAACGACTGGTTCGGTGCGTCCGTCACCTTGATCGGCGCGCGCAGGGACTCATAGCCCTTGCGCTGGATCTCGACGGTGTACTCGCCCGGGCGCGCGAAGTGGTTGCCGCCCACGGGCAAGACGAGTCCCCCGTGCAACCGGACCGTGCTGTCGGCGGGAGCGACATCGATCTTCACGGCGTGACCGGTCGCGGAAAACCACGTCGACCATCCAAGCACGGCCACGAGCAGGCCGCCGACCAGCCATGGCCCGATGCGTCGGTCGGGCGCGCCTTGCGCCGGGGGTCGACGGAACGCTACGGCGTCGATGCGTTCGTCACCGTCGTCACCGCCGCCACTGACGACGTCGACGAGCGGCGCCTCGGGTGGAACGGTCAGGTTGCCGCCGCTGCCATCCTCGACGTCGAGGATGCGCCGGCCATCGCGCGTGCCGATGCGCAGTCTTCCACGCGCCACATCGATGACGTCGCCTTCATGCAGCCACGTCGGACGTGACACGGGCGCGCCATTGCAGCGAGGGGGTTCGCGCCCTTCCGCCGGCTGCAGGAACAACTGGCCGTCGTGCAGCGCAATCCAGGCGAGCGTGCCCGCGCTCGCGCCCGGCAGCACGATCGTGTGCCCGGGACCGCCGACACTTACGGGAAAATCCGAAGCCGCCAGCGCGCGTTCGCCGAGGGGATCGCGCAGGATCAGTTCGGTGGGACTCAAATGGGTTCCTCGCAGCGGACGACGAGCGTGGACGGCTGCGCACCCGGCAGCAGGTTCAGCTCCTTGCGCACGTCGCGATAGCCCTGGCGTGTGCCCACGACGGTATAGCGGCCCGGCATCAGCTCGAGGTCCCGGTGTTGAAAGAGCCCAAGCTTACCAATCCGGTAGATCTGCACGTCCGTCGCATTGTCGGACGCCAGCGCCACCTTGACCGGCGTCTCGGCCTGCCGCAACTGCTCGGTCAGGCGCGCCTGCTGGGCCTGCAGACGCGTGCCCGGCGCCGCCACACCGGCCGCGCGCTCGAGCACGTTGCGCGCGATGTCCCGGCCGGAAGGACTGTAGAGCCGTTCGGGCTGGTCGATGAATGACTGCAGTTCGGCGTCGATCATGGCGCGCGGCTCCGCACGCTCCACCCCTTCCTGCGCGGGCCGCAGCGCCGGTTCGGCCTTGAGCGCCTCGCCATACAGCGCAAGCGCTTGCGACCATTGTTCCGCGCGCTCGGCCACGGCGGCGCGCTCGACGATGGAGGCCAGTGATTTCGTCTCGGTGGCGCGGCGGATCTGCTGCAGGCCATCGGCGACTTCCGGCGTGCCGGGCCGGATGCGTCCCGCCTGTTCGAACGAATTCTGCGCCGCAGCGTAGTCGCGACGCGCCAACGCGGCCATGGCCTGCGCCATCGCCGTGGCGTAGGCGTCGCTGGTCTCGCGTGCGCCGAGTCGTGCGATGCCGGCGCGCGCCACGGTCGTCGCCGGATCGAGTTGCAGCGCACGCTGGTACGCCGCGATCGCGGCCTTGGCATCACCTGCCTGTTCGGCAAGCGCACCGGCCGCCGTTTCACGCAGCACTTCGTCGAGTACTCGCGACCGGGCGAGTCCGCTGCGTGCGGCAGCATCGTCGCGCGCGACCTGCAGCACGGCCGCGAACTTTTCCTGCGCCTCGGCCGCGCGACCCGCATCGAACGCGACTCTCGCAGCGGCCAACCGTTCACGAACCACCTCGGGCACGCGCTGCTCGAGCGCATCGAGCGCGCGCGCCATCGCGTCGAAGTGCGCGAGTGCCGACTCGAAATCGCGCCCGGTCATTGCCGCATCGCCGGCAGTCAGTTCGTTGCGGACCTGCGCGTAAGGCGCCCCACCCCAGGTGGCGACGTCCTGTTGCTCGAGTCGCTGCAAGCGCGCAGGCAGCGGACCGCGACGCTCCTCCGCCTTGCGCTTCATTGCCGCGAGGCGTTCGAAATCCGCGCTCGGCTGCGCAACCGGCGCTGCGGCCACGGGTGCAGCGGGCACCGCCGGCGCGGGCGTCTTCGAGTCGACGAGATCCGGCAAGACGAAGAAGGTGAAGCCAACCGCTGCGAGCGCCAGCGCCATGGCGCCCACCAGCAGGCCACGACGGAATCCTTCACTGCGCAGCGACTTTGCCGAGGGCGCGCCAACCGTCGTGCGCCGCCACTGCTGTTGCACGGGCAAGGCGTCGGCCGGCGGGCGCGGCTGCCAGGCCGCAGCGCCCGGTGCGACGGGTGTCGCCGGTTCGATCGGCGCCGACTCGAGGATCTGCTGCAATTCTTCGTAGATGACGCGGGTCGAAGCCGGCCGCTCGTCCGGCCGCTTGGCAAGACAGCGCGCGACCAGTGCACGGAAGGCCTCGGGTGGATCCGGCCTGCCGGCAACCGGTGGCGGAACTTCGTCATGCACGCGGGCCGGCGTCACGTCGGGGTAGAACGGCGGGTGCCCGCTCACGAGCTCATGGAGCAGCACACCGAGGGCATAGATGTCGTCCGCCGCGGCCGCAGCGGCGCCGTCGAGCCGCTCGGGACTCGTCGAATATGGCGATGCACCGGCCGGTTGCGTCGATCCGATCCTGCGCGCGCTGCCGAGGTCCACCAGTCGCGGCAGGCCGTCGCCGTCGAGCAGCACGTTGGCCGACTTGAGATCGCCGTGAACCCAGCCCGCCGCGTGCAGTTGCGACAGTGCCTCGATCACCGGCAGCAGCCGGCGCGCGCTCAACGTCCAGGGACGTCCGCGCAGGCGACCGACCTCGCCGCCAGGGAGATACTCGAAGACGTCGAACGCTTCGTCGCCCGCGCTGTGCGTGGCGAGAGGCGCGAGCAGCGCAGCGTGCTCGACGACGGCGCGAATGCGTTCACCGGCCACGTCGTCACCCGCGCGGAAACGCAGCACGACGTCACGGTTGGCATGCGCGTCCCGCGCGAGCCACGTGGCGCCGTCGTGGCCGGCCGCGAGTGGCCGCACGAGCTGGTATCGCGCAGCCACGACCTGCCCGCCTGCGAGCGCCGTCATGTTCGTCATCGGTCTGGACTCAGCGCTTGCCGGCCGCCGGCTGGGTGGTTTCCGCCGTCGCCGCCGGCAGGCCCGTCTCGTTCTCGTACAGCTCGCGCAGGAGACGCCGCCATTCCGTGTACTGCTGCTCCGCCGAGCCCTTCAGCTCGAGCGTGCGGCCCTCGATGTCGACGACGCTCGGCTGCACTTCGTTCTGGAACGAGCTGCCGAGCTGTTTCAGCGATTCGCCGTGCATCTTGATCTCGGAGCGCATGTCGAGGCCGCTCTTGAAGGCGTAGATGCCGCCGATGACGGCCGCGGTCGCAGCTGCCGAGCCCGCGCTGCTGTTCGTGTTCTGTCCTGCCACGACGCCACCGATGATCGCCGCGGCGCCGAGTAATCCGCGCGTCATCGCCTTGCGTTTCGCCTCGGCTTCGGCCGCGAGTTCTTCGTGTGAGTACTTGCGCCAGTTGACGTACGCGTCGTCGATGGTCTCGCCGAAGTTCGTGTAGTGCTCGTTGAGCGTGTCGATCAGCGCGTAATCCCGCTCATGCACGCGATCCATGCGCTGCACCACCGGGTCGTCCTCTGCGGGCAGTCGCGCGATGGCGTAGGTGCCGCGCTTCGGGTCGTGCGCCAGGTAGGGATTGAATGCATACGGTGCGAGCTCCGACGCGAACCGCAGGTTGGCAACCTGATGCACCTGCACACGCTGCTCACGGGTAAGTCCGTTGCGCGCGGCAAGCAGGTCGTTCGCGAGCGTCGCGTACACGTTGTCGAACGGGTCGCGCGGCTTGACCGGCACGTCCTTGTAGGCGCGCGTGTCCGCCAGGCCGGCGTAGTCCTTGCGCAGCCACGTGCGGCCGGTGGCGTCCGTCACGGCAACCGCGAGCTTCAGCACGCTGCCGTCGGACTCGAGGATCCGGGCGTCGATGTTCACGTCGCTGCCCGAGCTTTCGGCAGGCAGCACGCGCACCTGGCCCCACTGGCCGGTGCTTTCGAGCGTGTCGCGCAGCAGGACGGGCATGTAGCGCGACTCGGCCTTGCGCACGTCCGGGTAGATGCCGCGTTTTTCCTGCTCGGCCACGTCCTGCGGGATGTTCGGATCGAACATGCGCACGCCGACGTCGAGCAGTTCCGCCTGTGGGATTTCGGCCGTCGCTTTCTGCGCGACAACGGGTGCCATCGGGCGCTCGTCCTGCACGACGCAGCCGGCGGCACCGAGCGTGAGGGCCAGCACGACGCAGCACGCTCGCCATGCGCGATTGGAGACAGCGGGAATGATCGAAGTCGTCACTGCGTGCTCTGCTTGTACTTGCGGTATTCCTCCCAGAGCCGCTCGCGCAGTTCGGGGTCCGTTTCCTTCATCGCGGCCTCGCGCAACTGGCGCGCGACGATGTCGTCGTCCCGACCGTCCGGGATGTCGGCCGGCACGTCACGGGGACCGCCGCCGCCCTTCGCACCGCCGCCTACGCCACCACCACCGCCCTGGCTGCCGGAGCCTGCAGCAACGTCGCCGCCCGCGCCGCCCGCGCCGGATTCGCCCGCGCCGGTACCGGCGGCCTCGCCGGCACCGTCCTTGTCCTGGCCGCCCGATCCGTCGCCATTCGCGCCATTGCCATTCGCAGCAGCGCCGCCTGCGGTGCCATCACCACCCTCGCCCTCTGTTCCATTGCCACCCGCCGAGCCGGCGCGGCCGGCTCGCTCCTGCGAGATGGTCTCCTGTTCCTTGCGCATGCGCGCGTCGAACACGGCGAACGTTTCGTCGAAGCGGCGATCGATCTCCGCGCGCTTGTCTTCGGCGGTCGCGGGACCACCGCCACCACCGCCGCCCGAACCGGCGCTGGTGCCGCCCGCGGCTTGCGATCCACCCGGACCGCCACCGGCTCCCGAGCTGCCGGGCGTCGGTCCCTGGCCACCTTGCCCGGCCGGGCCCGCCGAGCCGGGCTGGCCTGCGCTGCCCGCCGAACCGGTCGAGCCAGCGGAGCCCGTTGGGCCGCCGCTTGGTGCCGAATCGCCCTGCGCGCCAGGCGCGCCCCCGGCGGCGGCGCCGCCGGCCGGTGATCCGGACGATGAAGTCTTGCCGCCCTGCGCACCACCGGCGGACGGAGGCGTGGGCCAGCCTTGCGGCTGCGGCGGTGGGGGCGGCCCGGAACCACCGGAGCTGGAGCCGCCGCCCGCAGGCGATCCGCCGGACTGGGATCCACCCGGCGCAGACGAACCCGCGCTGCCGGAAGATCCTGGGCTGCCGGAAGACGATTGCTGACCGGAGGAGCTCCCCGACGATGAGGGCGAGGACGACCCCTGGCTCCCGGACGACGAGGGTGGCTGCTGACCCGAGCTGCCGCCCGAACTGGGGCTCGAAGGCGACGAACTGCCCGAGGAGGACGGTGACGAGGGCGATGAACTCGGCATGCCGCTCGGCATTCCGCTCGGCATCGAGCTGGAACTGGTCGTCAGGCACCCACTCGTGGCGAGCGAGGCCGCTGCCACGAACACTGCCGCCGTCAGTCCTGAAATGCGTTGCATGCGTTAGAGCCCCTGGACGGTGGGCGGCGTGGACGATCCCGCAGCTCTGGTCCTACGTGCTTGGATGCGTCCGGAGGCCGACGGTTCAACCGTCAACGCGAACCTGCGGCACCGGCCGCACCGGCCGCGGCCGCCCCGGGGGCCACGAGGTCGTCCCCGACGAGGAACGCGCGCAGCTGTTCACTCAGGCGATTGCAGGCGGTGTTACGGACCGGAGTGATGATCGGGATCGGTGCAATGGCGCCGATCAGCACGGAAGTGCCGGTGACGTCGGCGCTGACCGTGCCGACCTCGGTCGCGTTCTGCATGTCCCAGACGGACGCGACATAGCCCGATTCCTTCTCCCACCAGCCGACGCCGAAACAGCCGCCGCCGCCCGGCCCGATCGCGCACGCGACGCTGCCGCCACCGTCGGTCTTGCGGGTGTTGCCGTCGATCCAGACGACGTAGCGGACGCGGATTTCCTGCAACCGCTCGGTGATGCCGGGCCGCTGCAGCAGTACGTGCAGGCCCTCCGCATTGGCCGGAGCCGTGCTCGGCTCGAACCATGGAAACAACGCGTCGGTGAATTCCTGCTCGCCGTAGATCTTGAACGCCGTGCGCGCGGCCTTGCCCCCATGCGTGCTCTGCCCCTTCTCGGGATGGACCAGCTCGCCGCCGAGGCGCTCCTGGACGCAGTCGAGGAATTCTTCCTCGGTGCCCACGCCTTCGAGCTGCGGCTTCTTGAGCAGGACGATCGATTCGTTGGCCTGGATCGGCGTTGCGAGCTGGCGCGTCTCGTCCACTTTGGACGTCATGCAGCCGGACGCCATGACTCCGAGCACGGCCGCTCCCGCTGCGGCGCGCCACGGCGCGCGGGCGCTCGCCGGGAGACGGCGATCGAGCCTGGCGTGAGTCATGGCAGTCCTCCTGCGGCCGCGCGACCCGCGCAGCGGCGACGAAGTTGGGGACGCCCGAGTATACGTCAACGATCCGGGCCGAAATATCGGCATGGCCCGAGTCAACTTCAGTCGAATAATCCCCCTTGCTGCGGCGCGCCGGGATCGCGCAGGAACTGCTGCGTGTCGAGCTGCGGCCCAGCCCCCTGGTTGAGCCCGAGACGCCGGCACGCCCGCGCGAACCGGGCCGCTACCATCGCCGCGTAGGCGCCCTCGCCACGCAAGCGATGACCGAACCGCGGGTCGTTGAGACGGCCCCCACGCATCTCGCGCACGTGGTTCAGCACGCGGTCGGCACGCTCCGGGTAGTGCTCGCGCAACCAGTTCTCGAACAGGGACGCGACCTCGAACGGCAGCCGCAACATCAGCAACGCCGCGCGTCGCGCCCCCGCAGTGGCCGCGGCTTCGAGCAGGCGCTCGATCTCGTGGTCCGTCAGGGCCGGGATCACGGGCGCCATCATCACGCCGACGGGCACGCCCGCCGACGTGAGCTCGCGCACCACGCGCAAGCGCGCCTGAGGCGACGCCGCCCGGGGTTCGAGCGTTCGCTTCAGCGTTTCGTCGAGGCTGGTGATGCTGACGAACACCGACACCAGCTGCCGCTCGGCCAGCGCGCGCAGCAGGTCGAGATCGCGCAGGATCAGTGCGCCCTTGGTGATGATCGACAGCGGATGCCGCCGTTCGAGCAGCAACTCGAGCACGGAGCGCGTGGAACGCAGCTTGCGCTCGGCCGGCTGGTACGGATCGGTGTTGCCACCGATGTGCAGCACCTTGCAGACGTAACGCGGCGACGAAATTTCCTGCCGCAGCAACGCCGCAAGACCCGGCTTGTGGAAAATGCGGGTCTCGAAGTCGAGGCCGGGACTGAGATTGAGGAAGGCATGCGCAGGTCGTGCGAAACAGTAGATGCAGCCGTGTTCGCACCCCTGGTACGGGTTGAGCGACTGGTCGAACGGGACGTCCGGCGAGCGGTTGGTGGTGATCGCGTGCTGCGGAAACTCTGCGATCAGCGTCGTCGCGGGGTTCGGCAGAGGCTCGTCGAGACTGCCCCAGCCGTCATCCTCCGGCGTGAGCGTGGTCGCTTCGAAACGACCGGCCGGGTTCGTGACCGCGCCGCGGCCCTTCTCCACCTGATGTCGGTCTGCCCGCCGCATGCATCGAGAATACTGTATGCATATACAGTTGTCATCCCCGGTCGGGGAACCGGTCCATGCGCCACAGTTCGGGGAAGAAGCGGGTCCACGCGAACGCAACGAACAGCGTCGCGCAGCCACCGATGACGACCGCCGGCATCGCGCCGAGCCACGCGGCCACGAGCCCGGACTCGAATTCGCCGAGTTCGTTCGACGCGCCGATGAACACCGAGTTCACCGCGCTCACGCGGCCCCGGATGTCGTCTGGCGTCTCGAGTTGCACGAGCAAGTGGCGGATGTAGACGCTCACCATGTCGCCCGCGCCCAGCACGGTGAGTGCGGCGAGCGAGATCCAGAAGCTCGTCGATACGCCGAACACGAGCGTTGCGAACCCGAAGACGATCACACCGCCGAACATCCAGTGGCCGACACGCTGGGTCACGGGCAGCACGCCGAGCACGACACCGGTCAACGCCGCCCCCACACCCGGTGCTGCACGCAGCCAGCCGAGCCCGCTCGGACCGACGTGCAGCACGTCGGCGGCAAACACCGGCAACAGCGCCGTCGCACCGCCGAACAGCACCGCAAACAGGTCGAGGGAAATCGCTCCCAGCACGGGACGCCGGCCGCGGACGAACCGCAGTCCTTCGAGCAGCGCATGACGATCGAGCGGCGCCGTGCTGGCGGCCGCGCCCGCTTCGCCGCCCCGACGCAGCGTTGCGAGCATCACCAGCGACACGGCGAGCAAGATCGCTACGGTTGCGTAAACGGTGGTCGCACCCGCGAGATACAGCAGGCCGCCGAACGCGGGGCCTACGATCGTCGAGACCTGCCACAGCGAGGAATTGAAGGCGACCGCGGCGCCGAAATGCTCACGCTCGACCAGGTTCGGCAGCAAGGCCTGGCTCGCCGGCATCGCAAAAGCGCGGGCAACACCGAACAGCGTCATGATCCCGAACACCGGCCATGCGCTGTGCAGACCACGCCGTGAGAATGCGAGCAACAGCAGCGCGCAGAGCAGCAGCAACACGTAACAGCCGGTGATGATGCGGCGGCGGTCGCGGGTGTCGGCGAAGTGCCCCGCCGGCAGGATCAACAGCACAAATGGCAGGAACTGCGACAGCCCGATCAGGCCGAGATCGAGCGGGCTGTGCGTGACTTCGTACACCTGCCAGCCAACGGCCACTGTCTGCATCTGCACGGCCAGCGAGCCCAGGAAACGCGCGAGGATGTAGCGCGTGAAATCCGCATTGCGCAGCAGTGCACGACGCTCGTTCCTCATGCGCGGCCGTACCCGGGATGGCGTGCAAGCTGGTTGCTCATCGGTGCGCGGCAGGATAGCCGATGCACGCCCGGGGCGTGGACAGCCGGTAGCATCCGGGCACGTCTTCAAGTGACAATCGATCACTTGCCGCCCTTTCGCGTGCCCGTCGCAAATATCGACGTGTGCGCCGGTCTCCGGAGTAGTCATCCATGCACCGACCCCGCCTAAGCGTCCGCTCCTGCTTCGCACTGCTGCTGATGGCGCTGTGCGTGGCGCTGCAACCCGCAGCCCTCGCCGCCGGCGCCAGCGCGGATGCGCGCTTCGCTGCGCTCGGCAAGCGGTACGTCGACGAGTTCGGGCAGTACTCGCCGGTTTCGGCCACCCAGCTCGGCGACCACCGGTTCGACGGTGAACTCGATGACCTGAGTGCCGCGGGGCGCGCCCGCTCGCTCGCATGGGCCAAGGACGTGCTCGGTGAACTGCAGCGAATCGATCACTCGCAGCTGTCGCGCGCCAACCAGGTCGATGCCGCGATGCTCGAGAACCAGCTGCGCTACTCGGTCTGGTCCGAGGAAAAGTATCGCGACTGGTCGTGGGATCCGCTGGTGTACACGCAACTCGCCGGACAGGCGCTGTACGGCCTGCTCGCGCGCGAATTCGCACCGCTCCCGCAGCGACTCGGTTTCGTCGCGAGCCGGCTCGAGCAGCTGCCCGGACTGCTCGAGCAGATGCGCGCCAACGTCGTGCCTGCGCGTGTGCCGGCGATCCACGCCGAAACCGCGGTCAGGCAGAACCCGGGCGTGCTGAGCCTGGTCGACGAACTCGTCGTGCCGAATCTCGCCCAGCTGCCACCGGCCGATCGCGCACGCCTCGAACAGGCGATCGCCGCTGCCCGCGCCGCGGTCAAGACGCACCAGCAATGGCTCGAGCAGACGCTCGTGCCGCAAGCCAAGGGCGACTTCCGCATCGGCCGCGAGCTGTACGACGAGAAGCTCGGCTTCGCGCTGATGTCACCGCTCAATCGTGCCGAGATCCGGCGTCGCGCCGAAGCCGACGCGATCACCACGCGGGCGAAGATGTACGAAGTCTCGCGCCAGGTGCTCGCCGGCCGCGCCGGTGCGCCGCCGACGCCGGCCGACCCGACGCCGGCCGAACAGCAGGCCGCGATCAAGGCGGCACTCGACGTCGCAAGCGCAGAACGCGTGCCGCGCGCTGGCGTCGTCGAGTTTGCGCAGCAGATGCTGCGCGAGACCACCGAGTTCGTGCGCGCGAAGAATTTCGTGACCGTGCCCGACGAGCCGCTCGAAGTGATCCTGATGCCCGAGTTCCAGCGCGGCGTAGCGGTCGCCTACTGCGACTCGCCGGGCCCCCTCGACCACGGGCAGCGCACCTTCTTTGCCGTGTCGCCGATCCCAGCTGAATGGACGGAAGCGCAGGCCGATTCGTACCTGCGCGAATACAACACGCGCTCGATCGCGAACCTGACCATCCACGAAGCGATGCCGGGACACTACCTGCAGCTCGCGCACTCGAACCGCTATCCGTCGGTCCTGCGCGCGATGCTGGGCTCGGGTCCGTTCGTCGAGGGTTGGGCGGTCTACACGGAGCGCGTGATGGCGGAGCAGGGTTTCCGCGGCGGCGACCCGTTGATGCAGCTGGTGCAGCTCAAGTGGTACCTGCGCTCGATCACCAACGCGATCATGGATTCGGCGATCCACGTCGATGGCATGACACGCGACGAGGCGATGCAGCTCATGGTCGAGACCGGCTTCCAGGAAGAACGTGAGGCCGCGGGCAAGTGGGTCCGCGCCCAGCTCAGCTCGGCACAGCTGTCGACGTACTTCGTCGGCTACCAGGAACACTCGGACATGCGCGCCGAGGCGGAGCGTCGTCAGGGCGTGAAATTCGACCTCAAGACGTACCACGACCACGTGCTGTCGTACGGCTCGCCGCCGGTGCGACTGGTGCGCGCGCTGGTGTTCGACGAGGCGATTCGCTGAGGCCCGTGTACCCGGGCGGGAATGGCCTCAAGCCTTCTCGTTCAGGTGAAAGCGATGCAGCACCCGGTGCAGGATCGGCGTCACGACGAGTGCGGCCGTCACGATGAAGACCAGTCCGGCGTAGAGCGCGTAGATTCCGGCGAACAGTTTTCCAGCTGCCGTCAGCGGTGGATTCACCGGACCCATGCCGCCGAGCAGCATCGCGGAATTCAGGAACCCGTCGATCCAGGACAGGCCTTCGAAATGCGCGTAACCGAGCATGCCGACCCCGAGCGACAACGCCAGCAACGCCACGGCCATTGCCACATGACTTGCGACGCGACGCAGGAAGGTCGCCCGCGGCAGGAGTGGCTGGTGCCTGGCTTCGTACACGATGCCCGGGACTAGATCATCGTTTGACGGGAGCGTCAATCGACGCGATGCATGGCCACCCGTCGACGCCGGCAGCGTTCAACGAACCTTTGCGGACTCCCATTTCGGCCGCAGCGACGGGTCGAGCTGCCACAGCTGCCGATCGTGGACTCGGGCCAGCAGTACCTGCGCGAGAATGGCGCCGCAACCCGCCAGGAACATGTCCCATTGCGTGTCCCAGACGTCGCCCTGCGTGCCGAGAAACGCGCCGGCCGCGTCACCCCCCGCAATCGCAGCCCACCACTCCGTGAACTCGTAACAGGCGCTGACGCCGAGGATGCTGAGCGTGATCAGCGCGAACAGCCACTTGCCGGGACGCAGCGGCGAGGTTCGCAGCAACAGCTCGCGCGCGATGATGGCGGGACCGAAGCCCTGCATCAGGTGGCCGATGCGGTCGTAGTGATTGCGCGTGAAGCCAAACACGTCCTGCATCCAGTTGCCCAGCGGCGTCAGCGCATACGTGTAGTGGCCGCCGTACATCAGGATCAGCGCGTGCACGGCGATCAGCACGTAGGCGAGCGGCGTCAACGGAAAACTGCGCGCCGTCCACGCCAGCAGCGGCACTGCGACCAGCACCGGCACGACCTCGAGGAACCAGGTCAACCGGTCGTACGGATCGATGCCGGACCACACGAGTCCGAGCAGCACGACGGCGAACAGGACCAGGGGCAGTCGCAGGCTGGACTTGGTGTTGTTCATGACGCCGATTATAGGACCTTAGCGGTCGAGGAATTCCTGGACGAGCCGCGCGACCGCCGCAGGCTGATCGTGGTGCATCATGTGTCCCGCGGCAGCCACGATCCGCGGTTCCAGTTGCGGTACCAGGCGGCGCACTTTCTCCGGAGCGCCGGCGCCTTGCAGCCGCTCGAGGAAATCCGACTCCTCGCCCGCGACGTACAGCAGCGGCGACCGCACCTCGGCCCAGCAGGCTTCGACCTCCGCGCGCCGGTAGAGAATCGGATTGACGCGCTTGTGCGCCGGGTCGAAGCGGGGACGGACGCGGCCGTCGGGCAACGCTTCGCTCCACGCGCGCGCGACGAAATCGGCACGCTCGACCGACAGGCGTGGATTGCGCTTGCGCAGCACGCCGGCAAACACGTCGAGGCTCGGGAACAACGCGGCCGGCTCTGGATCGCGCCATTGGTCCAGCCAGTCGCGATAGCGGCCCGGCGCGAGTTCCGGCGGCGCGCCGGGCAGGCCGAAACCCTCGAGTGTCACGAGCCGATGCACGCGCTCGGGCCTGAGCCCTGCATAGATCATCGCGACGTTGCCACCCATGCTGTGGCCGACGAGATCGACCGGCGTGCCGGGTGCCAGCCAGTCGAGCATCGCATCGAGGTCGGCGAAGTACTCGGGGAACCAGTAGCCCTGGGGGTTCCAGCCGGAACGGCCGAAGCCGCGCCAGTCGGGCGCGATCAGGCTTCGTGTCGGCGCGATTTCGTCGGCGACGAACTGGAACGTCGCGCCGCAATCCATGAAACCGTGCAGCAGCACGACCGGTGGCGCGTCGGCCTGGGTTCCCGCCCAACGGGTGAAGTGATGCCGCAGTCCGCGAATGTCACGGTACAACGATTCGGGCACGCGGCGAGGCAGGTAGTGAGCGCTCATGGGCGCTCATACTGCATCAACCCTGCGACGGTGTTCCGACCTTCGGCAGGTGTGCGAGGCAGCGTAACAGCCGGCATTGAGCGTCCCACCGTCTTGACACCAGAATGGTCACTTCAGCCTGGTTCGCCGGGTCGTCGAATCAAAGCGCCCGCACATGTCGAAACTGCTCGTCTTCCAGCACGTCGCCTCCGAACCGCTCGGCCACCTCGACCCGCTGCTGCGCACGTCGGGATTCCGCATCCGCTACGTGAATTTCGGCCGTGAACCGGGCGCGCAGCCGGACATCCGGCGCTACGACGGACTCGTCGTACTCGGCGGACCCATGAACGTCGACCAGCTGGATATGTTTCCGCACCTGCAGACAGAGATCGCGTTGATCCGCGAGGCGGTGAATGCGCAGAAGCCAGTGCTCGGCATCTGTCTCGGTGGCCAGTTGCTGGCGGCGGCAATGGGAGGGCGGGTGCAGCCGAATGCCGTTCCCGAGATCGGCTGGTACCGCCTGCACACGCGCCCGCAGGCGCACAGTGACCGGCTGTTCCGTCATTTCGAGCGGACACCGCGGTACGTCTTCCAGTGGCACGCGTACAGGTTCGAGCCGCCCCCTGACGCCGTGCCGTTGGCGTGGACCCGCAGCTGCCGGCAACAGGCCTACCGGTTGGGCGATCACGCCTGGGGGGTACAGTTTCACCTGGAAGCCGACGCGGCCCTGATCAACCGCTGGCTGCACCTGCCGAGCGGACGCAGCGAGATCGAGCGCCACTGGAGCGCGGCCCGCCGCATCGCGTGGATCCAGGCCGCCACGGACCGGCACCTGCCGGTAGCCCGGCCGCTCAGCGAGCGGGTGTTCGGGGAGTTCATCCAGCTGCTTTCGCCTCGCCGCTATGCGCTCCTGCCCTCGCGCTGACCGGCGGCTGCGAGCCCTGGCCGCGCGTCAGTCGCCGAGGAACATGCGGTAGGCAGGGTTATGCGTCTCTTCGGTGTAGACGTACCCAAGCTCGCCGAGATGCTCGGCAAAGCGCCCGGCGTCGTCCGGCGCAACCTGCACGCCGGCCAGGACGCGGCCGTAGTCCGAACCGTGATTGCGGTAGTGGAACAAGCTGATGTTCCAGTGCGCGCCCACCGATTCCAGGAAGCGCAGCAGTGCACCCGGGCGTTCCGGGAATTCGAAACGGAACAGCCGCTCGTGCTGCAACCCATGTGCGTGGCCGCCAACCATGTAGCGTACGTGCAGCTTCGCCATCTCGTCGTCGCTCATGTCGATCACGCGGTACCCCGCGTCGGCCACGAGCGCCAACAGCGCCTCCTTCTCGCGCCGACCTTCCGTCAGGGAGATGCCGGCGAAAATGCGGGCTGAGCGCGAGTCGTCGTAGCGGTAGTTGAATTCGGTGACGCTGCGACGGCCGAGCAGGCGGCAGAACCGCAGGAAGCTGCCGGGTTCCTCGGGAATCTCCACCGCCAGCAAGGCTTCGCGCTGCGCGCCGATATCGGCCCGCTCGGCGATGTGACGCAGGCGGTCGAAGTTGACGTTGGCGCCGCAATTGAGCGAGATGAGCGTCTGGCCCATGCATTGCTCGCGCGCGACGTAACGCTTGATGCCGGCGACCGCGAGCGCGCCCGCGGGCTCGGCGATGGTGCGGTTGTCCTCGAAGATGTCCTGGATTGCGGCGCAGATTTCATCGGTGGTAACCAGCAGCACTTCGTCGACGTACTTGCGCGCGAGACGGAACGTCTCCTCGCCGACGCGACGCACGGCGACGCCGTCGGCAAAGATGCCGACACGGTCGAGCGTGACGCGCTCACCGGCGCGCAGCGAATCGTGCATGCTCGCCGCGTCTTCGGGCTCGACGCCGACGATGCGCACCTGCGGGTACAGCGACTTCACGTAGGTCGCAATCCCGGCGATCAGGCCGCCACCGCCGATCGGCACGAAGATCGCGTCCGGCGGCGAAGAACATTGCCGCAGGATTTCCATGCCGATCGTGCCCTGCCCGGCGATCACGTCGGGGTCGTCGAACGGGTGGATGAAGGTAAGCCCGCGTACGCGCGCCAAGCCCATCGCGTGCTCGAACGCGTGATCGAAATCGTCGCCCTCGAGTACCACTTCGCCGCCGAGGTCGAGCACGGCCTGCACCTTGATGTGCGGCGTCGTCCACGGCATTACGATCAGGGCCGCGATACCACGCCGCCGCGCTGCGAGCGCGACGCCCTGCGCATGGTTGCCGGCCGACGCGCAGATCACGCCGCGCGCCGCCGTGGCGTCGTCGAGCGTGGAGATCTTGTTGTAGGCGCCGCGGAGCTTGAACGAGAAGACCGGCTGCAGGTCTTCACGCTTGAACAGCACGTCGTTGCCGAGGCGCCGGCTCAGCCGGCGGGCCGGCTCGAGCGGGGATTCGATCGCGACGTCGTAGACGCGCGCCTTGAGGATGCGTTCGATGTAACTTTCTTGCATGGCGATGGCTTGCGGGATCACCTCGTACGTTACCATCCTTCGCTTCCGCAACCCGAATCTGGCACTAACGGCAAATCCGTCTTGCGCATCGAACTGATCATGACCGTGCTCGCCGGATTCGCCGGCGGGCTGGCTGGCACGCTCTGGGCCGGCATCGTCTCGTCGGCGCTGCTCGCGCGCAGGCCCGAGCTGCGGGCGGCGGGCTGGCGGCCCGACTCGGGCTGGCGCGTGCTGCACACGGCTGCCGTGTACGGCCTGTGTGGTGCAGCCGCGGGGCTCCTGTTCTGGCTGGGCTGGGGCCTGGTCGCGTTCACCAACTCGCCCTGGCTCATGGTCGGTGTCAGCTACGGGCTGCTGCTCTGGCTCGCTGCGGCCTTCCCGGCATTGCTGCTGCTCTCGTTGCGGGTGCCCACGTTGCGGGCCGCCGGCGCAGTGATGGCCATCGAGGCGCTCGTCGCGGCCCTCTCCGTCGGCCTTCTTTGCGCTTTCGTCTGGCACCGCGCCGCGTAGAATCCATCGCTCTTTTTTTCGACCCATTGTTGGGGGGAATTCGCATGCAGATGATCCACCGGGCGGCGCTCGGCCTCGCCCTGCTGCTCGCCGGGACCGCGGCGCACGCACTGACCGCCACCGAACTCGTCGCGAAGAACATCGAGGCCAAAGGCGGCGCTGCGGCGCTGCAGGGCGTCAAGTCACTGCGCCGGGAAGGCCGGCTCGTCGTCAACGGCGGGCAGTTCGTGCTCGAACTCGCCGAGACCAAGCAGCGGCCGGATTCGATCCGCACGGAAGTCAGCATGCAGGGCCTCTCGCAGGTGCAGGCGTACGACGGCAAGGACGGCTGGCGCATCGACCCGTTCGGCGGCCGCAAGGACCCCGAGCGGATGCCGGCGGACGACGTGAAGGAGTTCATCGAGGACGCCAGCATCGACGGCGTGCTGCCGGACGCCGCTGCAGCCGGCAACCTGATCGAGTACCTCGGCACCGAGGACGTCGACGGCACGCCCGCGCACAAGCTCAGGATCACGCGCAAGGAAGGCGGCGTGCAGTACGTCTACCTCGACCCGGACTACTTCCTCGAAATCCGCGTCGAGAGCCAGCGCGTCGTGCGCGGCGTCAAGCGCACCTCGGTCATGGACTACGGCAACTACGAAAAGGTGGGTGGCGTCTTCTGGCCGCTCTCGATCGAGTCCGGCCTCAAGGGCGAAGGCGATCCGGCCAAGTTCGAATACAAGTCCGCGGTGGTCAACCCGACGATCGCGCCGGACTATTTCTCGTTCCCCGCGACCGCGACGAAGTAAGGGAGTACCGACCATGAACATCCTGCGTACCTCCCTGCTCGCCGTGGCCCTGGTGCCTGCGGCGCTCTTCGCCGCAGCGCCCGCGAAGCCCGCGGCGCCGGCATTCGACTCGTCGATCATTTCCGGTCTCGGCGCGCGCAACATCGGCTCCGCGACGATGAGCGGACGCATCTCGTCACTCGACGCGACGACGCTCGCCGATGGCAAGCTGGCGCTGTGGGTCGGCGCCGCGAGCGGCGGCGTCTGGAAGTCGCTCGACGGCGGCACCACGTTCACGCCCGTGTTCGATGACCTGCCCGTGCAGTCCATCGGCGCAGTCGAGATCGACCAGCGCAATCCCGAAACCGTCTGGGTGGGCAGCGGCGAAGCCTGGACGCGCAACAGCGTCTCCATCGGCTTGGGGCTCTACAAGACGGCCGACGGCGGCGACACCTGGCAGAACATGGGCCTCGCCGGCTCCGAGCGCATCGCCGACATCCGCATCGACCCGCGCAACAGCGACACGGTTTACGCCTGCGTAACGGGTCGCTTGTGGAGCGATTCGCTCGAACGCGGCGTCTACAAGACGACCGACGGCGGCAAGACCTGGCAACAGGTGCTGAAGGCGCCGAATGCGGCGACCGGCTGCGCCAGCCTGAGCATGGACGCGAAGAACCCGGACGTGCTCTTCGCCGCGCTGTGGGAATTCCGCCGCAAGGGCTGGACGTTCCGCTCCGGCGGCGAATCGCCCACGGCACCCTCGGCCAGCGCGCTGATGGTCACGCGTGACGGCGGCGCCACCTGGAACGAGGTCACGCCCGAGAAGAACAAGGGATTTGCGCAGAAGCCCTACGGCCGCATCGCCGTCAACGTCGCGCCGAGCGATTCGAAGCGCGTCTACGCGTTCGTCGAATCGCCGCAGAGCGCGCTCTACGTCAGCGACGACGGCGGCGCCACGTGGGAAGCGCGCGACCGCAGCCAGTGGATGGTCTGGCGTCCGTTCTACTTCGCGCGCATGACGGTCGACCCGAACAACGCCGACCGTGTCTTCAAGGACGACGGCGCGCTGATCCTGTCCGAGGACGCGGGCCGCAGCTTCAGCGCGGTCGGCGGATTCAACGGCGCGCATGGCGACATGCACGACGTCTGGGTGAACCCGAAGAACTCGAAGCACGTGATCGCGGGCGACGACGGCGGCCTGTGGCAGAGCCACGACGGCGGCAGCAAGTGGTGGAAGGGAGAGAACCTGCCGATCTCGCAGTTCTATCACGTGAGCGTCGACGACGACGATCCGTACCACGTCTACGGCGGCCTGCAGGACAACAGCAGCTGGATGGGTGATTCGGCCTACCCGGGCGGCATCACCAACAGCCGCTGGGAAAACATGTACGGCGGCGACGGGTTCTGGATGTTCTCCGACCCGACGGACGCCGACTACCTCTACACGGAATACCAGGGTGGCACCGTCGCGCGCGTGAACAAGCACACGCACGAGACGCGCGACATCCAGCCGAAGGCGCGCGCCGGCGAGAAGCTGCGCTTCAACTGGAACACGCC
>Ga0315273_10003751_pt1 | contig 18365 bp, 12 predicted proteins | sample YL17G02_0_MG_FD_205753 | JGI IMG/M metagenome (GOLD analysis project Ga0315273, IMG submission 205753) | Sediment microbial communities from Yellowstone Lake, YNP, Wyoming, USA - YL17G02_0 | ecosystem: Environmental > Aquatic > Freshwater > Lake > Sediment | place: USA: Wyoming | collected...
GTAGCCGATCCAGTACTGGTGACGGTCAACCATGTTCGTGCTCCTTTGCCCGCAGCCGCCAGCCAGCAGCAAGGCGGACAGGCCGACAGCGGTCAGGAAGATACGTGTGGTGGTCATACCCGCTCCTTCGTAGCATGCCATAGCCAGGACTCCGGCGGGTTCTCCATGTCAGCGATTTCCGGCGCGTGGCCGCCAATTGGCCCACAACTGGGCTCGGCCCGTGGTCGGGGCGGTGATAGCCTGGACGTTGCTTCCATCCGCATCGACAACGTACAAGGCCCTCGCGCCGTCGCGCGTGGAGCCGAACACCACCAGCCGGCTGTCCGGAGATACATTCGGATGGTAGTGGAGCACACCGGGCTTGCTGCGGGTAAGCTGCTGCACCTGGCCGTCAACCGACACCCGCATCAGTTCCACCGCCTGGCCAACCTTCGCTGTGTAGTACAGCCAGTGCGAATCGCGCGACCAGACCGGTCCGTCGCTGCTCTCGGAGTGGAAGTCGGGGTAGTCCAGCGTCTCGATCACACCTCGGTAGCCGCCGCGGTCCGCCAGCTTGCGCAGGCCCGTGCCGTCGGCGCGGATGGTGTGCGGATGGCAGTCGTAATGCTCGCCGGCCAGGAACTCCAGCCACTGGCCGTCCGGCGACCAGGCCGGGGCGAACTGAAAATCACGCTTGGGGTCCTCATCCACCCGCCGGGCGTTCGAGCCGTTCGGGTCGGCCAGGTAGAGCTTGTAGTCCTGGAGGTACGCGATCCGCCGTCCGTCGGGGGATGGTTGGACGCCGTAGGTGAACTTGCCCTCACCCGATATAACCTGCCGCTTGTCCGTCCCGTCCAGGCACATCGTGAACGGGCGGATCGCACCATCCACGATGGCGACGAACGACGCCCGCGATGGATCACCCGGCCAGGGGGTCATACCGGTGTTCCAGTGGCTCACTCGCTTGACGGTCGTGAGATTGGCTGCCGTATCTGCGTCAACGTCCACCAGGCAGACATCTGACGCCCAGCAGCCCTTGTCGAAGCGGAACCGCTGGTGCTGGTGTTCCCAGGCGAAGTTCTCCGGGCTTTCCCACATAGCCAGGACCACTGCCCGCCCGTCGGGCCACCAGCAGACAAACTGGGTCCAGGTATTCTCGCCCTTTAGCAGGGATGCACCAATCTCGCGCCGGTCGGTACCGTCGGCCCGGACCATTATCGCCCGCTGGGTCCGAGTGTTGTAGAACTGCCCCCGCGGATTGTCACACTGCTTGTCGTTGTAGCCGATCCAGTACTGGCTTCGTTCGATCATACCCATGCTCCTTTGTCCGCAGCCACTGACCAGAGTCACAACTGACAGGCCGACAATGGATAGGAGAAGCGATGTCTGCACTATGCCTACTCCTTTCCAATTGGCCAACACGGCAGGCTGGTATGGTCTTCTATCGCCCCTCCCGGGCCACGTCCAGCAGCGCCTCGATATTGGATACCGGCACGTCGTCCTGGATGCTCTGGGACGGTGCGAGGATGTACCCGCCTCCGTCAGCCATCAGGTCCCGCACCCGCCGCGCCTCGTCGCGGACCTTCGCCGGACTGCCGAAGGGCAGCACATTCTGCGTGCTGATGCCGCCCCAGAACGTCAGGCGCGCCCCAAACCGCCGCTTGAGAGCAGCCAGGTCCATGCACTCCGGCTGGATGGGGTTGAGGACATCCAGCCTCATCTCGATCAGTCTCGGGATCAGCACCGCCACGTCGCCGCAGGAGTGCACCCACACGTCCTTGCCATAGGCGTGGATCAGGTCGTACTCGGCCTGTTCCCCGGGGCGGATCAGGTCGTCCCACACCTGCGGTGCGATCAGCGGCCCGCGCTGGCTGCCCCAGTCGCTGCCCAGCAGCACGCCGTCGATCTCGCCGATCGACAGGAAGTTCTCCAGCATGACCAGGTTCTTATCGATGATCTGCCGGTGCAGCCGCTTGGCGAAGGCGTAATCCCCTGCGATGTCGGCCATCAAGTTCTCGAAACCACGGGCGAACTGCGCCTTCTCAAAGTGGCTGCCGTAGAGGCGGACCAGGAAGTACTTGTCGTTGTGCTCGCGGAGACGCTTGATGTTGTCGGCCAGGTTCTCGTAGGTGCCGGACCCCAGCACCGTTGCCCGGGAGGTGGGAACCTCGACGCCCGTCCAGTCCCGCGCCAGGTTTTGCCACTGCCACCAGGGCACGGCGATATCCTGCACATCGTTGTCCAGATATTGCTCGCAGGTCCGGCCGCCCGCGGTGGGCGCCAGTTTCTCCCAGCTCTCGCGGCACAGGTCGATCAGGTACGGCACCCGCGGGGTCGTCTGGTGCGCGATGGCAGCCTTCACCAGTTCGCGTCGCGTCATTGTCATGGCCGCTCTATGGTATCGCGCCGTCACCCGCTATACCCGCCTTTCCGCCGGCTCGGCTGCGCCGCCGCCTCGATGTCCGGCGTGAAGGCCCCCGGCGAAGCCGCCCCCGGCCGGCAACGGAAGCGGTTCACGCAGGACGATTTGCGAAGGAAGAACACATGGCCGAACCTGTGAACAAGCGAAGTTCTGAGCCTGCCGAAGGGCGAGAGACGTGGGACCCGACGACTCACCCAGAGCATAGTCGAAGGGAGGACAAACGCGGCCTGGAATGCCGCAAGTGCGGTTGCCGGCACTTCTTCGTGGACAACACCCCCCGCGCAGGCAAGATGATTATCCACTATCGCCGCTGCCGCAACTGTGGACAGCCCATGACGACCTGCGAGCGGGCCTTGGGCCAATCGGGATGAAGGGGAGAGAGGACGTGGCTCACCGCCGGGGCGGCGCTTTATGTGAGACAGGGACGAGCACCCTTGCAGGTCCTCGTCCCTGTTTGAGGTAGCTTCAAGTTCAGCTACTTGCCCCTGGTCACGTCTCTCGTCTTGCCTTCGGCATCGCGCAACTCAACGACGAGTTCAGGATTCGCTGTTTCGCCGGTGCCGGCCTTGGGCTTGACCGTCAGACTGACCCCGGCTGAGAGGTTATCCAGCGAAGCCAGCGTGCCTGCTTCATAGTCGTAGACAACGATCTTCACGGGGCCACTAGCCGGCAAGTTGGCCCGTTGCTCGCGGGGATCGTCGATGCGAATGATCAGGTCGGCGACCATCTTGGACGTTGCCTTGGAGAACTGGCCCATTCCCTTCGTCCAGAGTTCGGCGGGTCGAGTAGAAGTATTCTTCTCGATCCGCACAACGACCTCAGGGCGCAGCAGCCCGACACTCATGTTGTTCCCGGCCTTGTCGATGATCTGAACACGAACGAGACCGGGTTCCGCCGCAGGCATTGAGCACGGCACCGAGGCTGGCGCGGTCGCCGTAGCCGGAAGCTCGCTAGCCAGCAGGTCCTTCAGGTTAAGGTCGCCGAAGAGCACGCGGTACGTCGAGCCGTCGCCCTGCCGCCACCAAGCAATAGGCTTGGCCGCGTCGCCGAGTTTGACGCCCTTGCCAGCGTACTGGAAGCGGTTCGTTTTGGCTTGGATACTCACGAACAGGATCATCCGCACCATCTTCTGTGTCATGGCCTGGTGCTCTTGCTCGTTCTTGCCCTTGGCTGCCTGTTCGACCTTGCTGCCTAATTCCGGACCGGGCGTCACGCTGTCGGGGAATTGCCCATCGCCGATCGACGCCATCATCGCCAGTCCGGCAACCAGGTCGGCCTCCACGGGCTGGGACATGTTCAGGGCCTGCTGCTTCAGCGAATAGCCCTCCGGCGGTTTGAGACTGAAGAGCGAATCCGGCAACTCCTGGTTGAGGACGATGTCGCGCAGAATGACACTGGGCAGGGGTGTGCCAGGCAGCCGTGACGTGATCTTGATCATCGCCAAGTTGCCGCTGGCCTTGTCGACCCAGACTTCCATCTCGCCCGAATCCTTCTTCACGCAGAAGCCCTCGGCTGACTTGCCGTCAATCTTTCTCTCCCCTAACGCCTGCTCGGAGCCATCCAGGCACTTGCGGATATTCTCCAGCATGTTCTGCGGCTGCGTGTTGCCGCCAGCGGGGAATTGCCCGACATCCAGCAGCACGGCCTCTTTCTTGGCCGGCTCCAGGGCCAGCATTTTCTTGGCCGGAATATCGATGATAGTGACGACGCCGATGTCCATCTCGATCCGTATCAGGCCCGGTTCCTTGATCAGCATCTTCATGCGCATGTCCACAGGCACGGTCGCCGTTGAGGTCGGCATCGACATGGTCATCTGGATGGTCTTGGCCTGCTGGAGCTGTGCCTTCACGTCGGCAAACGCGACAGCGGGGCGGGCCATCATCACGGCCAACAATGCGACGGTCGCTCCGATGGCGAACAGGAATGACGCGGCGGCAACGAGTTTATTTCTGGGCTTCATGGCCCTGATCCTTTCATAGAGAAGAACGAGTCGCGGCTGCCGGCTGGCCAGCCGCATCTTCGCCACAACCGCCGCCTGCACGCCAGGCTGCATGGGCGGGGCCGGCGTACGCCGGATACTGTCGATGGCCTGCTCGATTAGCTGGTCCATCGGTTCTCGGTGATTGCTGTTCTTTTCAGTCATGGTCACCTCGGCTCTCCAGCACGTCCATCACTGTCATCAACTGCCGCAGCCTGGTCCTGGCCCGGTGAATCAACACGCCGACGGCATTGCTGCTCAGGCCCAGCGCTTCGGCAATCTGCTCGTAGCTCAGGTCTTCTAAGAATCGGAGGCTGAAGGCAACCGCCTGCTGCTCCGGCAATCTCGCCAGGGCTTTACGCAATGCTTCAGCTACTTCGGCGGCTTGGGCCCGATCTGCCGGGCCTGGAGCGGGGTCTTGAATCTCTGGAACCTCTATAGCCTCAAGATGCTTCCGCTGCCGCACCCGCTGGCGAAGTATGCATAGGGCCTGCATGGTCCCCAGCCGACGCAGGAGTGCCGGCCAGCTTCGTACAGGTTCGTGTCGAGAGACCTTCACTGCGGCGACGAAGGTCTCTTGCACGCAATCGGACGCATCGGGTTCGTTGCCGAGCAGGCGAAACGTAGCCTGCCAGACAGCTTCACCGTGCTCCGCGACTACCTTGGACCAATCTTCCATTCGCGAATGCCCTGATCAGGTGGTGACGTCATAGACATAGTTGTCTGAGGCTCAGCGTTTATTACAGAGAAATCTTGGGTTGACGCCCCTCGACAATGTAGAGCATGTTCATCGGATCGATCAACCGGTACATGCGAGCGCTGCTGGAGACGGCGGCGGGCTGATTCCACGACTGCCGGTCCTACATCCTGAGCAGCGGTGAATCAGGCTCCGAGTGGATGCCAGCAGAACTCATGACATGCAGATGTTCCATCGGCCAGCCCGAAGAAAATTCTTTCCATATCTGGAAAACAGCCTCCAAAAAGGGGCTTACGGAGGGCATGTAATGCTTTGAGGAAGCAGGTCGGTGTAGGACAATAGCATCAGACAACCAAGATGCGCGGCGCACCGGCTGATGCCCGACGGAACTCGGACCGCGACCAAGGCGAAAGAAGGCGCACAAGAAGGCGCATTTTTTCTGGCCCATCGTGCGAAAACGGGGCCAGCGATGGCGAAGCTTAGCGAAACCCACCTGATGCGAACCGGGGCCGCCAACGTGCGGAAAATCCCGCAAAATCGAGCGTCTTGGCGATCCCCGACGGCCGCTGTCGCGGCCTGGCAAGAGCTTCCTCCAATGGGCCCTCCAGGATTCGAACCTGGGACCAAGGGATTATGAGTCCCCTGCTCTAACCGCTGAGCTAAGGGCCCGGTATGGGTCCGGCCTCGTTTGGCCGCTGCGGCCGGCGGCGCGCGGACCTCTGCCACGTATTGTGCGTGCTGGGTCGGCGAACTGTCAAGGTTCCCCGGAAACGTTGTTGGGAAAGGTTCGCAGGAAAGGCTTTGCAGGCCCGTACCCCTGCATGGAGCATCAGGTCTTGCCTCAAGACAGGAACTCCGCCAGGCGTTCCAGCACCCCGCCGATGACGATCTCCGGGCTGGAGGCCCCCGCCAGCACGCCCACCCTTACCGGCCTATAGGATGGAAGCCAGCCTCCGACCCGGACCGGACCGCCCTTGGCGAAATCCATCGTGGCCAGTTCCTGGGGGGAGCGGATGGCCTGGGCGTCCTCGATGAGGAACGTCGGGCAGAAGCCCCTTGCCAGTTCGTAGAGATGTCGCGTGTTGGACGAACCGAATCCTCCGACGACGATCACCACGTCGCATCCGCCGCGACACAATTCCACCGCGGCGCACTGGCGGTCCTGTGTTGCCCGGCAGACGGTGGGGTAAAACAACAGCCGCTCGGCCAACCCCACAGGCCCGGACCGCCGCAAGAAGGACTCGCGCAGCATCTCCCGCAGTTTCATCGTTTCGTCATGAAGCATCGTCGTCTGGCTGACCTGGGCCAGGCGGGTGAACGGTTCGGCGGAAGCGGTGTTGGTGGCCCGCGGACCAAACTGCTCAACCAGATCGACACCCGAGGGGGCGCCCTCGATAATCCGGCAGAACTGCACGGCCTGCTCCAGGTCGCCGACGATTAGGTACTTTCCGCCTAGCTCTTCCAGGCGCGATCGCGTCACGACGGTCTCGTCATGTCCGGCCCGGCCGAAGATCAGCACGCCGAAACCGCTCCGGCTGGCCTGCTCCGCCCAGGACCACAAGCGCCGGACGTCCGTGCAGGTGGTGTCCACGGTCCGGCAACCGACGGCCGCCAGCCGCCGCTCCACCGGAAGCGGGACACCGAAGGCCGGAATGATCGCGCAGTCGTCGGGACCGATGTGCTCCTCCAGTGCCGCCACCTCGTCGGCTGACAGAATCCGCACTCCCGCCTGCTCGAAATGGCGGTTGACCCAGGGATTGTGGATGATCTGGCCAAGAAGGAACAAACGCCCCGCCCTCCGGTGCTCCCTGGCCACCGCCTCCTCCACCATCACCAGCGCCCGGTTGACGCCACGGCAGAAGCCAAACACCCTCGGCAGGAGGATCCGCCCACCGCGAAGTTCCCAAACGCTTCCGGAGGCGCGGATGCGATCCACCGTCGCGCTGCGAAAGGGCGATGGTCGGCCTGGGCTGGCCCGTCCGATAGGCTCCGAAGCGGCGTCGCTGTCGTCATGGGACATGACACCATGATAGCAGGCTGGGGAATGAATCTCGAAGCCCATGGCGGACACAAAGACAGCCCAGCATGGAGGCGCGGCACCGCCCTACTTTGCGAATCGCGCGTAGTAGTAGATGACACCCACCAGGCCGCAGAGGCTGGAGGCCAGGAGCATGGCGATGGGTCCGGGGCCGGTGGCGTCGGCCAGGTCGCGTCCGGCCAGGCGGTTGGCGGTTATCCAGATCAGCCCGCCGACAATCGGCGCCAACATGACCGCCACCGAACGGGCCGACCAGTAGATACCGATCGCCTGGGTCTTGATCTCGGGTGGGATCAAATCGACGATCATGGCCTTGCGGGCCGGCTCGCCGATCTCCCGCAGACCGGCAAAGACGAACGCCACCCCCATCGCCACGGCCACGATGGAGGCGGGAACGGCCTTAGCCAGCGACAGCCAGCCCATCACCGCCAGCACGGCCGGGAAGGTAGCAAAGAAGAAGAACGTCAGCCCGATGTAGGGCCTCTTGCCGAAGCCAGGCTTGGACGCCACCGCTCCCATCGGCAGGTAGGTGATCGCACTGGTGACCTGGGAGATGATCAGCATCGTACCGTAGAGCGCCGCGGCGTCACGGGCGCTGTTGGTGACGGAAAAAAAGACGGCCACGCTGAAAAGGATAATCAGCTCGCGTGGCATTCCCTCGGCCAGGCGGGCAAAGATATCGGCCGCCAACAGGCGCTTGAGCTGCGGATGGAAGCCCCGCAGCACCGACAACGGCCGGTGGATGATCGTGGCGGCGTCCTTGCTGGCGGTCTTCATGAACCTCGCCTGCACCAGCAGGCTGGCCAGCACGACCACGAAACTCAGGCCAAATGCCACCTCCATGCCCATCTTGACGCCAACCACCATCACCAGAATCGCGTTGACGCCGTAGGCCACCACGCGCGAGACGCGGCGGAAGAGCGACTGGAGCGAGAACGCCATAGCGCGGCGGTCTGAGGGCAGCGAGTCGCCCACAACCGTCAGAAGTGCCGGACCGGCTAACGAGTCCCAAACGAAGACAAACGGGATGGCCAGGAACACCGCCCACGTGCTGTGCCACAGCAGCAGGATCGCCAGGCCCACCAGGGGAGCTGCGTTGAACAGCAGCAGTCCGCGGCGCGTGTTGAACCGTCCGGCGATGAACCCTCCGGCAAGATAGTTCACCGCCTCCAGGAGGTCACGGAAACTGCCGTAGATGGCGATGGCCAGAATGGTGGCCAGCAGGTGTTTACTCATGTAATTGGGCAGGAACGGCCCCCACAGCTCGCTGCCCATGCACACCAGCAGGATCGCCCCCAGCAGCGCGCCGGTGGAGGAGTTGATGGCCAAATAGGTGCGCCAGGCGGCGCCTTTAGTCTGTTTCTGTGGACTGGCGGACGGGTCGGCACACAAGATAGCAACTCCTCGTGCGGCGCGGATGCCTCCGCGCCATGCGGAGATTATAGGGTGGCCCCGCGGCCGGACAAGCTCTTAAGAGTCCCTATCAGGATGACCCGTGGCCGCGACGCCGCGGCGCAGGCCAAGGCGCGAGGGCGACGACGGCCCAAGAGGCGGGCCGTCGAACCCAAGTAACGCTGGCATGAGGAGGGCTTAGGCACTCCTTCCGCCCATCAGAATCGCATCACCGCCACTTACCTTCCCTTGCCGCCGCTCCTATAATAACCGGCCAAGAGAGCAACGGACCTATGAGACGATTGGCGATTTGCGGTCTGGTAACGGTCGTGTCCACACTTTCGATTGCCGCCCCGGCCGATCAGGTAATGCTGGGCAGCCGGTACATCGACAGGGCCAATGGTTTTTCCCTTCGTCCTCCCGCCGGGGCCAATCGCAGGACGGGCGGTTCCCCCATGCGAATCGTAATCTGGTGGGACAGGGATCCCGCCCGAGGCGCAATAGCCTGGACGCTTAGCGTCCTCCGTGCCGTGGAGCAACCGGCCCCAACCCACTTGGGCGAATACACCAAGGCCCTCGCCGCGCGTCTGGAGAAGCAGGAGAATTTCCTGATCGAGGCCGACCGTATCATCTCGGCAGCGGGGAAGTCGGCCATCGACCTTCGCGGGACGGTCAAGGTGGCCAACGGGCGGATGTGGCGGAGGCAGGTTTGGATTCCACAAGACGGCGGCAAGTTCATCGTCCTGGTCATCACCGGTTCGATGGGCGACAGGCAGCGACTTGACACCCTCTTTGGGGCGGTATTGGAGACGATAGACCTGAGCGACACGCCGAGCCTGCTGGCGCGGCGCCAGGACAATCTCAACCGTGGCAAGGCGCTGCTGGCGTCCCTCCAACCAGCCAAGGCCCAGAATGTGCTGTATGGCGAGCCGCGGTGGTTCCTCTTCACTTACCAAGGACTGGAAGTGGGGTTCATGTGCGTCGTCGAGTCGCCCCAGCTCCGCGACGGCGTGGAGGGCTTCCGCATCCGCACCTGGACGGTGCTGCGCCTACCGTCCCAGCCGATCCGCCACGCGGAAAGCGAGATGTTCTGCTCCGCCGATTTCAAGACCGAACAGTGGACCGAAAGTCTCCTGCTGGGCGCCGGCCCGGCGGCGGAGCGCCTGGCGGAAAAGGTCAGCCGCCAAGATGACGCGATCAGCGGTTTTCTGACGCGAGGCGCCAACCAGCGGCCTTGCCGCAAGACCATCCCCGCGGGAATGCTCCAGCAGTACCTCCCAAAACCCTTGGGCATGATCTTGCCCCGGCTTGTCGATCTGGACAAGCCGGAGGCCTATGCTTTTGCCCTCTACACTCCCGCGCAGGACGACTTCGATGTGCGGACCTTCACCGTGGGCGCCAGGGAGGAGATCACCGTGGGCACGAAACGCCTCCAGGCCCTCCGTGCCACCGACCGGCCGGCCGAGGACGCCGAGGAGGCTGTGCTCTGGCTGGACGAGAAGGGCGGACTGCTGCGGATGCAGACGGCGGAGGGGTGTATCATGGAATCCGCCCCGCTCCAGGAAATCGCCAAGCGGTTCCCCGAGGCGGCCGACATCGCCAAGAAAGCGACGCCATGAGCGACGGCAAACCCTACGACGTGGTAATCGTGGGTGGGGGACCGGCGGGACTGGCCGCGGCGCTCTATGCCGCACGCGACCGCTACAGGACGCTGGTCATGGAGAAAAACGGCCTGCCCGGCGGGCAGATCATGCTCACCGAGCGGATCGAGAACTACCCCGGCTACGAGAACATCTCCGGTCCGGACCTGGTCGCCCGCATGGCCGCCCAGGCGCAGAAGTTCGGCGCGGAACTGGCCGCGGGACAGGCCGCCGATGGCCTGCGCCGCCGTGATGACGGCCTGCTGGCCGTCGGCGTCAATGACGGCGAGGCGACCCACCTGGCCAGGACGGTCATCCTCGCCCCCGGAAGCGACTACCGCAACCTGGGTGTTCCCGGCGAGCAGCAGATGCGGCAGGCCACGCGCGTCAGCTACTGCGCCACCTGCGACGGGGCGTTCTACCGCGACAAGCACGTGCTCACCGTCGGCGGGGGCAACACCGCCGTCGAAGACACCCTGTACCTGGCCAGGCGGTTCGCGCGCAAGGTCACCATGGTCCACCGCCGCCGCGAGTTCCGCGCGCAGAAAGTCCTGGTGGAAGAACTCACCCGGGCCGCCACGGAGCACCACATCGACATCCGCCTGCCCTATGTCGTGGAGGAGATCGTCCCCAACGCTGCCGGAAGCGAGATCGACCACGTCCGAATCCGCAACGCCGAAACCGGGGCGACCGAGCAACTGCGCGTCGACGGCGTGTTCGTGTTCGTGGGCATGATCCCCAACACCGCCTGGCTACGCGGGACGGTGGCGATGAACGACGCCGGCTACATCGCCTGCGACCCCACGACGCTGGAGACCTCCATCCCGGGCGTGTTCGTCGCCGGCGACTGCCGTCAGCGTGCGGCGATGCAGTTGGCAACCGCCTGCGCCGACGGCGTCGTGGCGGCCATGATGCTCAAGCAGTATTTCCGCGACCCCTCCACCTGGGGCCGACCCGTCGGGGAGTCAGGAATCTCCGGAGGGTGGTAGCGCCGACGGGCGGACCGCAACTTTGGGAACGGCCTGGCATGGAGCCAATCTCGCTGGGGTGGTCGCGTCACGTTGTCAGCCGCACCCGCGCCGGGGCAGCCGCCCGCGCGCCCCTCAGAGGGACCGCTGCGAGAGGAACTTGTCCACGTGGATGTGATCCGGGGGAACCCCCTTGCCCGTCAGGACGAGGACGGCTGCCTCGATAAGCCCCGGAGGCCCGCATAGGTACGCCTCAACCGGCTGCCCGCCCTGAACCTGCCGTTCGACGACTTCCGTCACCAGGCCGATATCCCCGTCCCATTCCTGGCCGTCGTCGAGCCTCTCCACCGTCGGGGCGAAGCGAAACCAGTCCAGTTCCCGCTCCATCTGCCTCAGTTCCTTCCGCAGCGGCATGTCGGCGACCGTCGCGGCGCCAAAGAAAAAGGTGCAGGGCCTTCGAATACCCCGGTTGCGCATGTGGCGGAGCATGGACCACAACGGCGACACGCCCGATCCGCCGGCAACCCAGATCATGGGCAGCGAACTCTCCGACAGGCCGAACCGGCCAAACGGTCCCAGGAACCGCACCTGCTCGCCCACGCGCAGCCGCTCGAAGATCCAGGTGGTGCTGAGGCCGCCGGGCGCACGGCGGATAATCAGCTCCACAGCCCCCTCGTCGTCAGGAGGATTGGCGATGCTGTAATTCCGGTAGACTTCCTTGCCCCCCGCCTCGACGGGAACCCGGAGGCGGATCGTCTGGCCGGGGCGGAAGGCGATTCGATCCGGCTCCACCAGGGCGATCCGAAGATTCTTGATCTCCCTGGCCAAGTCGCGCATCCACTCCACCACACCCACAAACGCCCCCTCGGCCGCACCGTTAGGGACAGGAACGCCGTGCTCCTGCGCGCGATTCGCACCGTCGTCGCTCATGCTCCGTCAATCTCCAGGGGACTGCCACAAGGCGCCTACGTACTCGGTTTGCCTTAACGCCGGGCAGTCCGCAGCCATTGTCAGTCTAGGTGGGACCCTGTTGTGTTGACAAGTTGAAGTGTCCCTGCATGGCTCCGTGGGGCAAGTTGGCTGGCAAGGGTGTTGAATAGACAACCTGTGCGCTTACGGGGCTTTCCACGGCCATGCAGCCCAGTGCGATTGCGCCAAGCCGCAGATATTGACCCCAAGGGGAATCGAACCCCTGTTGCCGGGATGAAAACCCGGTGTCCTAGGCCGCTAGACGATGGGGCCGCTTCGCTGCCGGTGGAAGCGGTCCGGCAGCAGTGAAGGTGCATGTTACAGAAAAAGCTGCCCGCGTCAAACCGTTTCGCCGCCCCGCCGACCGGCAAGGGCCAACCGTCCGTATCAGCGGTCCGTATTCAGGAAACTTCTCTTGCTGAAAGCTGAAGGCTGGTGGCCGAAAGCTGATAGCTTTTCGCGATTCGGCAACGCAGGCACGGGCGGAGAGGAGAGGGCGGCGGGCTATTGCTGGTATGGCCCGCCGGGGCGGTATTCCAGGCGCGAGCGGCGTGGAATTTCGCCGTGCTCCTCGAACACCATCACTTCGTTCTCATCGGCCAGCCAGCAGGAAGGCAGATAGTAGTACTCCTGCGGGCCGATGGACCAGAACCGGCCGATGTTGTGGCCGTTGAGGAACAACTGCCCCTTTCGTGCCCCGGCCAGATGCAGAAAGAGGTTTTCCCGCCGCCCGGGGCAAGCAAAGTGGGCCACGTACCAGGCCGGATGATCCTTTCCCACAACGTGCCCGCCGGGTGAGGGCATCGCCCAGGGGCGGAAGCTCCAGGTGGCGCTTTGCGAGAGGGCTTCGCCGAGGGAATAGAAACGGAACTTCCTGAGCGCCTCTTCCGATACGTCGCCCCACAGTAGGATCTTGAGGATGTTGCGACCCTTCTTCAACTCTCCGCCCAAAGTGGCGTCGCCGTAACCGGCGCCATGCTGGGGGAAGAATCCGATCGTGCGTTCGTTGCATAACGCGGCGACGTGGTGCGGCATGGAGGTAAAGGACAAGTGAATGGGTGCGACCTTGGGCAGGCTGATGGCCGCCTCGGCCTCCCAGACGGGGCAGGCCTCCAGAGCGGGCAAGTAATGAGTCAAGTGCCGCGGGATGACCCGCCGGGGAAAGTTCTCGATCCGTTTGAGCTTGAACTTCGGAGCCGGCAACGGTTTGGCGTCATAAACATGCCCAAACAGCCCCTTCTGCTCACCCAGAAACGGCCCGGCGTTCAACCTCCCCATGTTGTCAACCAGGAGCGTAAGGACGTTGTGCCCGCTCTTGAAGGTGGCGCCGATAGGCTCCCGTGTCGCATCGGCCCCGCGGCCCCAGGTGCCTACCAGGGCACCGTTGAGGTGGATCGTCGAGCGGTCCTCGCAGGAGGGTAAGAACAATTGCCGCCTGCCCGGACGGAGATCCGACCACTCCAGGCGGTACCACACGTATCCGTAATGCACCCCGAGTTGATCGACGCTTCGAGGCCGGTCGATCTTCTGCCAGCTCAACTCCTGGTCCACGGGTTCGCGGCAGACGGCCAGGCGCTTCCACTCGCCCAATTTAGGCGGGGCGCCGACCGGGGGCGGCGTCTTGAATTTCACACCCTCCAGGCCTCCCTGGGCCAATGGCAGAATGAAACACGACTCCGAACCGCCCGCCACGGCGGATTCCAGGTCCTCCCCGACAAACTCCGGCCCGAAGACCAGCCTGTCTTCCACCAGCCAGGTCCGCATCGCAAGGTCGCTGCTGACGGCAACGACAAGCAGGCCCTGGTGCTCCAGAACGCTGGGTTGGCGCCCGGCAGGCACGCGGAATTGCAGGGTCTTACCGTTGATGCTGACTCGCCCTTGCCAGTCCGGCGGCCCGTGAAGGACAAGGATTCCGCCGCCGAAGAAACCCAGGGGCATGAGGTTGCAGTAGTCCAACTTATGCGTCGCACTGAGCTTCAGGTCCACGGGTACGGCCACGGCGCCCAAGGGCGCCAGGGAGACGTCCAACTCCGTCCCGTCGGGCAGGGAGAGTCTGGCCTGGGTGATCTCGCCCCGGCCGTTGTTGGTGACGACAGCCCAGCGGCCTTGCGGCCCGTGAATCCCCAGTACGCTGGTGGAATCCCTGACGGTCACCCCGGGCCTGTCCGCTGCCGCCTGAGCGAAATACGGGCCCATGTAGTTGGCCAGCATGTTTACCAGGCGCGTGAGATAATACTTCTCCGTCAAGGCGCCGCCTTCGGCGATGGGGGCGTCGTAGTCGTAGCTGGTGGTCTGGTAGGAGCAGTCCGAACCGCCCAGGCGCGAACCCCAGAAGGCAAAGTTGGTGCCACCATGGAACATGTAGTAGTTAAATTGTGCCCCGCAACCCAGCATTTCCAGCGCCCGTCGAGCCACGTCGCGGGCGTCACGGCGGTTGTGAGGCCCGCCCCACTGGTCGAACCAGCCGGGCCAGAACTCCGTAACCATCAGCGGCGCTTGGGGCTGCCGCAGCCGCAACTTCTTAAGCAATCCCTCGGCCCCATCGTAGGTGTTCACACACTCGATAGTCCCGACAACAGGCGGATCCGTCAGCCAGTTGCAGGTGACGATAGGTATGTCAAAGCCGCTTCGCCTGAAAAGCTGGCTGATGAATTCCAGGTAGCTCAGGCGATCGGGCATCGTGGTCATCAGGTATTCGTTTTCGTTTTGGATGAGGATTATGTTCCCGCCGCGAGTGACCTGCATCTCCGCCAGGCGAGGCAGAAGCTGGCGGAAGTGGCGGTCGTAATAGTGCGTGAAGGCGGCGTTTGCGGTGCGGTAGGCGATTCCCGTCTGCGCGGTCAAATACGCGGGCAGACCGCCGAAGTCCCACTCCGCACAGATGTAGGGTCCGGGCCTGAGGATAACGTAAAGGCCCATCTCTCCCGCCATCCGCACGAATGCGGCGACGTCGCGGTCGCCTCCGAAGTCCCAGCGCCCCTCCGCCTGTTCGTGGAAATTCCACGCAACGTAGGTGTCAATGCAGTTTAGTCCCCCCCGCTTGGCCTTCAACAGGCGGTCTCGCCACAGCGCGGCAGGAACGCGGAAATAGTGTATGGAACCGCTGACCAGCCAGATCGGCTGGCCATCTATGAGGAAGCTACGGTCATTATGCGTGACGGTCTTCATGCGTTTGCCCGCCCGAACCGCTACTGGTGGCCGGAACAAAAGATATGTGCTATTACGTCAGAAGTTTACGGGGGGCCGCCCGCCATGCAACAAAAAACACCCCCTAAAGGCGCGAAAGTGGCGAAATCCATGCGTGCCTGGTGCCCGAGAGGAGCGACACGGGGTGAGCTGTGCAACGCAAGTGCCTTTTAAAACAACGTTTACGCCTCTTTATCAAGCCGAGTGGCCTTGGCGCACCCCTGATTTGCCCGCCCGGATGGTCGGTGAGGTGAACTATTCAGCGGAACTCTCGACAGGAACAGGAGTTGCAGCCTCCGCTGTCCCATTTGACGCGGGCAGTTGAGCCTGTTCGTGGTAGTGGTAGAAGGTTTCGTAGTTCTTGCGGAGATATCCGCCCGGTGTCGCCCGGACGCCATCCAGCACTACGCCCAGCAGGTGCCCGCCGACGCGATTAAGCATGTCGCGAGTGCGCTGGACGATGCCGTAGGTGTTGGCCCCAGCGCGGACGACGAGAATCACCCCATCAACCATGGTGCTCAGCCCCAGCGCGTCGGTGACGACGGTGCAGGGGGCGGTGTCGAAGACGATCTGGTCGTACTGCCCGGCCATCTCGGCAATGATGTTGCGCATCAGGTCGCCGCCGAGAAGCTCCGCGGGGTTGGGCGGAAGCTGGCCGGCCGGAAGGACGTCGAAATTCTCCTCGACCCGGCAAAGCATCTCGCGCCACGAGAGGTGTCCCGCCAGGGCGCTGCTGAGTCCCTGCTGGCCGCAATAGGGGAACAGGTGGGAGATCATCGGCTGGCGAAAGTTGGTGTCCACCAGCAACACCCTGCGCCCCGCCCGTGCTGCCGCCGCGGCGAAGTTCACGGCCACCGTCGTCCGCCCGTCCTGTGGCGAGGAACTGGCGATGAGGATGCTCCTGCGCTGGCTGGCCGGTCCGCTGAACAACAGGCAGGTGTGTATCTGACGGAAAGCCTCGGATATCAGGGAGTTGGGGTGCGTGCGGAAGGCCAGTCGCAGCTCCTCGATCTCTTCTTCCAGGTCCTCGGAGTGCGGGACCATGCCCAGCAGCGGCAGGTCCACCCTGCGGGAGACGTCGGTGGGACTCTTGATCGACGTGTCCACCAGTTCCAGCAGGAAAGCGATTCCCAGCCCCAGGATCAGCCCGAAGAAGATCCCCAGGGGAATCATGATCCTCCACTTGGGCATGGAAGGCTCCTTGGGGGTCGATGCCCAGGCAGCCATGAAGACGACCCTCTGTCCGCTGGACAGGAGGCTCATGTCCAGCAAGCGGGTCTCGATGAGACGGAGGTTCTCCTGTATGGTCTGTTCTTCCTTCGTCAGGGCCTCGAGTTTCACCTGGTGGGACTGCATGTCCATCAGTTCCGAGATGGCCAGTTTGTACTTCTCCGCAACCTCCTCGAGCTGTTTGGTATAGGTGTTCAGCACAACCTGGCGGACTTCCTTCAGCCCGCGGACCTGGGCCGCTACAATCTGGTCGGTCTTCGCCTTGATCTCCCGGTCAATGGCATCCAGATGGCTTTCAAACTCCTTGACCTGACGGTGCTCAGGCCCAAACTTGCTGAACAGGGTGTCTCGGCGGGTCAGCAAGTCGCTCTTGGCGAACTGCAGGGATCGCAGGCTGCCGTCCATTTCGAGGGCCTGCTGGACCTGCGGCGAACTTTCCAGCACGCCGGTGCTTTCCTGCGACTCGATCATGGCCAGTTCCGCCCTGGCTTCGGTTTGTTTGCTTTCCAGCTCCATTATCTGTTTGGCCAGTTCCTGAACCTTGATGTCCTTGACGTTGAAGTTGCTCTGGATGTTGGGAGCATCTGCCGGACGTTCGCGGGCTTCCTCGGTACGAACGTTCTCCAAGTCCGTCTGCAACGCTTTCAACCGGTCCGACCACCGCTTCAGGTCCACCTGATGGGCATCCTGCCTGGTCGCCGTGCTGTATCCCACATACGCCTCGCCCACGGCGTTGACGATGTCGGGAAGCTCCTCCTTGTTCGTGCCCGTCATGGACAACTGGATGTAGTTGGTCCCCACGAGGGAGGAGACCTTTACGTCGCTGACCAAGGCAAGGATGGCGTCCTGCTGGTTTTCCCGGTACCAGTTGGTCTTCTTGATCCGCTGTTTTAGGTCGTCATTGAGCGCCCTCCGCAGCGATTCTTCCGTGGTGACCAGCTTGGCATGGGACGCCTTGATGGTGTCCATGATCTCGCGGGAGTACAGTTGGGAACTGACCTGTAGCTCGCTGGCCTTAGGCGCTTCGACCTCCAGGTAGGCCATGGCCGTGTAGAAGGGCATGACCTGGCTCCAGACCAGCGTCACCGCGCCCACCAGCACCGAGACGATCGTGGTGCACATGAAAATCAGCATCTTGCGCCTTCGCAGGATTCGGAAGATGTCCGAGGAGGTCATCCCCGCCCCGCTGGGCCCCGCCGCACCCCCAATCGCGCGCGGCGCGATGGCGCCGGGGGGACGGGCGATCTGCGGGATGCGGTCTCTGGTGGGCACGACCGTCATGCAGCGCTCCTGGAGGCGGGTGCTCCCGCCTGCTTCTGTTGCGCCCTCTTGATGGCTTCGTTCAACTCCTTGTAAAGCGGGTCGCTGGTCTTGGTGTTGAGGATGTCGCCAGCCTGGCGATACTGCCGCAGAGCCTCGGCCAGCCGACCCATCTGCTCGTACACGAAGCCCAGGTGATACCGCGGTAGCAGCGCCTGGGAGGGCGTCTCGGCAACCTGAACGGCCCGCAGCAGTTGCCGTTCCGCGTCACTGTACCTGGACAGCTTGGCAAGGGTCCAGCCGTAGGTATCCAGCACGTCGGCGTTCTGGGACATCGCGCTGGCGGCCTGTTCGGCATAAGGCAGCGCCTTGTCGGGCTGACCGACGTCATTGGCATACATGTAGGCAAGGTTATTCTTCAACGTCGCCTCGTCGGGCGACGCCTTCAAGGCCTCCATGTACGCCTCTTCGGCCTGCGGGAACTTTCCAAGCTGGTAATAACCCAGTGCCAGTTCCCGGCGAGTCTCGCCCTTGAACTTGTCATCGGCGGAGCACTCGATGGCCTTAAGGAACATTTCCACGGCCTTGGCGTAGTCCTGGCGATCC
>Ga0315273_10003752_pt1 | contig 18364 bp, 11 predicted proteins | sample YL17G02_0_MG_FD_205753 | JGI IMG/M metagenome (GOLD analysis project Ga0315273, IMG submission 205753) | Sediment microbial communities from Yellowstone Lake, YNP, Wyoming, USA - YL17G02_0 | ecosystem: Environmental > Aquatic > Freshwater > Lake > Sediment | place: USA: Wyoming | collected...
CCCCAGGAGCGCTTTGAAGGCGTCGGTGGCGAGCCGGGCCTGCTCGAGGTCCTTGCGGGCGGCGGACTCAGGAGTGAGCCCCAAGCGGTCTATCGCCAATGACGAGAGCGAATGCATCATGAGCAGCACGTGATCGGCGACCGACAAGCGGCCGATCTCTTCCTTCAGGCGCTGCATCGCCTCCAGCTCGTCCGCCTCCATCCCGTCGATCTCGGCGCCGCTGACGTCGTCTTCCGGCATGGGTCCTCACCCCTCTTCTAGTCGCACGCAGGTCAAACCGACCTTAGCATAAGCGACCCCGTTAGCGACCCTGTTAGAATGTGAAGCACGTGGGAGAACGTGAAGCTGAAGGAGCAGTGACGACGATTGAGCCTGAGCCCGCAGGTGCGCGATGCGGACACCTATCTCATCGAGCGAGCTCGTAGCGGCGACACCGACGCCCTGACGGAGCTCTACCGGCGGCACGAGCGTAGGGTGTATAACCTGGCCCTCCGCACCCTCGGCAACCCCTGGGACGCTGCCGATGTCGCTCAAGAAGCGTTCATCAAGGCGTTCAAGAACCTCGACTCCTTCAAAGGCGATGCCCGCTTTACCACCTGGCTCCACCGCATCGTGGTCAACGCTGCGTACGATCATCTGCGCAGGCGGCGCCCGGAGCCCATGGACGGGGACATCCTGGAAGACATATCCGCGCCTGGCGGTGCCGGCGCCGTGGTGGGTTCGGGGCGCGATGGGATCGATCCTGCGATCGATGGCCTTTCCGACCCGCTGCGCGACGCCCTTATGAGCCTGAACGAGGGTTTCCGCTTCGCGGTCGTTCTGTGCGATCTGCTCGGCTTCCCCTACGACGAGGCAGCGGAGATACTCGGAGTCCGGGAAGGGACGATCAAGTCCCGGATCTTCCGCGCCAGAGAGGCGCTGGCGGCCGCCTTGACCGAGGCGGGGTATGCCCTGCCCGGCGAACGGAACCCCGGTCCGCAGACCGGCGTCACATCGCAGGGTACAACGGGGGAACGAAGAGGATGATGATCAGGGGCGATCAGCACGTAGACGACTGGGCCGAGATAGGCGTCGACTATCTCGATGGCCAACTCGACCAGGACACCCGAGTGGCGGTCGAGAGCCACCTTGCCGGCTGCCCCGAATGTGCCGCCCGCCTGCGCAAGCAGCAGTCCGTAGTGAGATTCCTCCAGGAGACCCCGCTCTACGACCCGCCCGAAGACTTGGAGTACCGCGCCATCGGCGAGATGGTCTTCCCCTCCCCTGGCGGACAGCCGCTTGCGCACCCTATCGAAGTGGCGAAGGCCTCTCGCACACCCGGGTGGTACCGCACCCTTCGAGCCTGGATACCGGCTACGATCGCCGTCGTCGCTCTCCTCGCGGCCGTCATCGGCTACGGCATCGCACGCTCCGGCTCGGGCGCCGACACGGCCGCTAACTCCGACCGCTTGGCCGGGGGCCTGACTACCATTGCCGCGAGCGCGACGACCGCCGCCCCCGAGGCCACGATGGCAGGCGCCGGGGCCGCCATGACCAGCGCCGGGGCGACCAGCACCACAGCGCTCGCGGCCGGGCCTCCCGCTACCGACGCGGCTCCGGTAACGGTCGCCGCCACTCAAGACCGCAAGACGATGATCCGCACGTTGGAAAGCGCTTCGGCGCCGGCCTACGTCTCGTTCCGAGCCCCGGTCGCCGCGCCCGGCGGCCAAGATAAGGGCACCACCACGAGCGCGGCCGCCGGGTCGGACACGACCGCCGCCGGGACGCAGACAACGGCCGGCGGCGCGACCGAGACGACCGCGGGCGCTCCCGCGGACACGATGACGCTGCCCACCGTCTCTCAGGACCAAGCCGTCAGCATCGTCGAGCAGATCACCGGCTTCACCGGACTTCTGCCCCTCGATGAGTCGCTGTGGCTTGACGGGCCCACCTTCGCGGCGTTCCTGCCTCGGGAGGACGCGGAAGAACTGGTAGACCTGGTGCGCTCGATCGGCGTCTCCCTCGGTCTCGTGGTGAGGTTGGAGGGAGGTCCTCCGGCAACGGCGAAGAGCTCTTCGGAGCGCCTGCTCGAGCACAAGAAGTTCTTCCCGGTGCTCGCTGCTCACCGCGCTTTGCAGCCTGCCACCTGGGGCTACGATTTCACGACGGCCACCATGGTGGCCGGGTCGGGAGAGCAGTCAGGAACGCCGATGCCCGATGAGGCAGGGACTCACGTCATCGTGGTGATCTGGATAGCGGAATAACTCGCAGTCCGGCGCCGCTCTGGCGCTGATTCCTGCGGCGAACAATACCTACTGTTTGCTGATATTTCTAAGTCGGGGTGCCGGGATTTGAACCCGGGACCTCATCGTCCCGAACGATGCGCGCTACCAGGCTGCGCTACACCCCGCCTTTTGAGCTCGGATCCCCTTGCCGGTCGCCTATTCTACCACCAGTCAGAGGCCGGTCATCGCACGGCAGAAGCTCTCGACTCCACAGTCGCTGCACGCGGGACCAGCGTGTGCCGGGAAGCTACTCTCCTTGATCCCCGCGAGAGCTTCATCGAGCAGACTCTCCAGGTGTTGCCGGTCCTCTTGCCGGTACTCGAAGACCACCGGCTCGCGCGGCTTCTCGAGGAACAGGAACTCCAGGCGGACGGCGGGCGCTCCCGCCTTCAGGCCAGCGAGACAATAGACTGCCGCCTGCATGTGGTAGCTCTCGGCGACTTCCGCCGGAGCCCGGCTGCCCAGCGAGTTCGACTTGTAGTCGGCGATACGCCAACGCTGCTCTCCCTGGAACAGGAGATCCATCACCCCGTGCACGGTCACGTCGTCCTGAAGGAAGAAGAACGGCGCTTCCCGCAACGCGGAGCCGATCTCCGGGTCACCGGCCAGAGGCGAATCCCAGAACGCGGCGACAAGCGCCACCGCGCGCTGGATCCCGCCGCTCGAAAGGCGCAGACCGGCGTCGGCCGCGACGCTCGCCACCAGTTCGCTCAGACTCCCCGAATCGGGTGCCTCCGCCGCCAGGTAGATCCGCTCGAGGAGGGCGTGCACCACCAGGCCGACATCGCGGCCCGTGTAGCTCTCCGCGTCGTCCAGGAGGGTCTCCTCGCGTCCCGGAGCTTCGCCCTCGCCGTCCGGCGCCTCGGGCGCCGGCAGGAATCCCAGGCCCAGAACGCGCTCGAGATAGAATCGGCGGGGACAGCGGCCGAACGCGGACAGCGCCGAGAAGCTGATCTGCCGGGAGGCCAGGCCGGGGAGCGGCAGATCGAGGAAGCAAAGGGGCTCCGGCCCCTCTGACGGCCCACAGACCTCTGCCCCCTTCTCATCCCGGGCGGCCCCCGCGCCTTCGACAGTGACCGACGGCACCCCTATGACAGCAGCGTCGATACCGTCCAGGGTGACGACGCTCCCCGGATCGGGGAAGACCTCCAGTCCAAGCGCGGTCACGATCCTGCCGATGCGGCGAGAGTCGGCTTTGTTCCCGCTCGGCCGCGCTCCGACGAGGACAAGCTTGTCTTTGGCCCGGGTCATCGCCACGTAGAGCAGACGGACGTCCTCCTCCTCTTCGCGGCTCTGTTCATCCGCGAGGATCTCGGGCGCCGGTCCCCAGTGAGGATCGCTCGTTTCGTAGTTGGACGTCACTCCCCTCACAAGTGCGGCCGCCCGCCCATCGCTTCCGATGACGAACTCCCCCGGGTTCTCCTGCCAGGCATCGGAGCCAAGGCCGGCCAGCAGCACCACGGAGAACTCAAGTCCCTTGGCCTGATGGACCGTCATCACGCGCACCACGTCCTCGCCCTCGGCCAGGCTGGGGGCGTTGCCCTCGTCGTCTCCCAGGTCGCCCATGGAACCTAGGAGAGCGACGAAGCCGGCCAGGTCGGGACCCTCCAGTGCCTCGAAATCGGCCGCCATCCTCATCAGCTTGCGGACGTTGGCGAACCGGCGCTTGCCCTCGGGCGCCGCGAGTAGACAGAGGTCGTAATCGCAGACGGTCACGGCGTCGTCGATAAGCCGTGACAGACCGGGCCGTCCCACCCGGCCGCGAAACGTGTCCAGGCGCCGGGCGAACGCCTCCAGCTTCTCTCGGTCCTGCGGATCCATCTGAACGGTCCGCCCTTCCCGTACCACCTTCCAGAGTGAGCGCGCGCGCCGGCCGTGCGCCGCGCGCCCCAGAAGGTACAGGCAGTCGTCGGATACGCCGACCAGCGGCGAGCGAAGGACGGTCACGAGTGCCAGGTCGTCGTGAGGGTTGACCAGAAGCCGGAGAAGAGCCGCGACGTCCGCCACCTCGTCCTGCGAGTAGTAGCCCTTGCCACGCACCACGTACACGTCTACCTGCTGGTTGAGCAAGGCCTGATGGTAGAGACCTACGTTGCTGAGCGACGGGAGCAGGAGGACGACGTCGCCCTGAGAGAAACCTTCTTCATCGAGGAGACGGCGAACCCGCCCGGCCACCGCCTGGGCTTCGGCCTCCTGAAGGGGTGGCGCCGACCCTTCGCCTTCGGCCGCTGCCGGCCGCTCGACCACGAGCACCTCGGTCGCCCATGAGCCTTCGCCGACGCCCCGCGAGCCGGCCTCCGGCTCGCGGCCGGGCACAAGAAGCTCAAACCTTTCAGGGCCAAAAAACGCCGCCTGGGAGAACAGCCGGTTGATGAAGCCGAGAATCTCCGGGCGGCTGCGGTAGTTGGTGTCTAGCCGGTGCTGGCCGAGGTCCTTCGCCTCTTTGCGCCGGCGGAACACGTCAACATCGGCTCCCCTGAAGCGATAGATACTCTGTCGTTCGTCACCCACCATGAGCAGCCGGTCGGCGCCCAAACCGTCGAGGATCGCGCATTGAAGCTCGTTGGTGTCCTGGAACTCGTCGATGAGGACGTACGACACGAAGGCCGGACGTTCAGCTGGCGCTCCGGGGATCGCGCCTAGCATGGCTCTGGCACGCAACTCCAGGTCGGCGAAGTCCAGAACCCCCCGGGTCTCCTTGTACGCTCCGTACTCCTCGTGGAACAGCGCGAGCAGCCGGTTGGTGACGGTCAGGAGCGGGCGGAGTTCCGCCTCGGCGAGGGCACAGCGATACCGGGCAAGAGCAGTCCTGACAGGCGCGAGCCATGACTCTGCGGAAGCGGTCTTGCGGCTGGGGAAGAAAGCCGTCGTCGCCGCCACCCCGCGCTCCTCGCTACCGGCTGCCGTCCGCTCGAGCCACTCCACGCACTGGACGATCTTCTCCAGATCGCTTTCGAGCGAGGGGCCCCGCTTGGGCAGGCGCCGCGCCTCGGTGAGGGCGTCGCGGCATGCGTGGGCGAGGGCCTCTCGGGCGCTGCTCTCGCCCGGACCGGGGTCGATGTGAAGGTGCGGCATCTCCTGCCCCATGCCCCGCAGCCGGTCGTAGAGAGAGAGCGTCTGCTTTCGCAGCCCGTCCCCGCGCGAAGCCAAAGCAGCCAGTTCGCTCTCGCCGGCCTCTTCGGCCGACTGACTCCAGACCTGCTTCGATATCTCCTCTTTGATCAGCTTACCCGCGTCGGGCTCGAGGATCGTGAACGAGGGATCGACCCCGGCTTTGAGAGCCTGCTCGCTCAGCAGCCGCGTGCACAGCCCGTGGATGGTGCCGATAGCGGCGCCGTCGACGGAGCGGGCAAGATCAGGGCGGCCGCACTCCACGAGCTCGTGGCGGATGCGCCCGGCCAGTTCGGACCCGGCTTTTCGAGTGAAGGTGACGGCGGCGAGCTTTTCGAAGGGCACCTTGTCGTCGAGGAGCGCATGGACGAAATAGGCCACGAGAAGGCGGGTCTTGCCGCTACCGGCGCCGGCCGCGACCAGGCCCCGGGGCGCGGCGTCGGACAAAACCTTGAGTTGCGCCGGAGACAACTCGACGTGTTCTAGATAGCTCATCGTCTGAGGCCCCCCCTGCGCGCCCTGCATATGGGACCAAGCCGGCACCATAAGGGGCAGGCACGATCGGCCAGAGGTGCGATGTTGCCGCTCCTCATGCCCTCGGCACCTTCGCGGGCCAGGTTCAGCGCGTCCTGAAGCAGCTGCTCCAGCGCGTCGTCCTCAGCTATGCGACAGCTGCCGGTCTCTGCTCCCAGAACGCCCTCGCACCCTGCCATGACGACACCCGACCGCTCCTTCCTTCTTGGCGAAAGGTAGGCGCCGCCCACTACACGCCGACCCGGCCTCTCCTGCGCGAGAGCGAGCATGTAGAGAGGCAATTGCAGCCCTTCGGCCGTCCCGATCTTGCCTTTTGCCGGGACGCTGCCGCTCTTGTAGTCGATGATGAAGAGCGCCCCCTCGGGTGTGGAGTCCACCCTGTCGATCCGGCCGCGTATCGCCAGCCCCCCGACGTCGACTCCACTCTCTTGCCCGACCCACAACTCCGTGGCCTCGACGGTGAGGGGACTTCCCGCCGCGACTTCCATCGCGAACAGATTGGCCGCCATCCGTTTGAGGCGCCATTCGACAAGACGGCGCTCGGATGGCGTACCCGGGCATTCGTCGCTCTGGACCACGGCCTCGATGATGGTCCACGCGGTCCGTTCCGCGTACGAGAGGTCCCCGGCCCTAAGCGGGAGGACGCCGGCCGACCTGAGTTCGTCGTAGGTGTCGCTCAGCGCCGTGTGCAGCAGCTGCCCGACCAGCCGTCCGTCGACGACCGTCTCCATGTCCTCGACGCCGATCACTTTCTCTACGAACCAGACAAATGGGCAGCGCAGGTAGCTCTCGAGGGCGGAGGGACTGAGGGGCTTGGTTGCCGCCAGCTCCTCGAGGACCCGCGGGGAAAGCAGCCTAGCCGGTCCGCCTGGTCGCCCCCACTCCGGCAGCGAAAACGCCGGCAGACCACAGGTGGGATGTGGCTCGAGACCCTGAACGGCGCACGTGCGCAAATACTGCCGCAGCGAAGGAGCGCCGGCCAGGTCGAACACCTGGTCGGCCAAGGTGCGGTGGACGTGCTCGCGCTCGCCGACCCCGAGGAGCGTCTTGCAGTGCGACCAATAGTAGGACTGGCCGGCGTGGCCCCCTCCGTCGTCGGCGTCGCGCGCGCTCAGCAGCAGGACCTTCCAGGCCCGGGACAGGGCCCGCACGAAGAGAGCTTCCTCCTGGTCGGCCTCGGGCAAGAAGAGGCCTCCGCCGATGGCATCGAGGCGGGCGCGCTGGGCCGCGGTCAACAGCGCGGGACGGTTGGCGCGGCCCGGGAAAGCGCCCTCCACGAGCCCGAGGACGAGCACTGCCTGGAACCGGCGGGCCCGCGCCCGGTGCAGGGTCAGAACCTGTACCGCATCGTCCGAGCCTAGGGGGCCCCCGGGGACCGCCATCCGAGCGAGCGCGGGCAGCGACACGCCCACCCGGAGTATGCCGGCCGGAAGCGCGTCCTCCTTATAATGCGCGGAGAGCTTTGACAGAGCGTCCTGCAGGGTGCGGACAGCCCGCGCGTCGGTGGCCGCGTCGCCAAGATCGGCACTCGAGCCACGGAAACCGTTCTCCAGCATATGACGGGCAAGGGCCTGGGCAGCGTCCAGGTCCACGAATGCGCCCTCCGCCCGTTTCCCAACGACTCGGACAAGCTCTTCGAGCGCTGGCCGCACGGCCGCGTCGGCGCACCGCACGAGGGCAGCCACCCCTCGCCCCGTCTTCCGCAAGTAATCCAGTTCCAGATCGCTCGCCTGCTCCAGGCTCAGCCCGCTAAACGGGCTGCGAAGGTACTTGAGTACCGCTGCCGGATCGTCATCGGCGACCCCGCGCAGCCCGGTGATGAAGGCATGACCAAGCCCCGTCTCGTCGAGTGTGAGCCGCTCGTCGACCTGGCACGGTATGCCGCAGGAGACAAAAACATCCTCCAGCAGCCTCCCCCAGGCCTTCATGTGGCGTACCACGACGGCGATCTCTCCTGGGCGTAGCCCCGAGCGGATGAGATCGGCCACCTGCGCGGCCGCCAGCTCGGCCTCGTTCCGTTGCCCGGAAGCCAGCAGGAACCGGACCCCTTCCCCATCGGCCCATGCCGGAGGGGGTCCCGGCCGAGGCCCGTCGTCCATGAAGTGCCGCTCGAGGTAGGCGATAGCGGGAGAGGTGTAGGCAAGGGTCTGGGGCGTGAGCTCCACTGTGTGGGAAGCGAGCGCTTCCCACGAGGTCAGCTCGCTCTGGCTCGTCAGCCCTCGGGCCCTTGAGCGCTCGTAGTCGAAAACGAGCACGACTTCGGTAGCCTGCGCAAGGGCGGCTATCAATCGCCTCTGGGCAAGGGTGAAGGACGTGAAGCCGTAGAGAGCGAGCGGCCGCGTCCAGCCGCGCGCCGCCGTCAGAGCCTCCCTGAGCGAGTCGGAGCGGTCGGACAATCCCAGCCGGCCGCGGAGGCCGCGGTACGCGATCAACAGCTCGCGGATATCGGCAGCCAGCAGAGTGGAGTCGTCGTCTACCGACGCCCACCGGTCGAGCGCCTCCTCGATCTCCTGGGGAGATCGGCCGCTATCGCCGAGCTGCTCGAGCAGAGATCCGGCGACCGCGACCACCCCTGGGAACCGAGCGGAGAACCCGGGCGCCTGAGGCGGGCTATCGTGCAGCAGCTGGGAGATCAGGAGCGAGCGTTCGAAATCGCCCGCGTAGCGGGGCGACCGCCCGAGCAGCAGGCGCACGAGACCGTCGAACGTGGTCGCCGGCGACTGGCCGACCAGAGCCCCGGCCCGCTGGGCCATCTCTGCAGAAAGACCGCGAGCGTCAGGCCCGGTGGGGACGACCACCAGCGGTCGTGATACAAGCCTTGTTTCCCACCACTCGAGCACGCGGCCCAACTTCCCGGAGTTGGCGGGCCCTAGGATGAGAGTGAGACCAGTTGGAGACGATCCGTTCACGTCAACACACATTGTAGGGCCGGCGGCGGACAGGGGCGCCGGGTCCGAGGTGACCCGGCCGGTGTTCTGCGCTAGTCTTACCGCATGAGCCGGGACGACAACAAACTCATACGGCAGCTGTCTCTTCTCTCTTTCCTCCTCAGCAAGAAGAGGCCTTTTACCGCGCGCGAGATCCAGGAATCGGTCGAGGGCTACGCGGAGATGAGCGATGATACGTTCACCCGGCGCTTCAACGGCGACAGGGCCGACCTGGCAAAGATAGGCATCGAGATCCGCGTCCTGACCGGGTCCGACGCGGCCGACGCCGCCGAGGCGCAGCTCTATCTGCTGAAGGAGGAGGATTTCCGCCTACCCGAGGTCGACTTCACCCCGGCGGAAGTGACCGCGCTCTCCATGGCCCTGGCCGCGCTGGATGGCCGTTTTGCGTATGCCCGCCCCCTGCGGCTGGCGCTGACCGCCATCTGCCACGGGCGGCAAGACGAACTCGCCGGGCAGTTCGACCTGCTGCCGGTCGCCCTGGCGCCCGACGAGGACGCCCGCAAAGCCGGCAAGCAGCTCGCGCGCCTGGAGGACGCGGTGGCGCGGGGCCGGTCCGTTCGCTTCTTCTACCCAGGCGTGGATCCGGACTCTCCGCTCGTGGAGCGCACGGTCGACCCGTATAGCCTCTTCTTCATCCAGGGGCACTGGTACGTCGTCGGCCTGGATCGCCTCCGAGAGGCAGTGCGGACCTTCCGCGTGACGAGGATCGCCGGGCCGGTGAGTTTTCTCACGGAGAAGAACCGGGACTTCTACGTGCCCGCCGACTACGACCCCGCGGCCTACCGCGCCCGGCCCCCCTGGCTGCTCGGACCTGTCAAGGGTTCCGCGACCATAAGCGTCGGCGACGACCTGGCCTGGTTCGTCGCACGGCTGGCTCCTCACGTGGAGCCGCTGCCGGTGGAGGACGATGCCTGCGCTCGGTTCCTCCTCCCCTACGCGGACCCCGATGTGCTCCTTTCGTGGGTGGTCGGCCTTGGCGGTTGTGGCGAGTTGCTCGAGCCGGCCGAGCTTCGCCTACGGTTGCGCGAGGACCTCGACCGGGTGCGCGACAGGCACGAAGGCACATCCGAGCAGCCCCAGTTGCCTGCCGACGAGGACCGGCGCTGCAGCGAGACTGCGGAAGCGGCGCAAGCCGGTGCCGCCAAGAAAGCGGCGGGAGACGAGATACAACCGATAGCTGCAGAACATCTCGCCCGCGCGGTTGCGCTCCTTCACTATCTCCTCGACCCGGGGCGGCCGGCGGTCATCCCCTGGGCGGCTGTCGAGCACGACCTGGGACTCAGCAGGGACGAACTCGAGGCCGATCTGTCGCTCATCAACCTCGTGAATTTCGGCGGCGGGACCTACGCCCTCATGGCGGAGGCCGAGAAGGGAGGCATCCGGGTGACACCGGATGTGATGGCGGACACGTTCTCCCGGCCGGCCCGGCTCTCTCCCCTCATGGCCCGGGCCCTCCTGCTCGCGCTCGATCTACTTGGAGACGCCTTTGCCGTCCCCGGCCTCGAATCGCTGACTCCTATTCACCAGAAGATCCGGGCGCTCGTCGGTGCCTCGCCGGTCGAGATGGCCGTCGTGCTCGACGACGTGTCTCCTCCCGACCACGAAGTGATCGAAGCGCTCAAACGCGGCATCCGCGACCGTCTCGTAGTCGAACTGGAATACCTGACCAAGGGACGGCTGGAGGTCACGACCCGGCGAGTGGAGCCCTATCTGCTCTTCCGCGGCCCGGAAGCCTGGTTTCTTGAGGCCTACTGCCTTCTCGCCGGCGGGCAGCGCACGTTCAAGCTCGAGCGGATACGTTCGGCCAGGCTGACCGGCGACCCATACGCCCCGCGCCCCGAGGTGGACCTGACGTCTGGGCGTAGCGGACAGGCCTTCGCGCCTGGGGATGTGGCCACCTGGTCTACGGTTCGCTTCGCACCCCGGTGGCGGCGCCATCTGGAAGACCGCGCCGTTGACTTCGTGATGCTTCCCGACGGGAGGCTGGAGGCGCGCATCCCCTATGCCGACGAGGGCTGGATGGCGTATGACGTCCTTCGCTTTCTGGGCGAAGCCGTCCTCGAACGGCCCCAATCAGCGCGCGCTAGGATCAGAGAGCTTGCGGCCGCGCTTGCCGCCCGTTATGAGAGCGATGCGGCCCCCGAGCACAGAGGTGGATCATGAAGTTCTGGCTTCGCTGGCTGGCGAACGGCATGGCTATATTCCTGGGGCTCTACCTCGTGGACTCGTTGCTCCACGGACGTTTCCGGCTGGAGGCCACCTGGGCGGCGGTGGTCGCCGCGGTGCTCCTCGGCTTCGTCAACAGCTTCCTCCGGCCCCTTCACGCGGCCAGAAGCAAACCGCGCCGGGCGGCCCTGACCGTCGTCGCGACCGTGCTCGTCAATGCACTCATACTGCAGATCTTCGTGTGGGTGGGCGCCGACGTGACCACCGAGGGCTTCCTCTGGGTGTTGCTCGCGGCCGCGTTTGTCACGCTGCTCGCGGGGATCATCAACTGGCTGGTGGGCTTCAACCGCAAAGAGAGGCCCCGTCTGACCATCAGGCAGAAGCCCGTCGCCGGCTCCGGCGCGTCCAACGGGCGAAAGCCGGCGCGCACCTGACCGTCGGGACTGGCTCCTAGCTGAGCACCGGCATCTCGTGCCCATGCGACTGGACGAGAAGCCGGAAGTCGTGGGGACTGCTTGCCATCAGCTGGGCGTCCGCGAGCGATACCAAGTCCCGTTCGAAGAGATCCAAGAGGCTCTGGTCGAACGTCTGCATGCCGTAGAAATCGCCCTCTTGCAGCGCCGTTTTGATGTTGTGGGTCTGCCCCGGGTCGAGGATCATGTCGCGGATGCGCCCGGTCATCACCATCACCTCGACGGCCGGCACCCGGCCTTTTCCATCCGACCTTACGAGGAGTCGCTGCGAGATGATGCCCCGGAGCGAGCCGGCCAGCATGATCCGTACCTGCTTCTGCTGATAGAGCGGAAAGAAGTCGATGATGCGGTTGATGGTCTCGGCGACGTCGATGGTGTGGAGCGTGCTCAGAACGAAATGCCCTGTCTGGGCGGCGGTCAGCGCGGTCCTCACGGTCTCCTGGTCGCGCATCTCGCCGATGAGGATGATGTCCGGATCCTGGCGCAACACATACTTGAGCGCCGTCCCGTAGTTCTCGGTGTCGAGGCCTATCTCCCGCTGGTTGACGATGCACTTGATGTCCCGATGCAGGATCTCGATGGGGTCCTCGATGGTCACGATGTGGCGCCGCAAGTTGTGGTTGATGTGATGGATCATGGCCGCGAGGGTCGTAGTCTTGCCTGACCCTGTCGTGCCGGTCACCAAGACCATCCCCCGGGGCTCCAGAGCGAGGGTCTGAACCACCGGAGGCAGGTTCAGCTCGACGAAGTTAGGGACGCGGGTCACGACGTGGCGCATGGCGATCGAGATCGTCCCGCGCTGCCGGTAGACGTTGACCCGATAGCGGCCGCTGTTGGGAGCGCTGTAGGCGAAGTCGATCTCGTTTGTCTCGCTGAAACGCCGGATCTGCTTTTCGCTCATGAGCGAGGCCGCGTAGTCCTTGGTGTCTTCGGGAGAGCAGGTCGGCTCGTCGAGCTCGCTCAGTTCCCCGTCCACGCGCATGATGGGAGGGCTGCCGACCTTGAGGTGAAGGTCGGAGGCGCCCGCCTCCTTGACCTGCAGCAACAACTCGTCGATGTTCTTCATCAAGACCTCTCCCGGAGCGTTCGCGAGCGACACCGGTCGCGGCGTCAGCCGTTCTCTTCTTAGAGTGTCGGAGGAAACCGCCCGCGACTTGAGAGGATCGGGGGGATCCGAAGGAAGCCGGACACAGGCGCAGCGCCGGTCCGGGGCTAGAAGGCGGCTTTCCAGTAGGGCCTGACCTCTTCCAAGGTCTCGCGGACGTCTGCCCGCTCGGCCGCGCCGACGGTAGGCTCGAACGCGGGCGCCTCTCCCCCCAAACCGATGAGAGTGGCGACAACCGAATCCGCCATCATCTCCGGGACATATCCTCCCTCGAGAAAACACAGCGGACCGGCCGCGCCCGTCTCCTCGGCGAACTGGGCCAGCCGGGCGGACATCCACTGGAACGAGGCCCGCGAGAAACGGAGATCGCCGAGCGGGTCGCCCGATTGCGGGTCGTAGCCGGCAGATACCAGCAGGAGTTGCGGCCTGAACGCCCGCGCGAGAGGCGCCAGTAGGGATTCGAACGCCTCCAGCACCGCGCCGTCGCCTTCGCCGGCCTGCAAGGGCACGTTGACCGTGTACCCGGCGGCATCCCCGGAGCCGATCTCCCGGGCCATCCCCGTCCCAGGATAGTGGCCGGCCTCGTGAGTGCTGAAATAGAGCACGCGGGGCTCGCCGTAGAACATCGACTGGGTACCGTTGCCATGATGGACATCCCAGTCGACGATGAGCACCCGCTCCAGCCCCCTCTCCTCGAAAGCATGGGCGGCAGCTACCGCGATGTTGTTGAAGAGACAGAAGCCCATTCCCCGGCTGCGGCAGGCATGGTGCCCAGGCGGCCTCACAAGCATGAAGGCCTTCTGCCCGGTCTCGAGAGCTCGGTCCACCGCCATCAGCCCCGCGCCGACGGCCAGCGTCGCCGCCTCGTAGGATCTCGGCGAGACCGCGGTATCCAGATCGAGCCAACCGCCTCCGCCCTCGGCCAGCTTGCGGACCGACTCTATGTAGCCGGCGTCGTGCACGCGGGCGATCGCCGAGACGGGCGCCGACTCGGGGGTCACCCACTCGAGGTCCAGACCGCTATCGACAAGCGTCCGCCGCGCCACTACCAGCCTGCGCTTGTTCTCCGGATGCTCGCCGGTCTCGTGCTCGAGGAACAGAGGATCGTAGAAGACGGCGATTGGCGGCATGCGCGTGGGAGCCTAGCGCAGCAGACGGCGCCCGGTGTTGTACGAGCTCCAGAGATAGTCGATGCGCACACCCTTGCCGGTGCCGGCCGCATTGACCATCTTGCCCCCACCTATGTAGATACCGACGTGATGGATGGGGCTGTAGAAGAAAACGAGGTCCCCCGGTTGCAGGTCGGCACGGGACACTGCCACGCCGTACCCCGACTGCATGCTGCTCGAGTGCGGCAGGTAGATGCCGAAGCGCCGGTAGACGTACATGGTGAAGCCCGAGCAGTCGAACCCGGACGGAGTGGACCCGCCCCAGACATAAGGGGTGCCGAGGAACTGGAGAGCATAGTCGACGACGTCGCCACCGGTCGTTCCTCCGGAAGACGGCGGATCGGTCGTGGTGGTGGCGTGGGCCGTCGTGGTCGTATGTTCGGTCGTGGTCGTGCTGCGCTCGGTGGTACTCGGGTCGCCGGTCGCAGTCGTATGCCCGCCGGTCGTGGTCGTATGGGCAGTGGTGGTCGTGGGGTGGGTGGTCGTGGTGGTCGCCCTGGCCGCGGCCGCCGCGGCTTCTCTCGCCTTGCGCGCCTCTTCGGCGGCTTTCCTGGCCGCAGCCGCGAGTGCCGCCTGGCGCGCCGCCTCTTCCTTCTCCAATTGAGCTATCTGGGCTTCCTTACCCTCAAGAGCCTTCTCCTTCGCGGCAAGCTGATGCTCGACCTTCCGCTCGGCAGCCGAAGCCTGGGCGATGTACTGCTTCGCTTCCTCGATCTGCTTGGCCAACTCGGCCTTGCGGACGGTCACTTCCTCCTGGTACGCCGTCACCTGGGCCACCAGATCGCTGTCCTGCTTGCTGAGCCGCTCCATCAGGTTGAGCCGGTTGATGAGATCCGAGAACGAGACGGAGCCCACGAGAGTGTCCAGCATGCCGAGATGCCCTTCCTTGTAGATCTCGACGACCCGGGCGGTCAGACGTACCCTGGCTTCTTCGAGGTCCGCCTCGACCAGGGCCAGCTTCTTCTCGTTCTCCTTCGCGGCCGCCTGAGTCTGCTCCAGTTGGGCATTGGCGGTGTTGTACTCCTCGACGGCTGCCTCCACCTGGGCGTCCAGTTCGTCGATCTGCTCGCGCAGAGCGTCGGCCTGACTCTTGGCTTTGTTTATCGCGGGAGTCTCGGCCCACGCGACGCCGGCTGCGACGAGCGCGATGACCGCACATGCTAGGAAGAATGGGATGAGACGCCGCCCGATGCCGCTCACGTTGCCGGTGATATCGGTGCCTCCCTAAACGTTTTCCGGGCCGGAGCAGTGCTCAGACCGCCCCTCTGGAAATTCGGCTCCACTATATCATTTTCCTGGCCGGGAGCGCCATCCCGGACGGTGCTCGAACACCCGGCGTACCGCTGCCGCCCCCTTGACGGGTTGCGCCCGAGTGCGGGCGGCGGGCGCGGTCGGACGCACCCGCGTCGCTACACCCGCGCCAGGTACGCCTGGATCCCGTGCAGTATCGCCTCGGCCTCCCGGGCGACGGTCTCGGGCTCCGATAACCGCTGCCCTTCCTCCGGGTTGCTCAGGAAGCCCGGCTCGACCATGATGGCAAGCGGCTTCACTTCGCGGAGGCAGGCGTAGTTGCGGCCGTGCTTCTGGAGGTCCACCCGCCCCAGTTCCCGGCTGAGAGCGTCCACCAGGTAGCCCGCCAAACGTTTGCCCGCCTTGGACAGGTAGACCGAGTTCGCGTAGTAGTAGGAGGCGGTCCCGGTTGCCTTCGGGTCGTCGGCACAGGCATGGTGGAGGCAGATGTGGATGTGCGGCTCCCACACGTTGGCGGCGTCCGTCCGTTCGTAGAGCGGCAGGTTGAGATCGCTCTCCCGAAGGAGGAGCACCTCCGCTCCCGCTTCGACGAGCAGCGCGGCCAGCCGGATGCCGAGAATCAGGTTCACGTCCTTCTCGCTCATCCCGTTCAGCCCCAGGGAGCCCCTGTCGCGGCCGCCGTGGGCAGGGTCGATGCTCACCCGGAGGCCGGGCAACGAGTGCAGCTCCACATACCCGTCCATACGGTCGGGGATGTTGACCGCCCGTCCTTGGTCCCCCACTTTCTGCAGCCGCCGGATCCTGTCCACCGTGGTCTCGCCGACGATCCCGTCCACGTTAAGGCCGGCGTTCCTCTGGAAGTCGGTGACGGCCACCTCGAGCAGGGGCGAGAAGATGCCATCGACGGGCCCGCAATCGAAGCCCAGGTCGTCGAGCCTGCGCTGCAGATAGAGGACGTCGTCCCCACGCATATAGGGAACGCGCAGGTACAGGAGCCGCTCGCCCGGCTGGTATCCGGCCTCGACCAGCTCCGTCCAGGTGTTGTCCTCTACGATCCCATCGGCAAAGAGCAGCCGCTGCTGCTGAAAGGCCCGGATAGCGTTCTCGGTGTGGGGCCCGAAGAAGCCGTCCGCGCCTTCGTCGCCCAGGAGGTAACCCAGGGCAGCGAGGCGCGTTTGTATATCGACCACCTGTTTGCCTGTATTGCCTCTGCCAACGGGACGCATCAACCCCGCCTCTCCGAACGTATTGCGCCGCTCCGTAGCGTGCCGGTCCCCCGGGAATGATGAGCGCCTCTCCAGCTCGAGAGGCTCGGCTATTATACTCATTGACATGGCGGGCGCGGGCACATCAAGGAGGAGGCAGATCGTCGATCGCAGGTTAGCGGTCGTCGCCATCCTCCTGTGGGCAGGCGCACTTGCCCTGGTGGCGACCTACGCGACGCAGCGTCCGCACGCGGGCGCGTCGGCGGCGACCGCCACCTCCGACTCGACGATCGCCGCCGCTTCGTCCACCCTGTCCAATGGCGGCGCTACCGTGACCGCTCCGCCAACCACCCTGCCGCCCACCACCGAGCCGCCTACTACCGAGCCGCCCACGACTTCCACCACTTCGACCACCGAGAAAGCCCCGCAGTCGCTGACGGTCGCCGCCGGCGGCGACGTGCAGGGCGACCGCTTGGTGGGCAAGTACATCGACGCTCATGGCGGCGCTGCGGCCCTGGCCAAAGTCAAACCCTATCTCCAGACGGCCGATCTCGCCTTCGTCAATCTCGAAGGGCCCGTGTCCGACAAGGGCACGAAGTTGGCGTGGAAGGAGTACACGTTCCGCAGCCGACTCGCCCTCGCATCGGGCCTCGCGGCGGCGGGAGTCGACGTGGTGAGCATGGCCAACAACCATGCGGTGGACTGCGGGCAGACGGCCCTGCTCGATACGATCGCCCGGCTCGACAAGGTCGGCATCGCGCACGCCGGGGCGGGAGACGACATATCGGCTGCGCGGGCGGCGGCCATCGTCGACACGCCTGCCGGAAAGGTCGCGGTGCTCGCTTTCACCGACAAGTACGCGAGCGGGTTCGCGGCCGGTACCGACCGTCCCGGGGTGGCTACCATCTCGGACGGCAAGAAGGTTCTGGCGGCAATCGCGGCGGCCGACAAGAAGGCAGATTTCGTCATCGTCAGCTTCCACTGGGGCACCGAGTACACGTCACAAGCTGCTTCCTACCAACGGGCTCTCGCGCACAAAGCCATCGATGCCGGAGCGGACCTCATCCTCGGCCACCATCCCCATGTCATTCAGGGGCTGGAGGTGTACCACGACAAGCTGATCGCCTACAGCCTCGGCGATTTCCTGTTCGATCACCGCTCCCGGGCGACGGGGGAAGCTTTTGTCCTGCGGGTGACTCTGCATCCCACCGGGCCCCCGGTCGCCCGGATCATCCCCGTCTACCTGAGCGACGCCAACGGGATACCCGCGCCGGTGACGGGAAAAGCGGCGGACGCGATCCTTGATCGGCTGACGAGGCTGAGCGCTGCCTTCGGGGCGAAGCTCACCCGCTCGGGGGACCAGGCGTGGCTCGGGACGGCGGAGACGACCCCCTGACCCGCACCCCGGCCTCGAAACTTCCGTACCGTCGCGGCGGCAGTCAACAGCGCGGTTCGCGGCCCTTCTTCTGCAGAAACCGGCTGTAGTCCGCCATCTTCCCCAGCACCCTCACCGCTCGCAACGGCGAGGGGAGCACGAACGTCGAATACCTTCCTCCCGTGGAGAATACGGCCTGCGTCATCGGCTTGAAGGAGATGTTGGCGATCGGCTTGCAGCGGCGGTCCATCAAGGCCGCCATCTCTTTGATGAACGCCAGTTCCCGCTCGCTCAGTTCCGGCTCGACCTCCTCGGCATCGCACTCGCCGCCATTCGCCAGGGAGGAGCCGTCCGTGGCGCACTGTTTCAGCCGCTCGATCTCTCTCAGCGCACGGCGGCTCTCGCTCATCGATCCGATCACGCCCATGACGAGCACCGCGTCCACGCTGTCGCTCGCCGCAAGCATCTCGACGACGGCTTCGGGGACGCCGGGAGTGAGCGTGGCGACGAGGTCGATCGGGTTGGAGCGGCTCCAGTAAGGCGGTAGCAGGCGGTCGAGCCCGGCGATGACGTCCGGGGGGAGAGTCGCAAGTTCCAAGCCACAGCGGGCGATCTCGTCCGAGACGAGGACGCCCCACCCTCCTCCCATGGTGGCGACCGCCACCCGCTTGCCCGGAGGGAGCGGCATGTAGGCCAAAGCAAAAGTGAGGTCCATGAACTCGTCGGGATCGGTGGTGACGATCATTCCCGACTGGCGGGCCGC
>Ga0315273_10003753_pt1 | contig 18359 bp, 14 predicted proteins | sample YL17G02_0_MG_FD_205753 | JGI IMG/M metagenome (GOLD analysis project Ga0315273, IMG submission 205753) | Sediment microbial communities from Yellowstone Lake, YNP, Wyoming, USA - YL17G02_0 | ecosystem: Environmental > Aquatic > Freshwater > Lake > Sediment | place: USA: Wyoming | collected...
CGACCAGCGCCGCAGCTGGTAGCCACCACCGTCACCGCCGCCGCTCGTCTGTGTGCGACGCCGGGCGAGCTCGTGCTCGCGACCGCCCGCCTGCCCGCGCGCGGCCACCCTGGCGTCGGTGCCCGCCCGAAAGTGCCACGATCAGCGTGCCGAGCAGCCCGTTGCCACCGCAAATCGACGATTGACCCGCCCTACCGGCTCCTCCACACTCAGCCGCGCGCGATTGAAATGACTATCCGTAACCGCCACAAGTGCATGTGCACGTAATCGGGGTGCCGGGCGCTGCCTACACGGCGTTGGGGCGACGGCCACGCCGCTAATGATTCCGTCGACGCTCGTTCCGGCGACTTGGTCGCTCAAGTTTGCTCGACGAGCGAAATGTCATCTCTGAATGAACGAAATCAGGCAGCGTCAAACCTTCGTCGTCCCGTCCACATTGCTGTCCGACGTGGCGATTTGGCGACTCGTGCAACCGGATTGAGTTCGCCCGACTGCCCCACGTCGAGTACGTAGATCCCGGTGCGGTTGAGTGCGGTGCGGCCCTTTCGCAGTCCGTCGACAGGCCGAAGCACTTGCAATGGGCTAGGACTCCATGGCTATGCAGAACATTAATCCTTCTAGTCTAGGATTTTAGTTGACAGGTATGGCGTTGCGGTGTAACATCCTATAAAAACAGGATTAAACAATTAGATTCAGTTCTTGGATAAATTAATCCTGCTATGATAGGATTTATATCATGAAGCGGATTGTTCCGACACCATTCCCCACGGACCCCGAGGTTCGGGATGCCGCCATGCTGGGTGCCGCCGTGCGTTCTGCCCGCACCGCATCCGGGCTGTCCATTCAGGACGCCGCGCTCGCCATCGGCATCGCCAAGCAGACGCTTTCCGATCTCGAGGCCGGCAAACCATCTGTCGGCCTCGGCCTTAGCCTGAGAATCGCACGCGAGTTGGGTGTCACACTCCTGGCCGTTCCAGCGGCAACGGCTGAAGTCGCACGCCGCCGGATATCAGACCAAATGCCGAGCCATCCTGCCATCGCCGACCGGCGAGAGCAGAGGAAACGTCGTGCGCCTTGAGGTCTGGCTGAACGAGGCGCTGGTCGGATGGCTTGCCCACGACGGCGACGCCAACCGATTCGCATTCACCTACGCGCCGCAATGGCTGGCGCAGGAAACTCGATTCGGCTTGTCGCCAAGTCTGCGGCTACCGGACCAAATGGCCAGGGCGATCGACGGGGCGGTGATCGGCGCAGGCACTATCGGTGGCGACGGAAACTCGCCCACGCCGGAAGCCCACAGCGCAATCGTGCGTGCATTCTTCGAAAATCTGTTGCCCGAGGGCCAAGCACTCGACGACGTTGCCGCGGTCGCCAAGACTTCGAAGTCGAATCTGGTGGGCCTGCTCATCGCCGTGGGCCGCGAAAGCGCGGGCGCGTTTCGCATTCGACCCGAAGACGTTGCCGCTACGGGTCCGAACACGTTGCGTCACTTGCCGCGACAAGAGTTGTCGCAACGCATTCGTGAGCGCGGCGAGCTTCCTTTCTCCGTTTGGGATCGGAAGGTGCGACTTTCCATCGCGGGGTTCCAGGACAAGATCGGTGCCTTTCGATACAGCGACGAGTGGTATCTGGCCGATGGCGACTTGCTGGCATCGACTCATATCCTCAAGCCCGAACCGCGTGACCGAATACTGGCGGGCCTTACCTCGAACGAATTCTTCTGCATGCGTCTGGCCGCCGCTGTAAAGGTACCCTCCGCCAAGGTCGAGTTGCATCACGTCCCCGAGCCAGTGCTGTCGATCGAGCGTTTCGATCGGCGCGTGACCGGGGGACCGCCGATTTGGTCGGAGCGAGGCGCCCCAGAGCTGTCGCCCACCGCCGAGCTGCGGGTCGAACGCATCCACGTCATCGATGGCTGCCAAGCGCTGGGCGTGAGTGCGCTCTACAAATACGAGCGACCTTATGGGCAAGGCCGCGACGTGGCGGACCTGCGCACCGGAGCTAGCTACCCGAGGCTATTCAACCTGTTGAGGCTTTCGCCCACACCGACACGCGATCGGCTGAACCTGTTGCGCTGGAGCCTGTTCCAAGTGTTGATCGGAAACACCGACGCCCACGCGAAGAATCTGTCCTTTTACTTCGGCCCGCAAGGACTTGTCCTCGCACCCGCGTATGACCTGGTATCCGGGGCATCGCTGCCGAGCGAACAAGTTGACAAGACATTTGCCATGGCCATTGGCGATGCGTTCGAGTCAAAGGATCTCAACGCTGAGGAGTGGGTGGACTTCACCGCGCGCTGCGGATTGAATTACCGGCAGGTTGCCAGTGAAATGGCGGATATGATCAATGCCACCGTACGCGCCCTTCTCCAGGTGAAAGAAGAAGCGACCGGGGCTGGAGCGGACATGACGGTGGTGCAACGAGTTGTCGACTTCGTGCGCGCGGAATGCGACCGACAGCGGGCCTTGCTGCCGGGAATTGTGCGCCCGAAGCGGATAACGCCGCCTTCCGCGGCGTGAGCGCACGTACGTGTGCATCCAAGCGCGCCTTCACGGATCAGGCTGGTGTAAAGGATGGCCGCGGCGTCACGCCGCATCCAGCGCCCGCCGTTGTAAGAACTGGCAAGTGGGTCAAGACTTCTCCGCACCGCCCGGAACGTGTCTCCGTCAAACGGCTCTGAGCTATGATCGAAAGTTGTGTATGACGTGAAGTGAGAGGGCGGCGTATTCTTGATGGTCGACCAAGACTATCAACCTTTTCTCAAAGGAGTGAATACGCCGTGAGTCACGATAACGTTTTTGCGTTGAAGAATCCAGCGGTGCCGAATGAGGTTCGGGACGCGCTGACCGAAGTGCTACGAGAGGGGGCCCGGACGTTGCTGGCGCAGGCGATTGAAGCGGAGGTGGCCGAGTTCCTGGCCGGGCATGCCGACCAGCGCGATGCGGCCGGTCGGACGCGCCTGGTGCGCAACGGCCACCTGCCCGAGCGCACGGTACAGACCGGCATCGGCGCGGTGACGGTGAAGGCACCGCGAGTGCGTGATCGGGCCGGGCAACTGCGCTTTGCCTCGTCGATCCTGCCGCCGTATCTGCGACGGACCAAGACGATGGAAGAGTTGTTGCCGTGGCTGTACCTGAAGGGGATCTCGACCGGAGGTTTCGGGGAAGCGCTGGCCGCGTTGCTGGGTCGCGATGCCCCGGGGCTGTCGGCGGGCACGATCAGCCGCCTGAAAGCGGTCTGGCAAGAAGAGCACGTGCAGTGGGAGAAGCGCAGCCTGGCCCACAAGCGGTATGTGTACCTGTGGGTCGACGGGATTCACTTCGGGGTGCGGATGGAAGAGGCCAACCAGTGCATCCTGGTGGTGATGGGCGCCACGGCTGACGGCAAGAAGGAACTGGTGGCGCTGACCGATGGGTTTCGTGAATCCGAACAGTCGTGGAAAGACGTGCTGCTGGACCTGAAGCGGCGTGGTCTGAAGTACGATCCCCAGCTCGCCATCGGCGATGGTGCGCTCGGCTTCTGGAAAGCACTGCCGCAGGTGTTTGGCACGACCCGTGACCAGCGCTGCTGGGTGCACAAGACGGCCAACGTGCTCAACAAGCTGCCCAAGCATCTGCAACCCAAGGCCAAGTCGGATCTGCACCAGATCTGGATGGCCGCCACCCGCGAGGACGCGCATCGCGCGTTCGCAACGTTCGTACAGACCTATGAGCCGAAGTATCCGAAGGCCGCCGAGTGCCTGGCCAAAGACCAGGCCGCGCTGCTCGCCTTCTACGACTTCCCGGCGGCACACTGGATTCACTTGCGCACCACCAATCCGATTGAATCGACCTTCGCCACGGTCCGTCTGCGCACCGTCAAGTCTCGCGGCTGCGGATCGCGCGCGAGCATTCTGTCGACTCCAGCCCCGCCGATACAGGCGCCGTCATGAGACGCTGCCGCGTCTGTCGACCGCTCGCCGGCCATCGCCAGCATCGCGACGCGATGCACCACGCACGGATGCGCCCATTGCACGCCGGCGGCGGCGACCGCATCGACGAGCAGATCGATCACCTGCTGCGACGAGTCGTCGCAGAAGAGCTGGCCGAGCGTCTTCTCGTGATAGCGGATTCCGCGCTTCTCGATCCGCAGCGTGAAATCCCGCGCGGTGTAGCGGGCGAGCGCCGAGCGGCAGAAGTCCGGGTTCTGCGACAGGTAGTTCGCCGGGCCCGCGTCGCGGTTGGTGAAGTTGCAGCGGCCGCCGCCGGAGATGCGGATGCGCTCGCCGATCTTCGGGACGTGCTCGATCAGCAGCACGCGGCGGCCGCGCCGGCCCGCTTCCGCCGTGCACATCATGCCCGCGGCGCCGCCTCCGATCACGACGACGTCGAAGCGCACCTCGCTAGCTCACTCCGCGGGGCGTGCTATCTTTGCGGCACGCCCGGACGGGCTTCGGCATCAATCGCATCCGGACACGATAACGGAAACGGGAACGCAATGAACATCCTTTCGCACGCAGCGCGGGCCGCCGGGTTGCTCGCATGGCTGGCGCTGATGTCGGGTTGCGCCAGCGCGCCCTCCACCGCGCCGCCCACCGCGCAGGACGAAAGCCTGCTGGTGGCGGCCGGCTTCAAGACCGTGGTGGCGAGCACCGACCAGCAGCTGAAAAATCTGCCGGCGCTTCCCCCGGGCCAGGTGACCGTGGTGACGCAGACGGGTACCAACTGGTTTATCTATCCGGACCTACCCAGGAACCGCGTCTACGTCGGCACGCAGAAGCAGTATCAGGCGTACCTGAAACTGCGCGCGCAGAACAACCTGCCTGCCGCGGATCCGTTGGCGTCGTACTACAAGCAGGACGCGGCGATGAACGCGGCGACTGCGCGCGACGCCTCGATCCCGGCCTGGGAATACTGGCCCGGCTTCAACAGCCTCGGGTGGGATTGACCCGAGCCTTAGCCTGCCGGCGCTGCAGCGTCGAACGATGCGCCACGACATCAGCGCCGCCCCACTCGCCCGGTGCGGCTGGGCGCGCCGCCGAAACCGGTCATTCGCCGACTGTCACTCGATGACTCGGTCAGCACGCGCGAGGATCGGAGCCGGGATCGTCACGCCGAGGGCTCGCGCGGACGCGAGGTTGACGACAAGCTCGAACTTGGTCGGCTGTTCCACCGGGAGATCGGCCGGTTTGGCTCCTCTGAGCACTTTGTCGACGTAGCGCGCGACGCTCCTGAAGTAGTCGCGATAGCTCAGGCCGTAGCTTGCGAGGCCGCCCGCCTCCGCGTACTCGCGAAAGCCATAGATGCCGGGGAGCTTGTACTTGCCTGCTAGCATCACGATGCGTTGGACCTCGTTCAGAAAGTAGGCATCGACCATCAGGACAAAGGCGCCGATACGCTGCGCATTCATGCCCGCGAATGCCTGGTCGAGGCCCGCCGCGGTGCCCGCCCCCGCCCGCACGACATGCACACGGATGCGACTCGCGGCCTGCTGCACCTGTTCCCACCAGTATTCAATGCCGACGCTCTCCGGATTTGCGATCACCGCCACCGTGCGGGCGTTCGGCACCATCGTGGTGACAATCTCGAGCCACTTGGGCACCAGCTCCTCGAACAGCGTCGATGTGCCGGTGACGTTTGCGCCGGGGCGCGCGAAGCTTGCCACGAGCCCGGATTCGACCGGGTCGCCGTTGACCGACATGATTACCGGGATGGTGGACGTGGCGTCCTTTGCCGCGCGCGTCGACGGGATGCAGGTGCCGACGATGGCGGCCGGATTGCGCGTGACCACGGATGCGGCCAGTTGTGGAAACGCGTGCGGGGGCGCCCAATGGGCGTCGATGACGATGTTCTTGCCATCGATCCAGCCAAATTCGCGCAGCCCGTCCCTGAATGCGCTCAGAAATACGCCCCGGTCTGCCACGGACCGTTGCGACAGATAGGCGACGTGCGGGATCTTCGAATCATCCCGTTGCGCCAGGAGCGCAGACGGCGCAGCGAGCGCGCCCGCTCCGAGCGCCAGAACGATTCTGCGACGTTTGACCATCTGCTCCTCCGCCAGCGCGCAACGGCACTCGCCGGACGGATCATTGCACGGTGATCGCGCAATGGAAGGGACGCGGTGCCGAACCGGTGTGCGCGACACGGGCGCCTCGCCGCCTACCGCCCGGCCGCGCGCGACGCGTCGATCCCGGGCCTGGGAATACTGGCCCGGCTTCAATAGCCTCGGGTGGGATTGAGTCGACCCATGGCGCGACGGCACTGCCCTGTCTCGCAACAGGTCGCGATGTCAGCGCCGCCCTGCCCGCTTGGTGCGGCTGGGGGCGACGCCGAAGCGCTTCCGATATTCGAGCGCGAAGGTCGTGGAGCTGCGAAAACCGTAGCGCGCGGCAACGGCGGCCACGGTTGCGCTGCCTTCGTCGAGCGCGGCGCGCGCATGGTCGAGGCGCACATTGCCCACGTACGCCACCGGGGTGAGCCCGCGGAAATCGGCGAACGTCTTTTCCAGCGTCCGCCAGCTTACGCCACAGTGTTGCGCCCATTGCGATACGGTGAACGGCTCCCCAAGATGCTCCAGCACGAACCGGTCCGCGCGCTTTAGCAGGTAAGGGTCGAGCGGCCGCTTCGGCGCCGCAGATTGCGCGCCGCCCGGCAGCTCCCGGCTGCTCCGATTCCATGCTCCCGCCAGATGCAGATAGCGCCGGTAGCTCGCACGCGCAGCCGTCCTGTCGCCGAGGGCATCGAGCACGATCGACCGGTCGTACTCCAGGAACTCGAGCAGCACGTTGAACGTGCCCGTGTCGCGGGCCAGCTGGAGCGCGACGTCGAGCTCGTGCAGGGCGTCGCGGTAGCGTCCCAGCGTGCGCAGTGCCCAGGCGAGGTTCGAGCGCGTCACGATCTCGTCGTACTTCGCTCCCCGCGCCTGCAGAACGTCGAGACGCTTGCGGATGGCCGGCACCGCGCGGTCGGCGTTGCCGAGAAGGATGTCGAGGCGTTCGATGTTGCCGGCCACATGCCACGCGGCGAACTCGTAGTGCGCCCTCTCGGCGACGGCGTGGGCACGCTGGAACAGGCGCAGCGCTTCGCGCGCATCGGCTTCCATCGGCGCGGCGTCGCGCAGATCGAGCGCCGTCAGGTGCGCGCGCGCGTGCGGTCCGCTCAACCTCGACGTGGCGAGATCGAAATGCACGGCGCCCAAGACATTGAGAATCTGCACGATGACGTAGGCGTCGTCGCTTGCCTCCGCAACCCGGATTGCGCGCTCGGCGAGTGCTGCAATGCATTCGTAATCGGCGCGCGCGAGAAGTATCGCAATGCGGATGCGCAGCGCAAAGGCGACGTAGGCCAGGTCGCCGCATTGCTCCAGAGGCGTCATTACACGATCGATGATCTCGTTGGCGTCGGAATAGCGTCCCTGAAAATACGCGAGCTCCGCGCGCCAGGTCTGGACGCGCAGCACCGGGGAGGCCTCGGCCGGCGTCGGGGATGCGGCCTGATCGGCGGCATCCAGTTCCCGCAATGCCTCGGCGTACTCCCCCTTGCGCATCGAGCAGAAGGCGCGGACCAGGTGCAACTCGCCCGGGAGGCCAGGCGCTGCGCCCGATCCCGAGGCATCGAGCGCATCGCGCGCGGCCTCGCTCGCTCCACGCAGATCCCCGGAGCGAGCGAGCTCCCAGATGCCCGCAACAGAAGGAGGGTGGTCGGTGCGCGGCGTCATGTCGCGATTGTTCACCCGCCGCCTGGCAGACGGTGGACGCTCGGTCCGAAAGATGCGAATTTCGATAGCTCCGCCATGGAAAGGCCTCGATTGGCGTCTGACGGGGCTAAGATGACCACGGCCAAACGGTGGGAGGTGTCCGTCATGAGCACACATCATTCGCTCTACCGATGCGTGGCAGCGGTGATCGTCGCCTTGGCGGCCATCGCGCCGAACGCGGGCGTGGGCAACCACTATATTCTCCCCTGCGGCGAAAAGTGCGAGCGCGCCACGGGGTTCGCCTACATCGGCAATGAGCTGTCCGACTACGTAACGGTTGTCGACACCACGACCCACTCCGTGGTCGCTGCCATCGACGTCGGGCAGCGTACGACGGGAGTCGCAGTGAACACCGCCAGCACCAGGGTCTACGCGGTCAACGACCACAACCTCGTGGTCATCGATACGGCGACCAACGCGGTGGTTGCAACGATAAACTACCAGACGGATTCCGAGAGCCGTGCGGCTGTGGCGGTGAATTCGGCCGGGACACGGGTATACGTGACTGATCAGCGCCGCGAGGGCATCGCCGTGATCGACACGGCGACGAACACCGTGATCGCGAATGTGGCCACCGGGCACCATGCTTTCGGCATTGCCGTGAACCCCGATGGTACGCGCGTATATGCGACCAGCCCGTACGACGACATTGTTTCGGTCATCGATGCGGTCACCGACACCCTGGTTGCCAACAGTCCGATCGACAACCCCTACACCGATCCCCCGGTCGGCGCGGGCGACTTCAGCGCAGGTCCGGGCGGCATGGTCGTCGACCCCACCGGCACGCGTGTCTACGTGGCGAACAGTTGGCTTGGCAACCAGGTCGACGGCCACGTGTACATGACGATCATCGATGCCGCAACCAACACGATCATCGCGAACGTGCCGATCGGACCGAAAGCGGGTGACAACCGTCCAAACCTTGCGATGAACGCGGCGGGAACACGGGTCTATTTGTCGAATGGTGCCATCATCGACACCGCCAGCAACGCCATGATCGGAACGATTCCGCTGCCCGGCTGTTGTCTGGCCATCGATCCGAGCGGCGCCCGGATTTACGCTGTCCTGCAAGACCCGCCAAGCCTCGCGATCTTCGACGCGGAGTCGCATTCGGTCGTCGCCACCGTTCCCTTGGAGGGGTTCCCCGTCGCCTTCGACCAGTTCGTCGCCATGCGGGGTGGGGGCAACCAAGTGCCGGCGCTGGACGTTCCGCCAAGTCGCTGAATGCCCGCTCCCTGGTCGCGCCTGGCCGCTCGATGGTCGCCGCTTACCGCCCGGCCGCGCTGCTGCGCTCGATTTCGTCGGCAAGCGCCTGGAACTGGCGCGCGATGTTCTGCTCGACCGCATACTGCTCGATGGGTCCGAACAGCACGAACCCGGGCGTGACGTGGCCCGTATACTCCAGGCGCACGCCAGGGGATGCCGGCGTCAGCACATAGCTGCTGTCGAGCGCGCGCAGGCTGCCCGCCACGGCGCGCGAGTGGACGGCGTGAGGGGGAAATTCCGTGATCTCGAACGTGATGTCGAGCGGCATCCGGAGCAGCCACAGCCGCGCATCGCCGGATTGCTCGACGACGATGGTCGCGCCGCGTCGGGCGACGACGCGGCTTTCGCGCAGATCCGGAATGAACTCGGCGTAGCGACCATAGTCGGTCAGCACGCGCCACGCCGTCACAACGTCGGCGTCGAGCAGCGCGCTCGCATGGATATCGATGGATTCACCATGGCGTTCGGCAGCGATATCGGCCGTGGCGGCGGCGGCCGCGGCCGCCCATCCCATCACCGCCACAAGTACCGCCGCCACGATGCGGCGCGCGGCGCCGGCGCCGGCGATCCTCGCGGATGGGTTGTCTTCCCGGACCACCGCAGGAAGAACCGCTAGATCCTGCCTGCGCCGGGCAGCATCCGATGCAGCACGTCGTCGCGCAGCACTTGCCAATGATAGACCGCGGCAACGATGTGCAGCACGACGAGCGCCGCGAGAATCCACGCCACGACCTCATGCGCTCTCTCGAAGGTCTCGTGCAGATCGCGGTTGCCCGACCGCGTGATCTGCGGCACGCGCACCAGACCGCCGAGCGTGCGGTCGAGCGGCTGACGCAGCGTGCCGGCGAGCGCCCAGCCGAGGTAGCTCTCGACCACCAGCAGCGCATAGAGCGCCACGTGCACCCCCATTGCCAGCCGTCGCTCCAACGCTGGCGCGGAAGGCGGATGCAGCGGCACCTCATTGGCCCACCGCCAGACCATGCGGATCATGATCAGCGCGAGCAGGAAGTAGCCGACCGAGGCGTGCGTCGCGTACTCGGAAAGCCGCGTGTCCCGGCCTGCCAGGTGGGTCATCCACCACCCATGCCCCAGCAGATACAGCACGAGCGCCGCGCTGACCCAGTGGAAGGTCTGGGCTACGGCGCCCCAGCGCGTTGACGTATTGCGAAGCATGCCACCTCCCCGGCTCAGCGCTTCAGCCGATAGAGCATCTCGCCGGCGCGCGGAACCACCAGCACGCCATCGCGCTGGCGGCCGCTCCACGCAGCGACGTCGATCGACGCCGGATCGCGATAGCCGAGATTGATCCGCCGACAGCGCTCCTCCGAAATCCCGGTCGCGAGCGTGACAGTCAGCCGCGGCGTTTCGACGCCGGTGGCGACATCATAGGTGCCCTGCCCCTTACGGATAGTCATTTCAAGTGCGACACGAAGTCGCTTGTGCAAGTTGTTCCCACTGTAAAGGAGGGAACCGCCCGTGTCACCGGGTGAATCTAGGGGTCTGAATAAAGAGCGATCCTGACAATGTAACGAAGCACCGCAAGGTGCGGGGTATCAATCGCGAGAGGCGTACCCTTCTGGCAGCCACACGCCGGATGAGTGCTAGATAGTCGGTAGGGTGAACACATGTGAATCTGCGATAAAGATCGTCAGCTATGACAAGCGGAAGTGGCTGTCACGCTTGGACCAAAACGGTATGGAGGTGGGAACAGCGTCTTTGAAATACGCTTTCGTGACCCATACGCCTCCCGGTCAACAGCAGGCACCTAACCCCAATGCTCTTCACTTAATGATCCTGACGGCTTTTTTGATGTCGATCGCCGCGAGGGGCTTGGCATGACGCGGTCGTAGCGGGAAATTGCTCATCTTGCGCTTGACGCCGCGCGGATTGCGGCGGCCGCGGCGGGAGGCGACCCGGTCTTGGAGGATCTCGTCGAGCACGCGCTCATGAAAGGTTTTCCGCAGCTGAGGGGGGAATAGCGTTGAAGGTAGCGAGTTTGCGCCGGACCACACGCACGGCATGCAGGAACGAGAGTTGATCGGGATCGGTATCGGCTTTGAGGGCAGCCTCGTGCATCAAACCACGAACGGCAAAGTGCGCCATCATCAGGCCGTAGAACTCCTGCCGGACCAAGTCTGGGGTCTTGCTGCGCAGGACCAGCTTGGCACCGCGCAGGTGGGTCTTCAGTTCGGCCAGAGCGGTCTCGATCTCCCAGCGCTGGTGATAGAGGGCGGCGAGTTCGGTGGCCGGCGCTGGCGCGGGATCGAGCAGACTGGTCAACAGACGATAGAGCGGCTCGGCGTCGGCCACCCCCTGCAGGCGGTACTCGATCACCCGCACTCCGATCGCGTTGGTCTGCTGTCTTCTATCTTTGTCAGAGGGATAGATGCGACTCAGGTAGGAGCCATCGGCCAGCCGCCGGTCACACGGCAGAACGGCATATCTCTTGATCCGCCACAGCAGCGCTGCCTTGGTGGCGAGTGCCTGGCGCCACATCTCGTAGCCGAAGAAGCCGCGGTCGGCCAGGCACAGCATGTCGCTGTCCAGGGCCGTCAGCACGTCTTTGGCCAAGGTGTTCTCGCCCGTGGCATAGGGGCCCATCTTGGTGCCAAACAGCACATGGGTGCCGTTCTCGACCAGGGCCACAAAGCGCAGTTGCGGAAAGGCGCTCTCCCCGCGCCTTGCTCCCGGGCGGCCGAAGGCGGCGTTATTGGCGCTCTCGTCGGCAACCTCCAGGGTGCTGCCGTCCACACTGACCAGGCGCCAGCCGCGGTACCAGGCCCCCTTGGTGGCGGTCACCGCGATCGGTTTCACCACCTGGTCGTGCAACTGCCGCAACACCTCCCAGCCCAGGCGCGTGCGCGCCTGCGAGATGCCGGCGTTGCTGGCCACCTTGAGCGTCACCGCCGGATCGAGCAGCCACTGCACGCCCTCGAGCAGGCAACGCAACACCTCGCGGTAGGACGACTGCATGTACAGCGCCAAGGCGATGGCGTAGTAGACCACCACATGGGCGGGCAAGTCCCGCTCGCGCTGGCTGGCTTTGCCGGTGGCCGCCAGCACCGCCCGCACTCGCTTCAACGGAAAGGTCTTGGTGATTACTCCGAGGCTGATGTAATCGGTGACCCGGCTGCCCTCGGGCAGCGTCGCAAGCGTACGTGCCATCACCGTCTCTCCTGCAGTGGAAAGCACAAGCATAGCGCGGTTACTTGCTTAAGTGAAGAGTATTTGGGCTAGGGCATCAAGGACTGGATGTAGCTTTCGATTTCCGAGGCCGTTTTGCGTGTCGCCAACGGATCAACCGCGCCGGCGACGAGCGAATTGCCACGCAGGCCGAATAGGTAACGAATTATAAGCAGACCGTCGGTCAACGCATCGGCCTGTCCGTTGCCGTCAACGTCTAGCGCGGGCTTGATGTCGGTCAGGTAGTCGCCGATCTGCATGGGGGTGGTCCTCGTCGCGGTTGGCCCGACCGCCCCGTTTATCAATGCCGAGCCCGACAATCCGAATAGATAGCGGATGACCAACAGGCCATCGGTGAGTGCATCGTATTTGGTCTCTGCCCTGCTCAGATCGATGTCGAGCGAAGCCACCGTACCAGGGGCCGCAAAAGTGGCGCTTACAGTCCTGGCCATACTTACGGTGACATTGCAGGTCACGCTTGTTCCTGTGCAGCCACCGCCTAACCAGCCAGTGAACGTTGAACCACCGATCGTGGTGGCGGTTAAGACGACACCGGTACCAGGGGGATACGTCCCGACGCAATCACCGGGGCAAGCAATCCCAACGGGGTCGCTTACGACGGTGCCGGAGCCAGAAACCGAGACCGTCAAAGTGGTGAGGGTCAGTGCCCCTGCCGGGCCCCATAGACCACGCACCAGCCGGTAGCTTGCGCTGCCACTCGGGCCGGTGAAAAATGCATCACCCAGCGAAGACGACAGCTTGTAGTTGGCCGAGGCCATATCGCCCACGCCCGCGTTCAGCGTGCTTGACGGAATCGCATAGTTGAGGCTTACCGGGCCGGCTGCAAGTGCGAGGGACGGCAGCGCAAGCGCCGATGCAGACAAGATCGCAGCCAAGACGCGCAGTAAGCCGCTATCGTAAAGTAGGATCCGTAAGGACGGCAGTGAAAAGTCGGACCCAGGAACTGTCGAGGACATGGGGTCACCGCGAAACCGGCGGACCAGCCGTGCTTCGTGCGGCCACGGTTTCCTTTGCCGTCCGCAACTCCGCGAGCGCCTGCTTCAGCGCTGCCAGCTCGCCGCGCAGCGACTCCACTTGCGCCACGCGATCCTCGAGGTCGGCAATCCGCTGCTGCTGGGTCGCGATCTGCGCATCCTTGTCCATCATCGTGGCTTTTTGTTCCTCCTGGCGCGTGCGAAGGCCCTGGATAGCGGCGAGAGCAACACCCTGCACGTCCCCGAAGCCGATCATCTTGTCGTTGTCACCAAGGCCAAAAGCAGCCATGAAGTCCTGCGCGGTCGGCCCGGCATGCGGAATCCGGCGGCGGTCGCCCTTGGCAACCCAGCGATAGACCGGCAGTGCGGCCAGTCGCTCAAGCACCTCCGTTCCGATCAGAGGTACGAGGTCGGTCTTGAGATTCCGGTCGGAGGAGCATGCCCACCAACTCCCGCCCCCGCCATTGATGCTGCATGTCCAGGTGGGGTCGCCGGTTTCGTCATCGATGCCAGTCACCAAGCGCACGCCGCCCGTGGCCCGCACCGCGAACTCGTTCATGTCATGCGAATAGAATGTTAGGACCTCGTCTGGATTCGTGGAAAAAAAGGGACTATCAGCCCAGACGAAGGATCCCTCAGCCAATGCGTACGCTCCTGCCCCTGCAGCAAACGTGTTCCTTGCTTCGGCCACATTCTTCAAACCGCCGGGCACAACCGAACCGCGGCCCGTGGCGCTGTTCGACCATCCCCCCGAAACCGTCGCAAGGTCGCCGAGGGCAGCGTTCACCCAGCCTCCGGCCACCGTGGCGGCTTCACCTCTCGCTTCGTTATAGCCACCGCCGCCCACTGTCGCGTGCCCAGCCTTGGCGGCGTTTCCCCGGCCACCACCCACCGTCGAGGCGCCGCCCTCAGTGACATTGTCTGCGCCGCCGCCAATGGTTTCGTAAGCGGTGCTCGCGATGTTGCCGCGGCCGCCGCCGACGGTCGCGTACTCGAGCTTGGCCCGGTTATCAATGCCTCCGCTAATGACGGAGCCTTCGCCGTCGGCGGCGTTCATGTAGCCCCCGGAGATGGAGGCGTACATGCCCCCTGACGCATTAAAGTAGCCGCCGGATACGGAGGAATACGGGCCCGTTGCCGAATTCCACCGCCCGCCCGCCAACGTTGCGTACTCCGCTGTCGCTTCGTTCGCCAATCCCCCAGCGATCGTGCTTCCGGTGCTCTTCGCAGAATTGAACCAACCTCCCGCGACGGTTGCGTAATCGAGTGTTGCCTCATTCGCGGCGCCGCCACCTATCGTGGCGTTCTTGCCAAGTGCATCGTTCGTTTCACCGCCAGCGACGGTGGCGCCCCACCCTGTTGCCTTGTTACTTAGCCCACCGCCGATCGTGCTCCGGCTGGCACTCGCATCATTCTGCGCGCCTCCCGCAACTGTGGCGTGCTGTCCGGCGCGGTTCGAGGTTCCACCACCAACCGTACCCCAGTAGTCGATCACGGTGTTGCCTCCGCCCCCGGCAACCGTACCGTAATCCTTATCGACCCAGTTGCTAGCTCCCCCCCCGATGGTCGCGAAGTAGGCGTTCGCTCCGTTGGCACACGACCGCATGAAGGCACCATCGAGGTAGACCGGGCAGGTGCCGGCGTCACCGCCACCAGCCACGGTAGCACCGTAGATGCCCGCGACCCCGCTGCGATTGTTCGGGTGTCCGCCGATCAGATTCGGGACCCCGTGGTCGGTCGGCTCGATGCGTAGTGCGCGCGTGTTGTTCACAATCACGGACAATGCATTGCCGTCGATCGTCCCGAGAATGGCGGTGTCCCCCGGCAAGGCGCCGAAAAGGTTGCCACCCTGCACGAACCCCGACCCTGTGGCCGAGCCGCCGTTATCGTCCGCACAAACCCAGGCCGTACCGCTCCACTTCAGCACCTGACCATTGCTGCACCCAGCGCCGGACAGCTTCTCGGTGGTCACGGCGCCATCCGCCAGGTGGAATGACCGAACTCCGCCCTCCGGAATGTAGACCGCCCCGGAGACCTCTATCCCGGCGCTTGGCTCGGTAGCGAGTCCAGAACCAGCGACCACCGCGGTGACGGTTCCACCGCCGCTGGACGTCAGGTCCGGCTGGCACTGCCAGCCTCCGGCCCCCATCCACTTCAGCGCGTAGCCGTAGCTGCACCCTGTGCTTTCGAGCTTCGGGAACGTGACGTTGCCATCGGCGATCTTGAAAGCAGTGACCGCGCCGTCGGCGAGCTTTGGTCCGGATACCGCAGAGTTGGCGAGCTTGGCGCCGCTGACGGCGAGATCCGCAATCTGCGTCGTCCCCACACCACCGTTGGCGATGCCGATGATGCCAGTGCTCGTAATCGGATCTGGGGTGGCTGCCAGGCCAGTGCCAGCGGCGACCCGCGAAACGCCGCCGCCGGGAAATGCGGGTACCGTTCCCAGCTGGCCGTTGCTGTCGATGACAACGGGAATCGCGCCGGCAATCTCGGGGGTTACGCCGCGAATTCCGGAGATGACGGTTCTGATCTGGTTCGCGTCGCCGATGCGGATCGTGGAGTTTTCCAGGGAAACCCCCACGTTTCCAATCAGGATGTTGTTGCTGCCAGTTGTCACGTCATGCCCTGCGTTTGATCCGACCGCGATGTTCCAGAGGCCGGTCGTATTGCCGTAGAGCGCGGCGCTGCCCAGCGCGGTATTGCCCCAGCCACCGGTGTTCCTGGTGAGTGCTGCATTCCCGATGCCGGTGTTTGCGTAACCAGATGCATTGCTGTGGAGCGCACCGGAGCCTGTGGCCGTGTTTCCGGATCCTGTCGTGTTACTTTGAAGCGCGTGCACGCCGCCGGCAATGTTGTCGCCGCCAGTCATCGTGAAGTTCCCGGCATTTTCTCCAATGAATGTATTGTTCTCGCCGTAGTTGTGCATGAAAGGCGTCGTTCCCTTCATGATGTTCCCCGCGCCTCCGGTAGATTGGCCGACCAGCGTCAGATTCCCGCTGAGCGAGGGCGAACCTGTCCATTGCGGCGCGCCGGGGCTGCCTGCAAGCACCTGCCCATCAGAGCCGACCGTTGTGCCAACCGCACCTGTCCCCTGTCCGTAGAGGATGCCGTTGACCGCGAGCGCAGTCTGGCCCGTGCCGCCGCTCGCAACCGGGATGGCTCCCGACAGGCTGATGTTGGGCGTGGTGCCGCCGCTGGAGGCCAGCGGGAGAGTGGCGGTGACCGCGGCGACGCCGCTGCCGCTACCGGTGGCGTCCGCCGCGCAGGTCCATGCCCCACCGATCCACTTTGGAATCTGGTTGGTGGCACACGCAACCGTCGGCAGGAGTTGCGTCGTGGCGAGGTTGATGGTGCCGCTGCCGGTGATCGGATTCGGTATGGCACTCAAACCGGTGCCGGTGCTTACGCTGGTGACCGTGCCGGCGACGGCGGCAGACTGCCATACCAAGTTGGTGCCGTCGGTGCCCAGCACCTTGCCCGCGGTACCGCCGCTCGCGGGCGACAGCTTCGCTTGCGTGACCGCATTGTTGGCGAGCTGCGCGGTGCCGATTGTTCCGGTGACGTTGCCCGCCGGCAGTGTCGCGCTGGTGAGGGCGCCGGTAATCTGCGCTCCGGCGACCGTGCCACCGACCAGGATGTAGCGCTCATCGAGACCGGCGAGCGTTTGTCCACCGAGCCGCTGCGCATCCTCGGCCTCTGCCGCCTGCAGCGCAAATGGGCTCGCTAGCACCGGCTGCCGCGGCGTCATTTCTGGGTCAGCGCCGACCGTGACTCCGAGGTAATACGGTACGTCGAACGGCAGCAGCAACGGCGTCGCCGCTCCGATCACCGCGTTAAACACGCCGTTGCTCACCGCCACCGTCTGCGTTTCGGCGTACAGCGCCGATCCGCCTGCAGCGGTGTTGTACAGTTTGAACACGATCGACACCGCCGCGTTGACCGGCTGCCCATCCGGCGTGGTCAGCATTCCCTGATAATTGATTTTGTCGGGCACTTGCGCCTCAGCGATGCCACCGACCCTGGCAATGACCACGAACCCTAGCAGCGCCATCATGGCGAAACGACCGCTCACAGCTCTCATGTCCGTGCTCCTTCCGTCGCGTTGTTCGCCCAGGCGCGGGCCCGAGTCACACTGGATCTAGCGGGCACGGCCAGAGCTTGGTTCTTGGCGGGACCAAACCTTGTGCGGCACCCGGTCCGCTCACCCGAGGTTCTGTCAACGCCCGACGTCGTGACGATGGCGCGCCCCGTCTCGACAAACCGGATGCCCGAACCGCTCTTGGCAAGGTTCCACCAGGCTCTGTGCTGATTGGTAGAGAAAGCCGTGAAGCCAGCGAACGCGCCGCCGATCGATCCGCCAAAGAATGGTGCTGGCGCTATCAGCAGACGGGAATGGAGATCGGGTCGCATACACCTCCCCTTTTCGGCAGAGGGCCGCGAGCCGACATGGGACCGCGATAACTGGCCCCCACGCAAACATTCTCTTCCTTGGCTGCGCTGCGAGCCACTTCCAAGTGATTGATCGTTGACCGCCGTCAACATCAGAGCGCAGATCGTCAATGGCCCCTCGGGCGGCCTCCGGACGCGGCGATCCCGCCCGAGGAGGACGCGATCAGCCTCGGTGCTGCCGTGATGCTGCGCCAGCGGTTCGCGGAGGATGACCGGGAAGTGGCGCGGAAAATGGCGGCGCTGCTCGATGCCGTGGTGAGACTTCTAACGGTTGGCGGGTATAGGCTTTGACAGCCTCGCCGCCGCGAGGACTTCCGATGTCCGCGTTCGGAAAATGATGCATAGTACAAAGATGTACGCGCTTAGGAGCCGTTCGACGGCGTGTTCGACGTCACCGCCACCGGCGGGGTCGTTTTCCATGCCGCCACCGGGCTCGAGGCCAACGCCATCGCCCAGGTGCAGGCACAGGTGCGCCGGCGCTTGCTGCGCGTGTTCGTGCGCCGCGGCCTGCTGCCGGACGATGACGCGCAGGCGATGGGGCAATGGCAACATGGCGGCGGCTTCTCCGTCGACGCCTCGGTGCGCATCGAGGCCACCGACCGCGCCGGGTGCCTGCGGCTGCTGCGCTACTGCGCCCGCCCACCGTTCGCCCTCGACCGGCTGCGCGAGCGCGACCGCGAGCACCTCATCTACGAGCCGCCGAAACCGGGCCCCGGTGGCAGTGGCCCGCAG
>Ga0315273_10003754_pt1 | contig 18359 bp, 12 predicted proteins | sample YL17G02_0_MG_FD_205753 | JGI IMG/M metagenome (GOLD analysis project Ga0315273, IMG submission 205753) | Sediment microbial communities from Yellowstone Lake, YNP, Wyoming, USA - YL17G02_0 | ecosystem: Environmental > Aquatic > Freshwater > Lake > Sediment | place: USA: Wyoming | collected...
AGAGGGGACCTGTCCCCTTGTGATCGATAACGACATATCCTATTATTGGCAGTTGAGACGCGGGAGCTATTAGAAGCCTGATATGAAGCGTAATCCTAAGGACTTACCTGGTCAATTTGGGGGCGATGCCAAGGTCGTCCTTGCCATAGTTTTGCTGCTCTTCCCCAGCTCGGCTTTCGCGCTCTGTATTGCGCCTGGCGGCCACATAGCGGTCGAAGATATCAATGCCGCATGCTGCGCATCCTTTACTATCAATGTTCGAGGCGAGAATCAGCCGGGCAATGGATTCGCCGCAGCAGGGGACTGCCAAAACTGCACGGATCTCTTCCTTACACCGAACGGAAGGGGAGCGGTTTTAGAATCGTACGATACTGTTGCTCCGAACTCACCTGCCGATGCATGCCTGAGAAATCATATCCCGGCGGGCACCTCCTCGTCGCCAAGCCGAGCAGCCACAATTAAAAAGATTGATGCCCCCATCGCCACCACTCCGTCTGTCCCACTGCGCTGCTAGAGACTTTCCCCCCTTTTCGTCCTGAAATCGAACGCCTTAGACCAGAGAAATTGCCGACTCTGCCAGCGTTGGCTTCCAAGGGATGTCTCTAATTTGAATTTCAGATAATTAGGCTGATTGCAATACGGCCGTTCTGAGATCCCATGCATCACCTTTACTTATTTGAATCGGAGGAGTCATTTATGCCAGTCCGCAGCTTGCGCATGGGAGCGTTCCTTTGCATTGTGATGGTCCTGAACGCGTCTCACATCCGCGCGCAGGAGTCCGATATTCCCTCCCGGCTGACTCTGGAGGATGCCATCCGCCTGGCGATCACCCGAAACCCATTGCTGGCGGCCGCGAAGAACGAGGTTCAGGCGCTCGAGGGGGATACGGTGGCCGTAAGCAAACGGCCGAACCCCGCTGTCAGCCTGCAGGCGGAGGACTACCCGATCCGTTCGAATCCGGGACCGTTTTTCAGTAACCAGGAGATTACCCTCCGATTTGACTATGAAATTGAGAGGGGGGGGCGCCGGCAACTACGCACCGAAGCGGCAAGGCAGGCCGTCGAGGCGCAACGGCTGGCATACCAGGACCGTGTCCGCCTGATGCAGCTGGAAGTCAAGCGAACCTTCGCGCGCGCGATCCTGGCAAAGTCAAGCATGGAGGCGTCCCGTTCGATACTGGAGCAGGCCGAGAGAATGATTGAACTTAACCGGGTGCGTTTCAAGCAAGGTGACATATCGGCGCTGGAACTGAATCGCATCGAAGTGGAGAAGCTGAGGTTTCAGGACGATGTCTTTCAGGCCGATCTCATGCTGCGCAACGCGAAAAGTTCATTATTGGCTCTGCTGAATGCGCCTGACCTTTCGCGTGATGTGGATGTGAGCGGCATGCTCCCAGTGAGTGAGCAGGCTTCCGAAACGGGACTGCCGCCACGCGCGCCCCTGAATGAACTGCTTCGCATTGCCTTGGAGCGAAGGCCGGATATGGCGTCGCGGCTGGAGGAGAAGAAACGCGCCGACACGGAAACCATGCTGCAGCGGGCGATTCGGTCACCAAACATCACGGTCGGCGGCGGCTATAAAAGGAACGTTATCGACAACAGTCTCGTTTTCGGCGTGACGATTCCCTTGAAGGTCTTTAATCGTAATGAAGGGGAGATTCTACGCGCGGATGCGGAGCAGATGCGGGCCGCCAACCTGATGGCCGCAGTCCGGAAAGAAATCGAGCTGGACGTCCAGCAGGCTTTCAACGCGGTGGAGGTCAACCGCCAGCGCGTTGAGTACATCAGGACGCAGCACATGAAGAAAGCCGAGGAATCCAGCCGGGTCACTCTCGCATCCTATAACCTCGGCGGCGCCACCCTCATCGATTATATCGATGCGCAAAGGACCTACCGCGACGCGTTGCGCATATACAATCAGGCGCTTTTCGACGAGCGCATCAGCCTTTATGAATTGGCAAGTTCCATAGGATTAGGATCCGAATGATGGAAGCAAACAATATGAAAAGAAATCCGGGCTTTGTCCACATCGCGGGAGGCGTCCGTCTGCTCATCGCGCTGATCGTGGGCGTTATTCTCGGCGCTTGGCTTTATGCGAAGTTTGCCGGAATGGGTCTGCCACAGAATGCCTCTATTGCGGCTGCCGCCAAATCGAACAAGTCCGTCGATCCGGCAGCGCCTTCCGATGTCGTGCTGATCAGCCCAGAGTCCCAGCGGGATGTAGGGATAGTTGTCGAATCGGCGGAGCTTCGCAGCTTGCAGGGCACGCTTTCCGCGACGGGAACCGTCACTGAGGATCCTGGCCGGGTGGCTCACATTCGGCCCCTGGCCCGAGGTCTCATCGAAAAGATCTATGCGCGGTTGGGCGACCGCGTATCAGCCGGCGATCCTTTGCTAGAATACGACAACATCGAACTCGGGCTCGCCGTCGGAGAGTTCCTCAGCGCGCAGGCTGAACAGCAACGAAGTCTCACAGACCTCGAGGTAAAGAAAAAGATCCTGGAACGGAGCAAGGAGATGTTGCGGGAGGGCGCAGTTGCCCAAACCACGTACGATCTGCGCGAGGCCGAATACAAGGATGCGGAGGCCAAAGCCGCCGGCGCCCGGGCGACGGTAGAGAAGATCGCAGAACAGATCCGTCGTTACGGATGGACTGATCGGGATCTGGCGAATCTCCCGTCGAGTCGGGGCGCCTCCGGCCACAGCATATCGCATAGCATTTTGAAGGCGCCCTTCTCCGGCGTGGTCACGAGTTTCCACGCCGCTCTGAGTGAAGTCGTGGAGCCATCAACTGAGCTGCTTGCGATCACCGACATGTCCTCTCTTTGGGTCATGGCGGACGTCTATGAGAAAGATCTCTCCCATATCCGAACGGGCAAGGCCGTTCGGGTGCGGGTAGCATCGTACCCCGGGAAGGTGTTTGAAGGGAGAATCACGTATGTAGCCGACGTCATAGACCCGAAGTCACGCACCGCCAAAGTGCGCTGCCTGGTCCAGAACAACAGCGGACTGCTGAAGCTGGAAATGTTTGCGACTGTCGAAATACCCGTCGATCAAACGAGCCCCGTGCTGGCGGTGCCGGATTCCTCCATCCAGCAAATTGAAGGTCAGTCCGTTGTCTTTGTACGGAACTCTGAAACGGGGTTCCAAAAGCGTGAGGTTCGAACCGGAATTGAGAGCCAGGGGTACACCGAGATACGCTCCGGGATCAAGCCGGGAGAGTCAGTGGTAAGCCAGGGAAGCTTCGTTCTGAAGACCGCATTTCTCCGGCACCTTATCGGCGAGAAGGAAGGATGAGACTGCGCATGGCGCTTGGCCGGAATCTGGCTGGCCGGACCGATTCGCTCGCGACGTGGGGCGCCGTAGCGGCTTTACCGGAGACTATTTTGCATGATCGAAGAGCGAGGATAAGAGATGCTTGAGGCGATTATCGCGCAGACACTGAAAAACAGGAGTTTCGTGCTCTTTGGCGTATTGGTTCTGGTGGCTTTTGGTGTGTACTCATACCTGAACCTCCCCATTGATGCCTTCCCTGATGTAACCAACGTGCAAGTCGAAATCATGAGTACGGCGCCAGGTCTATCGTCGCTGGAGATCGAGCGGTTCGTCACCTACCCGATCGAAAACGCCATGAGAGGGCTGCCGGACGTTGTTCAGATGCGTTCCATCACAAAGTTCGGCCTCTCGGTCGTCACGATTGTCTTCCAGGACAGTGTCGACATCTACTTTGCGCGACAGCTGGTATTCCAACGCCTGGAGGAGGCGACGGCGAACGTGCCGAAGTCCGTGACGGTAAGCATGGGACCGATAGCAACGGCGATGGGCGAGATCTACCAGTACACGCTCGAGGGTGCGGCGCCGGGAGATCCCGGGCAAAGGATGAAGTACCTGACCGACTTGCGCACGCTTCAGGAGTGGGTGGTAACGCCGCTGCTGAAGAGCGTAGCGGGCGTCAATGAGATCAACTCCTTCGGAGGGTTTTTCAAGCAGTACCAGGTGGTGGTCAATCCCTCGAAGCTGATCGCTTACGACCTTTCGCTTGATGATGTCTATCGCTCGATCGAACAGAATAATGAAAACGTGGGAGGCAACGTTCTCGACCGCTTCGACGAGCAGTATATCGTGCGCGGTGTCGGGCTCCTGAAATCGGAAGATGATATCAAGAACATCGTCCTGGCTGCGCGCGCCGGCACTCCGATCTTCGTCCGTGACATTGCGGAGGTTCGGATCGGCGAGGCTGTCCGCCAGGGCGCGGCGCTCATGAACGGCGAGAAAGAAGTGGTCGGCGGCATCGTGATGATGCTGCGCGGAGCAAACGGCCGGGCCGTTGTTCAACGCGTGAAGAGCAAAGTCGCGGAGATTAACGACAACAACATTCTCCCGTCCGGGATCAAGATAGTCCCTTACTACGACCGCTCCGATATCGTCTCGAGCAGCGTGGAAACCGTCACCAGGGCGCTGCTGGAGGGATCGATTCTGGTTGTTTTTGTTCTCTACTTCATGCTGCGGAGTTTGCGCGGCGCAGCCGTTGTCATTCTCGCGTTGCCCCTTTCCCTGTTTCTTACTTTCATCGTGATGAAAAACGTCGGGCTCGATGCAAATCTCATGTCGCTGGGTGGTTTGGCTATCTCAATCGGGATGATCATCGACGCGACCATTATTCAAGTCGACAACGTGCAACGACACTTGAGCGAGAAAGGGATCTCCGGCCACAAGCTGTCGACGGTGCTGAAAGCGGTGGTCGAGGTCCTCCAACCTAGCATTTTCGGCCCGCTGATCATCGCGACGACGTTTCTTCCCATCCTTTCCCTGGAAGGACTGGAAGGAAAAATGTTCAGTCCGCTGGCGCTCACGATGACAATTGCGCTTCTTTCGTCGCTCGTATTGTCGATTCTTGTCATCCCGGTGCTGTGCGCGCTGGCATTGAGGCCGGGCCCGGAAAAGGAGAGCTTCATCATGCGTGGAGCCAGGGCGGTGTACCGGCCGCTCCTCGCCTGGGCTTTGAGGAAGCGATTGCTGGTGATCTCCGGCGCCTGCGCAGCGTTAATTGCAGCGATCTTCGTCGTAACGCGGCTCGGAACGGAATTTATTCCGATCATGGATGAAGGCGCGTTCGATATGGATGTGCAGCTCCTGCCCGGCATCTCCCTGGCCAAGGCTCTGGATATCACGAGCCTCGTCGAGAGGAAGCTCAAGCAGTTCCCCGAACTGACGACCGTCATTTCGCGGACCGGACAGACGGGCATCGCGCTTGAGGCCAGGGGTGTCGATAAAACCGGATTTACCGGAATATTCAAGCCGCGATCGGAGTGGAAAACGGCGTCGGATCGGGATGAAATGATCGAGAAGATGAGGGATACCGTCTCCAAAGTTCCGGGGATCGCCTTCAGCTTCAGCCAGCCCATACAGTGTCGTATCGACGAGCTTGTGGCCGGAACACGAGCGCAGCTGATCGTGAAACTCTTCGGCGACGATATGGAGGTCCTCAAGACGAAGGCCGAACAGATCGGGGGCGTGCTTGGCGGTATTCGGGGCACCGCGGATCTGGTGGTGGAACGGATTGGCGGACAGTCATACCTTTCCATCAACATCGACAGGAGCAGGATCGCGCGCCACGGCGTGAACGCGAGCGATGTGTTGCGCATTATTGAAATGTCCATTGGAGGCAAATCTGCCACAAAGTTCTACGAGGAGAACCGCGCATTCGAAGTTTCCGTCCGGTACCCGGGTGAGTACCGAAACTCGGTCGAGACGATTGGCAACACGCTTGTCCCGACACGCAGCGGATACAACGTGCCGTTGAGCCAATTGGCCAGCATCGAAGTTACTCAAGGTCCGGTGCAGGTCAGCCGGGAGAATGGGTTGCGCCGCATCGGCATCGAGATCAACATCCACGACAGAGATATCGGCACGTACGTCGCCGAAGCCAGGGAAGCCATACGGAATCGAGTCGCCCTGCCGCCGGGTTATTTCACCACATGGGGAGGACAGTTTGAAAATCAGCAGCGCGCGATGAGCAAGCTGATGATCATCGGCCCGATCGCAGTGGGTCTGATACTGCTGCTCCTGTTCGTGACGTTCCGATCGATGCGGCTGGCAATGCTGGTCATCTTCAACCTGCCCTTCGCGCTCATCGGTGGCGTGTTTGCGCTCTATTTCGCGCGACTCTACCTTTCCGTCCCCGCCTCCGTGGGATTCATCGTGCTCTTCGGGGTCGCTGTTCTTAACGGAGTTGTGCTTGTCTCGCGCATCACTCAGCTCAGGCAGGAAGGCCTTTCTGTTGATGTGGCGGTTGTAACAGGGAGTCAGGACAGGCTGAGGCCCGTTCTGATGACGGCTTCCATAGCCATTTTCAGCCTGATCCCGATGCTCTATGCCACCGGTCCCGGGTCGGAGGTCCAGCGGCCGCTCGCCACGGTTGTGGTTGGCGGATTGCTGACATCAACAATTCTGACGCTCATCGTGTTGCCGGCGCTCTACCGTTGGTTCGAAAAAAGAGAGGTGGAGGTCGAATTATGATCAAGAACAACGATAGGACCACTATGAAAGAGATCAAAGCCATTATTCAGCCGGCTATGCTGTCGAGGGTCATCGGAGCCTTGAAGGCGATGACGGATTTGCCGGGGGTAACTGTGTCCGAGGTCAAGGGCTTCGGCAAGAGCCGGGCCGCGGACGCAACGCAGAAAGTCGTGGAAGACGAGGTCGAATACAGCAAGAAGGTAAAACTCGAAATTGTCGTTCCTGAAAGCCGCGTTGAGGATGTGGTGCAAGCCATCTGTGCCAACGCCCACACCGGGCACGCCGGCGACGGGAAGATATTCGTCATTACCGTCGATGATGTCATCAAGATCCGCACGGGGCAGAGAGGCGAACAGGCAATCTGATTTCGAGGGAAGCGAACGCCGGTCGGAGAATCCGCAATTTGACGGGCTGTTGCACCCTCGACGAGTCAGGCATGAAGCGGCGAAGGAGATGCGAATGGCGGTGAAACACCTCGAGTTCAAAATCCATGGAATGGATTGCGCCGAGGAGGTTGCGGTTCTCAAGAACGAGGTCGGGTCCCTGGTTGGTCATTCAGATTATCTCGCGTTCGACCTGCTTAGAGGCAAAATGACGGTGTCCCTGCCTTCTGCAACGATCTCCTCGGACGTGATCGTCAAGGCAGTCGAGCGATCCGGAATGCGAGCCGAGGTCTGGAGCGACCACCGCGACGAGGCCACCGGGCATGGGCTCTGGCAACGTCGACGGCGGACGATCCTTACTGCAATCAGCGGTTTTTTCACTCTGGCTGGTCTTTCGTACTCCTGGGCTTCGGTTGGGCTGCGGGCCGCGCTGGGCTCCGAGGGGGTGGGCATCACTCACGAGCTCCCCCTGGCGGCCCGGCTGCTCTTTGGCCTCGGCGTGCTGGCCGGCGGGTGGTATGTCTTCCCGAAAGCCTGGCCTGCTCTCAGGCGCCTCCGGCCAGACATGAACCTGCTGATGACGATCGCGGTCCTCGGCGCGGCAGTCATTGGCGAGTGGTTTGAGGCCTCGACGGTTTCCTTTCTGTTTGGGTTGTCGCTCACGCTTGAGTCCTGGAGTATCGGGAGGGCTCGGAGGGCGGTGGAAGCCCTGATGGATCTAACGCCCACGACGGTCCGGCTGCTGGACGGCAACGGAAGCGAAATCGTGGTTGCCCCTGGTACAGTTGCAATCGGTTCCCGCTTTCTGGTGAAGCCGGCAGAGCGAGTTCCGCTCGATGGAGAAGTGGTGCGGGGGACGAGCGATGTGAACCAGGCGCCCATCACCGGCGAAAGCGTTCCCGTTCCAAAGGAGGCCGGCGCGCAGGTCTTTGCCGGATCCATCAACGGCGACGGCGCTCTGGAGGTACGCTCGTCCAGGGCAGCCGGGGACACCACTCTGGCCCAGATCATCCGTATGGTCGGAGAGGCTCAAAGCCGTCGAGCGCCTTCGGAGCAGTGGGTCGAGAAATTCGCGCATGTCTATACCCCGGTTGTCCTTGCGGCTGCCCTGTCCGTGGCGATTTTTCCGCCCGTTTTTGCCGGCGGTTGGGGCGAGTGGTTCTATCGCTCGCTCGTGCTGCTGGTCATCGGCTGCCCGTGTGCTCTCGTCATCTCGACGCCGGTCAGTATTGTTGCAAGTCTGGCTGCTTGCGCCAAAAACGGGGTGCTCGTAAAGGGCGGCATTCACATGGAGACCCCCGCGCGGCTGAAGGCCGTCGCTCTGGACAAGACCGGAACACTAACCCGGGGGCGGCCGCACGTGGTGGAGGTGATGCCGATAAACGGCCATACAGAGAAGGATTTGCTCGCGCGCGCAGCTGCCCTGGAATCCCGGAGCGATCACCCTCTCGCACGGGCGATCGTAACTCATGCCCGGGAACAGGGGATTGACTTCAGTGCCCCTGATGATTTTCAGATCATACAAGGGAAAGGCGCGATGGGTCTATTCGATGGGATGCTCTACTGGCTGGGGTCTCATCGTTATCTCGAAGAACGCGGCCTGGAAACTCCGGAAGTTCATCAGAGGCTGACCGAGATGTGCGGTGCCGGGCTCACCGTCGTGGTGATCGGAACCAGCGACCACGTGTGCGGGTTCGTCGGGCTTGCGGACGCCGTCCGGCCGGAGGCTGGGAGAGCCATTCAGGAGTTGAGAAATGCGGGTATTCGCCACATTGTGATGCTGACCGGCGATAACCGGAGCACGGCTGACCAGATCGCGGCGCAAACGGGAGTTGATGAAACGCGCGCCGAATTGCTCCCTGCGGATAAGGTGACGGCTGTGGACGACCTGGTTCGCCGATATGGCGCGATAGCCATGGTGGGCGATGGCGTAAACGATGCACCGGCTATGCGCCGCGCGACTCTCGGCATCGCGATGGGCGCCGCGGGGAGTGACGCGGCAATAGAAGCGGCGGACATCGCGCTCATGTCCGACGATCTCTCCAAGCTGCCGTGGCTCATTCGGCATTCGACCAAGACGCTCCGGATTGTGCGGCAGAACATAGCGCTTTCGCTCGCTGTTAAAGGTATCTTCGTCGTGCTCACCTTCGCCGGCGCGGCTTCCCTGTGGGCAGCCATTGCCGCGGATATGGGAGTCTCGCTGCTGGTGATTTCGAATGCTCTGCGTTTGACCAGGCCGCATGCATAGAGAGTCGGAATGACGGGACACGGACCTTCGAGCAAGTGTCGGTTGATGCGGTTAGTTTTCAGCAAGGCGCTCGAACCTGCCATACCGCAGAGCCAGGGTTGGCAGGACCAGAAGATTGAGCGCCGTCGAGGTGAACAGCCCTCCCAGGATTACGATGGCCATGGGTCCATCGATCTCCCGCCCGGGTTGTCCACTGCCCCATGCCATCGGAAGAAGACCCAGAGCAGTGACGATCGCGGTCATGAGAATGGGATTAAGGCGTTCTGAAGCTCCGCGAATAGCCGCATCTAAGCCCCACGTTTCCCCTTCATGCACGATGATATGCTCGAAATGGGAGATCATCATGATCGAGTTGCGCATGGTGATCCCAAACAGCGTGACGAAGCCGACCATGGAGCCCACGGACATATCGCCCCCCGTGAAAAACGCGGCCAGCACTCCGCCAACAAGCGCAAAGGGGAGATTGGCCAGAACGAGGAGCGTATTTCGGACATTCCCAAAAACGATCGACAGCAGCACGAGGATTCCGGTGCCCGCGATCAGGGAATAAGTAACCAATTCGCTTTGAGCCTGTGCCCGAGCTTCCGATACGCCTCCAAAGACGGTGTAAACGCCTGGCGGGAATTTGATTTTCTGCTGGACCGAATTCCGGAGTTCCGCCACAAAAGAGGACAGATCCCGCCCCTTGACGTTACAGGTCACCGTTTGGCGCCGGCGCGTGCCTTCATGTGCAATACTATAGCGGCCCGTGCTTTCGTACACGTCGGCGAGTTCGCCCAACGGAACCCGCAACCCTTCCGCGTTTTGAAGAGTTAGTGAGCCCACCCCTTCAGGATCCCGACGCATTTGCGGCGCTAGAATCACCGAGACATCAAAAACGCGATTCCCTTCATAGGCTTGGCCGACGACCGCGCCCCTATAGGCCGTCTGGATGGCTTCGAGGACATTGACCGGCTGAAATCCGAACTGTTTCAACCGCTCCGGGCGCAGCTTGACCACTATCTCGGGCGTGCCCGCTGGAGCTTCAATCAGGACATCGGCAGCACCTCTGGTGGCGGATACAACTCCAAGAATGTCCTTTGCTGCCTTGTCAATATTGTCCAGGTCGTCGCCATAAACCTTGATCGCGACCTGGGCAGTGGAGCCGGAAATGATCTCCTCGATTCGTTCGCCAAGAAACCCCTTGACGGAAAACGACACACCGGGGAATTTGCCGAATGCTACTCGAATCGCCGACTCGGCCTTTTCAACTCTTTCTCCCTCGAGCGACTTCAGCGCCACATGCACTTCGCTGTAATGAGTGCCCCAGGTATCGTCGGCCATTTCGGCACGTCCGATCTGCTGGGCAACCGACTGGATGTCCGGGTTCTTCAACAACTCCTGCGTGACGATTTTCCCCGCTCGAACCGATTCGGCAAGTGAAGTGCCGGGCAATTCAGACATGTGGACGATGAAATGCCCTTCGCGCAAATCAGGCAGGAATGATCCTCCAAGATAAGGAAGGGCGGCGGCGGCGATCGCGCAAGGCACGATCGCGCCGATGATGACGGTCCCCGGCCGCGCGCTGAACCGGCGCAGACAGCTGCGATACAAGGACTTCATTGCAGCGATGTAGCGGGGCTCACGCGCCCTGTCGACCGCCTTCGGGAGCAGCAGGTATGAGATCGCGGGCGTGACGGTCAGCGCAACCAGCAGGGATGCCATGATGGCCAGAATATATGCCCAAGCCAGAGGCGCAAACAGCCGTCCCTGGATTCCAGACATGGTGAGCACCGGCAGAAACACCAGCGCAATAACGAGCGTGGCATACACCACGGCGCTCCGCACCTCCAGTGAGGCATTCAACACGGTCCGAAAAAGTTCCCGGGGAACCCTGGGTGGCTGGCTCTCGCGAAAGCGCCGGAAAATGTTTTCCACGTCGATGATCGCGTCATCGACTACCGCACCAATTGCGATGGCCAGCCCGCCCAAGGTCAAGGTGTTCAGACTCATGCCGAACCAATCCAGCACAGTGATTGCCATCAGCAACGACAAAGGGATCGCGGTGAGCGAAATGCAGGCGGCGCGCAGGTCGAACAGGAACAGCAGCAGCACGGCCGCCACCAGGATCGCCCCGAGGAGAAGCGAATTGCCGATGTTGTGGATCGCCTGCAGCACGAAGTTTGCGGGACGAAAAAGCCTGGGATGAAACGTTATCTGGGCCGACGCTATTGCGGGCTTCAATTCTTCGAGCGCTTTTTCCACCCGCTCGGTGACCTTCACGGTGTTGGCGCCATACTGGGCGCTGACCAGAAGCATCACCCCCGAATGCCCCATGATCGTCGCATCGCCGATCTTTGGTTCCGGAGCTTCCGCAATGGTCGCCACATCCCTCATGCGCACGATCCTGCCGCTGGCCACAGACAGAACAACCTCGCCGATTTGCGCGGTAGTTAACGACTGGCCTCGGGTTTCCAGGAGAATCCGCTGCGACTCGGTATCAACGAAACCACCACCCCTGATGCCCGTGGCGGTCCGGGCGGCTGTGATGACTTCGGATGCGGACAGATTGAAGGCGGCAAGCCTGTCTGGAATCACCTGAATCTGGAGTTGCTTGACCTCGCCGCCGAAAAGGGACACGCGCGCCACGCCGGGCACTGCAAGCAAGCGAGGGCGCAGTGTCCAGTCAGCAAAAGTACGCAACTCCATTTCGGAGCGTTTGTCGGAAGTGATTCCAACGGCAAGAGTCAAACCCGTAGCTGTGGTAAACGGCGCCATCCCGGGCGGCTTCACGCCGTCCGGCAGTTCGTTTGCCAGTTCCGCCAGACGCTCGGTTACCATCTGCCTCGCTCGATAAAGGTCCGTCCTGTCCTCAAACACGACCGTCACGACGGAAAGTCCCTGTATTGACTGGGAGCGTATGGATTCGAGATTGGGCATCCCATTCAGCGCGTATTCGACCCGGCGCGTGACGAGGCTCTCCACGTCCCCCGGAGAGAGGCCTGGTGCTTCAGTCTGCACCACGACCTGAGGCGGAGCGAATTCGGGGTACACATCATACGACGCGCGATTTGCGGTGTAGATGCCGTAAACGATGATGACGCAGGCAAGCGTTACAACCACGCCCCGAAAGCGAATCGAGGCTTCTACCAAACGGGAAAGCATGTGGGTCAAGAACCTTCCTGATCAACTTGCGTCGGTGATTTGAACTCCTCCGAAAGCAGCATCTGCGCACCTACCACCACAATCCGCTGGCCCGGAGCGAAGTTATCCGGCGTGAAATAGCCTCCTGCAGCCGGATCCATCATGGGCACTTCCTTCCGGACGAATTTGTCCGATTCTGTCTGGATGTAGGCATATGCTTTTCCAGCCAGACGGACGACGGCTGCGCCCGGGATCACCACGCCTTGCCGGGACGCGCCGGGGAGGCTGAGGAATGCAGTGACTGAAAGGCCCGGGCGGAGCCCAAAGCGGCTCTCGACGAGCCGGAATAGGAACGACTGGCCCTGTGTCTTGGGATCGATCGTCACGCTGAGCGCGACCCTCACGGCAGGTATTACCTGGTCGTCATATCCTACAGGCAGGATTCGGGCGTTGGAGACCCCGGCCGGAATGTGCTGGCCTACCGGAACGTCCACACGGGCCAGCAAGCGATCCAACCTCGTGAGGCGAAGTATGGGTGACCCACTTTCGATGGACTCGCCCGGTTGGGCCATTACCTCGACGACATCACCCTCACGAGGCATAACCAGCGGCATTCGCTCGGCGGGACCGGCCGAGCGAAGTGAGGACTCGAGCAGGCTCACCGTATCAGTTGCACCCTTGAGCCGGGCTTCCGCCCCCTGGAGACGAGCCTGGGCTTCTTCGACGGCCCGGTCGGATACGTTCTTGCGATCGGCATTTAGAATGCGCAGCCTTTCATAAGAAGCGCTGGCTGCAGTAACCTCGGCCGTACTCGCGTTCAACTCCGACCGGGCAGTCGCGAGCTGACCGCTCAGTGCGATCCGGTCGGTAGGCATGAAACGCGGTTCTATTATCCCGATGGCTTTTCCGCTCGCAACTTTCTCGCCAATGCCTGGCCATCCGCCGTCCTGCCGGGAGTGCAGGATCCCGGCGACCGGCGAGCGCAGAATGAAAGATTGCGAGGGATCTTCTTCCAGTCTGCCGTAGGCCAGGATTTCCGGACGCAAGGTTTGCGCTGACAAAACTTTTGTCTTCAGCCCTGCATGCTCCTGCGCAGCCTTGTCTAAAGTCAGCTGGGGGTCTCCATCTGCCGTGCGCGAGACGCGAGGGGAGGGCTTGGACGCCGATTCCGGCTTGTTCTGTTCAGCCGGGATCTTTCTCTGAAGGAAAATCGCTACGAGCAGACCGCAGAAGGCGATAGCCGAACAAGTGATGAGAATTCGAAGAGGTTTGTTCAACGCACACCTCCTTTGCTGTTAGGGCTGACCTGAGGAGGTTCCGGAAGAGGGAGGCCCGACTCCAGGGGGTACTGGAGGGCATCTTCAAGAGCTCCCAGCGCGGCTTGAGCGCGAGCAAGGGCTTCGAGCCTGGAACGGGCTGCAGTGGCACTTTGCAGGCGTACAGTGGCAAGTTCGAGGCGATCCTGCTGCCCTGCCGCGAAAGCACGGCGTGCCGCTTCCTCTCGTTCTTTCTGGATTGTAATCAGCCTGTCGGTGGCTTCCCTGAATTCGGCAAATGCGGCACGGTATTGGACGACGGCCTTATCCATCTCTCCTATGACCTGTGATTGAAGGGCAGTGAACCGCGCTTCAACCTGCCGCCGCTGAGCCTCCGCTACGGCAATCGGTCCCTGGTTGCGGTGGAACAAGGGAACCGATCCCAGTGTTGCTCCAATTACATATCGGGAGAAACCTTCCTCAAACGAATATCCCGGAGCCAATTCAATATCCGGATATTGCCGGGCCACCTCTAAGCGTAAAGCCGCTTCGGCGGCCGCATATTCGACGAGGGTGCGCCGAACATCCGCTCGATGCACCAAGCCCGCGCGCTGAACACGATTCAGGGACAGGGACTCATAGGCCGGCAGCTTCTCGAGCACCGGCGCATCAATTTCCTTCCCTTCCAGTGCCGCGAAAGGCAGTCCTGCGGCAGAGGCGAGCGCCGCCAGGCTCTGGGCCACCTCTCCTTCGGCTGCCTTCAGTGCTGCTCGCGAGGAGATCAAGTTGATCCGGAAAACGTCGAGCTCGGGCCGCGCGGCTTCTCCAAGAACTAATCGCGCAACAAAAATCTCGACAATCTCCACCCGGATGCTCTCCTCATTGCGCAACTGGTCATACCTGAGTCGGGCCAGCAGATAAACCATCAAAGCGGCCCGGATTCGACTGCGCACATGCCAGGCGGTTTCCGAAAGTGAAATCCGGGCCGCCTCAGCCACTTTCTGGGCTTGAAGGATTCGGGATCCTCTTTTGCCGGCCGTTTCAATGGTGAAGCTCGGCAATATGCTGTACAGGCGGGCGGATTCCGGATTCGAATTGTAGCCGCTCTCGGTGCCCAGCGACGGATTGATTCGCGCTCTGGCGCTGACGATCTCTGCGTCCGCCAGGGCAATCCCGGCTCGTGCAACCTCCAGATCGGGACTGTAATAGAAAGCGATCAACGTTAGCAGCTCGAGATTAAGGCTTTTTGGAGGCCATGCGGCGGATTTCTGTTCAGAGTTGCTCCGGACAAATCCCTGGACCCCTGCGTCATCTAAAGAGCGATTCCGATACTCGGTTTCCAGCTGCGGCGGGTCAATGGGTCGCGCACGATAGTGGACGCACCCGCTGGATAGGATTGCAGTGAGCACAGTGAAGACAATCAATCGCATGCTGCACAGTATAAAACTGCGAACCTTACAGCGAGATTACCTTCAGATTAAGATTTCGTCATCCGGCATTCTGAGCGGCGGAAGTGCCGGCTGGTTTAAGTGGAAAGATCATGGTGACGCGGGTCCCCTGTGCGACGTTACTGTCAATCTTGACGCTCCCACCGTGGAGTCGCGCGATGCTTTGGACGATAGCTAAGCCGAGGCCGGTTCCGCCGTCCTGGCGCGCCCGTCCCGAATCGATGCGGTAGAAACGCTCAAAAACGTGCTCCACCTGATCCCGCGGAATTCCCGAGCCGGTATCGGTCACCATGATCCGCAGTTCGCCGTCATGTGGCTCTGCTGCGACTACCACTTCGCCGTCCTTTGGGGTGTATCGGAGGGCGTTTTCGACCAGATTGGCGATGGCCCGTTGGAACAGCGTCCGGTCCACTTCTGCAGTTACCCTATCCTTGGTCCGAACCGTCAATGCTATGCCGCGTTCAGATGCCATGGCCTCATAAAACTCAGCGATGCTCTGCAGTTCACGCCCGATGTCCAGCCGCTCCCGGGAAATCTGCATTTCAGGGTGCTCCGCGCGGGCAAGAAATAGAAGACGGTCGATAAGGCGCGACAACCGTTGGCATTCTTCCAGCGAGGATTCCATGACTTCGCGGTACTCGTCAGCGGACCGAATTTTTCTCAGCGCAACCTCCAACTCCCCGCGCATGTTGTTGACCGGTGTGCGAAGTTCATGCGCGATATCGGAAGAAAAGCGGGACAGACGCGCAAAGGCATCCTCGAGGCTGTCGAGCGTTTGATTGAAGTTTTCGCCCAGAATCGAAAGCTCGGCAGCCACATTCTCCACAGGAATCCTCTCATGAAGGGTCGACGCGCGAACGCGACAAACGGCCCGGGCCATTTGCGTGACGGGTCGGATTCCGGTGCGCGCGATCCTGTGCCCGATCAGAGCGGAAACGATCAACCCAACCCCCAGCACGATCCAAAGCTGATTGCGATAACCGCGCAACAGGTTTTTCTGGCCGGTCAGATCTACGGCAACCTGAATGACATACGGTCCCCGCTCGGGCGGATTCCCTGCAACCGTCGATGACAAGACGCGAAATGTCCTGCCGCTCCCGGAGCGAATTTCAGCGGCGGGTGGCGCTTCTCCTCCGTATGTCGCCGCAGGGAATACGGGTGGCGGCAACACATTTGTCATTCCTGCCGTTTCTCCGACCAGAAGGCCGTCAGCGCCGATGACGCGCGAGAGGGCACGGACTGGCGATTGGGTAGCCGACTCCTCTTCGACCTCCCATCTCACCGTCGCCGGATCCCGGGATGGATCGCTGAAAAGCACCCGCAGGCTGGCTTCTTTTTCGGATAGGTACTGGTCATTGTCCCGATCGAAGTTGAGAAGCAGCGCCCAATAAGAAAGCCCGATGACTACGGCAATGACGAGAAAAGTGGAAAACGCAAACCACCGCAAGAGGCGGGCCGCGAGGCTGGGTCTCTCCCTCGAACTATTGGTTCGCTTCAAGAACATAGCCGGCTCCGCGCACGGTGCGAATGAGCTTCAAAGGAAATGGATCGTCCAGCTTGGCGCGGAGACGCCTGACGTGAACATCCACCACATTCGTGTCACTTTCGAAGTTCATGTCCCAGACCTGCTCGGAAATCTCAGTTCTGGTTACAACCTGTCCCGCACGGCGTGCGAGAAGCGAGAGAAGGCTGAATTCCTTGGGCGTCAGGTCCAGCCGCCTGCCGTTGCGCACGGCCCGTTGCCGCGCAAGGTCGATTTCCAGGTCTGCAATCCGCAGGACCTCGAGCGTTCGTGTGGGCCCTCTTCGAAGAACAGTGCGAATCCTCGCAACCAGCTCCGAAAATGCAAAGGGCTTCACCAAGTAATCGTCAGCACCCAGATTGAGGCCTTTAACCCTGTCCGGCACCGCATCACGGGCGGACAAGACCAATACAGGCATCTGATTGCCTGCGTGTCGGAGTTCTCCCAGGATGGACCATCCGTCCCGCCCGGGGAGCATGATGTCGAGGATCAGGAGATCATAATGGCCATGCTGGACTTGATACAGCGCATCTTCCCCGCTGCCGGCGACATCGACGACAAATCCCTGCTCGGAAAGCCCTTTCTTTAGATAAGAGGCGGCTTTGGCCTCATCCTCGACAACCAGGAGTTTCAAAATGCTCCCTCCGTCGACATCTCCCTTGGCGCCATCTCCCGACCATTATACTGCTACACTGAATTGATGCCGCGTCGACTTGAACAGTAGCGCGCCAGGCGAGAAGGCGTTCATGATCAGAATGTGACAAAATCGTAATGGATACGAATGGCTCACTACCGAAATACCTTAGCTGGATCCTGGCGGGATTTGTGGCGTGGACAACCACGGCTCAGTCCCGGCCCGGTAGTGGATACAGAATCGATGATGCACAAGGCAAAATAGAGGTGAGTGTCTTCAGAGGACGAGCTTTCGGGATATCCTCTCGGCGATGTACCACCGAAGGAATTCCCGAAACAGACACGGCCCGCCAGGAAGGAGTGATTATTGAAATGGGAGGCATGCAAAACTTCTGGGTCCCAAAGGATGCTGCGCCGGAATTACCATTCGCCGGATCTGGCCAGCCTTTTGATTTTACTTTTGATCAGGTTCCGCTTTAGCGCGCTCAGATGATCGATGAAGAGAACTCCATTCAAGTGATCAATTTCGTGAGCCAAACATCGCGCCAGCAGGTCCTCAGCCACAATCTGGACTTCATCTCCATGAATGTCCTGCCCTCTCACGACTAGCTTGCGAGGGCGCACGACAGTGTCCGCAAAATCCGGAATGCTTAGGCATCCCTCTTCATGCTTCTGCTCCCCTTCGGCGGACACTATCGCCGGATTGCAGATGACCATCAGCCGGCCGGCTTCCTCGCCCGCTGAAAGATCCACCGTTGTAAGGCTGATCGCAAGGCCGACTTGTGCCGCCGCCAAACCGATGCCGGGGGCTGCATACATGGTTTCGACCATATTCCTGGCGATCTTTTCCAGCTCGGCATTGAAGACGTCCACTGGACCGCAAACGGCCTTTAGCTCGGGGGCTCCGTACTTGAGGATGGGCAATAGCATAATGAGCTCATCTTACTTAAGATTGATAGGCCTGTCCACGCCCGGCAAGTGAGAAACCAAATGCAATTCTGCGAAGTAGTGTTGGGCCTCCCGGGGATGCATCCAAATTGCCTGCTCCAAGTGGCAAGAATATGCGAAGGCCTCCGGATCGGCGGTGCACATTGCGGTATCAATGACCTCTTTTGGCCCTTTTTCCGATCGCTTGCATGTTTCCTGCAGGAATTGTAAGATCAGTCCGGCGATGGAGTTCGCCATAACCGGCCGCGCAAGCGCCTGATAACTCCTACTCCGAGGCAAA
>Ga0315273_10003755_pt1 | contig 18358 bp, 15 predicted proteins | sample YL17G02_0_MG_FD_205753 | JGI IMG/M metagenome (GOLD analysis project Ga0315273, IMG submission 205753) | Sediment microbial communities from Yellowstone Lake, YNP, Wyoming, USA - YL17G02_0 | ecosystem: Environmental > Aquatic > Freshwater > Lake > Sediment | place: USA: Wyoming | collected...
GGCCCGAACCTTCGATGCTCTGTTGGCCGCCATCGCCGCTGCCCTGAAAACGATCACAACCCAGGATGCCCAAGGCTGGTTCGAGTCCTGCGGATATACGACATGTCATTCTTAAAATGCTCTAGCCGTTCGGTCGCCTCGAAACAATCCGTCCTATCGGCTCTTCCCTTTCCAGGCTTTCGCTGGCGCGCTGGCCAAGATGGTCGTGTGGCTGGCCAACCGCAACTCCGCTGGGTGGGGCTCTGTCTCACCGCGCAACGAGCATACGTAACGGCCCGGCTCTAATCCGCCGGAATCAAATCGGTGAACGCCGCCCCGCCGAGTTGTAATCCCGCGTTTTTGTACACGTTCTATAACCGTCCCCGGTTTCATGCCGCGCGTTTATTCCCCTCGGCCGGTTGGGCGCGTGGCCTTGGCCAATGCCTGCTGGAAGGATTCGGGAATCCGGCCCCCCAGTTTGCGACACTGTTCCACGTCCGCCTGGGCCTGTCGGATCTCCCCGGCGCGATAGAACGTCACGGCGCGGGTGAACCACAGGTCGCACCCGCCGGGGCATAGCTCAATGGCTCGCGTGTGGTCGGCGATGGCCTGGCCGAAATGCACCAGTATTTGCTCAGGTGAGGCTTAAGTTGATTTTTTTAGCGTCCGCTGCACCGTCATGTGACTGCAGGACCCTACGTATCCTTGCGCCACCATCTGGTCGGCCAGCAGACGCACGCCCCAGCGGCTGCGTCCCTCCGGCGGCTCCATGCGAGTCAAGGCAATCAGATACGCTTCGGCCTTGCCGTCCAGCTTGCGTGCCCGATAACTCCCGCGATTGCCATGCTCCAAGGCTGCCTCCAGCCCTTGCTCCACCAGCCGCCGACGCAAGTTCTCGACGGTCGTGGGATGACACTCAAAAGCCTCGGCAATCTCACTGTCTTTCCACCCTGGTCCTTCTGGCCCTTGGTCAGCCTTGAGCAACATCTGTGCGTGCTTTCGCTGATGCGAAAGCCCTTTGCCCACCAGCGTCTGAAGTCGGGAACGTTCTTCGGTTGTCAATTCAACGATGTACTTCTTGTTCATGTTCGGCCTCCTTGCCGTGCGTGGGTCCTATCAACCCTATCGGCAAAGAGAATCGCTACCCTGAAGTCTCGCCGTTACGAAGTACTAGTATTCGTCCGCGTCGGACTCCATCGTGTCCTTCCACATCTCCAGGTTTTCCAGATAGACGGCCGTTCCGCGGGCAACGCAGGTCAGCGGGTCGTCGGCCACGCGAACTCCCAGGCCCGTGGCGTTGGCCAGGACGGTGTCCATGCCCCGCAGCAGTGCCCCGCCGCCAGCCAGCATGATGCCGTTATCGACCAGGTCGGCCGCCAACTCCGGTTCGGCCCGCTCCAGCGTGCGGGTGACGCAGTCGATGATCCCGCCCACGGGTTCCTTGAGGGCGTCGCGGACCTCCTCGGAGGAGACGATGGTCTTGCGGGGAAGCCCCGAGATCATGTCCCTTCCGCGCACTTCCATCGTCAGTTCCTGATCCATCGGGGAGGCCGATCCGATTTCGATCTTGATTTTCTCGGCCGTCTGTTCGCCGACCATGAGGTTGTAGGTCCGCTTCATATAGGCGGTGATGGCCTCATCCATGTCGTCGCCGGCGACGCGGATGGACTCACAGATGGCGATGTCAGCCAGGGACATGATGGCCACTTCCGTCGTCCCGCCGCCGATGTCCACGATCATCGAGGCCGTCGGTTCGGTGAACGGCAGGCCCGCTCCGATGGCGCAGGCCTTCGGTTCGTCCACCAGGTAGACCCTTCGCGCGCCGGCCCGCTCGGCGGAGTTGTAGACCGCCCGCTTCTCCACCGCCGTGATACCCGAGGGGACGGCGATGACCACCCGCGGTTTGACCATCGCGCGGCGGCGGTTAGCCTTGCGGATAAAATAGCTCAGCATCGCCTCGGTGATGTCGAAGTCGGCGATGACGCCGTCCTTCATGGGGCGGATGGCGCTGATGGACCCGGGGGTTTTGCCCAGCATCTCCTTGGCCACCAGCCCCACGGCGTTTCCGTTCTGGAGCACGCGGTTGGTTCCGCGCTTGACGGCCACCACGGAAGGCTCGTTGATAACGATGCCCTGGCCGCGGATGCAGACCAGCGTGTTGCAGGTCCCCAGGTCAATGCCCATGTCCACGGAGAACAGACCGAATATGGCATCGAAGATCATGACAAGTATCCCTTGGGCCTATATCGCCCAGCCCTGTCGGCAAGTTCGACGGCACGAGCGCCGATCGCAAGACACGCCGCCGCGGACAGGGATAAATCGCTTACCGTCATTGTGCCGCGCTGCCGGGCATGCGACTACCCGGGCCAACACCTGAGTCATGGCGAACTTGGCAGCGCCCCAAACAGATTCGCTATCGACAGGCCGTATCGGCTGGCTGACAGCAGGTTATTCAGGACAAACCCGGCGGTGACCGCCAGCACCAGGATCGCCACCACCAGCAGCAACGTATAGACGTCCGGCTGGGGTTTGGCGGGAAGGCCCGGACCTTGCATCCTCGTTTGAGCCATGAGCCGTTCCTAGTCCAGGCTGTCGAGAACCTTATGGCCCTGAATCGGGTCCATCACCTTGTCGAGTATCATGCCTGCCGCAGCGCCCACGTCCACCTCGTCCACCCGCAGCTTGGCCACGTAGTTGGCGCCGCGATAGATCACCAGTTGCATGCCCGCCTTGACGCCCTTGGCTGAACCGACATTGATGCTGGCCAACTCTCCCTTCACGGCGGTTACCGTACCGCTGATCCGCGTCTCGGCCGTGACGGGTTTCTGGGTCTTGGTGGCCGCCGCCCCGGGACCGAGCTGCTGCTCCAGTTGCCTGATGCGATCGTCGCGGTCGACAAGCTGCTCCCGAAGCGTGCGGACGATCTGCGTCTGCCGGTCGCTGTCCAACTGCGACTGCTTGAGCTGGTCGCCCAGGCGGCGGCTCTCTTCGCTGAGGGTCTCGATCTTCTTAAAGGCCGAGTCACGCTGCTCGGTGAGCATCACGGTGCGCTCGCTGTTGCTCTTATAATCGGCGCGAAGCTGCTTCAACTCCCCGACGATGCTTTCCAAGTCTGCCTGGAGCTTGTCGCCCCGCTGCCTCTCCGCCCCCAGATTTGCGGTAAGCTCGTTGACCTTGTCCTGCATCACCGAGCTGCTTTGGGTCAGCTTGGCCACCGCCTCGTCGCGCTCCAGGGCGAGGCGCTTGACGGCGAGGGAGTCGTATGCCGCATTCACCTCGGCAAGGTTGGCCTTGGCCTTCATCTCTTCGTAGTGCTTGCGGTAATTGGGGCCTACCGTCGCCTGGGTGATGAAGACGGGGCAGGCCAACAACACCAACGCCACCAGCACCACGACGCAAATCTTGGTCAGGATACCCAAGCGTTCTCTCCTTCCATCTCGTCGGCCCGGACGCTCACAAAGCACCTGCCGATTCTATTTTTGCGCCTTGGCAAGTCAAGGCAAATCCACGCAACCGCCTCGTGCCTTCCCAGCGCCGGGTCTTGCCCACCCCAGCGGCGGCAGAGGCCCTAGAGCATCTTCGGAAATCCTGTAGCGTCTGCGCCGTGCTGCGGCGTCGTCTGGCGGCGTCCGCCTGCATCGACATATCCAGCGGATATGCCTGCTTCGGCGTCCTTGCCAGATTCGTCCTCGCTACGGCTCGCCGGCTACATCATTTCCGAAAACGTTCTAATCCTTCCCTCCCGATGTACGCAGGGCGGGTTTGAGGGGCCCGGGGGCCTTGGTTTCCTCAACCGCCATCCGGGTGGCAGGCTGGTTGACCAGGGGCGCTGCCGGAGGGACCAACGCGGGGGCGGTGGCAGGCTCCCGCGTGCCGACGACGAGACGTTTGGGCGTCGCCACCGGAGGCACCGTCGCCGGCCTGGTCGCTGGCTGGCTCACCTGGCGGCGGGCAGGCGCCGAGGGCGCAGGGGGTGCCGGAGGCGGCGGTTCCGTCACGGCTGCCGGGGGGGGCTGTTCCTGATAAGCCGACAGAAGGCGCAGGATGCTCATCCCCGCGGCGATGCGAACGCCGCTGTCGGGACTGCCAAGCAATGGATGCAGGACGTTCACGGCCCCCTCATTGTTCATCCATCCCAGCGCAATAGCCGCAAGTTGCTGTAAAGAAGTAAGTTCTATCGCAGCGGCTCCGGAGCGGCCATAGGCCTTTCGCGTGACGCCTTCGGGGTCCCTGGCGGCGTCCAGGCAGAACTCATATGCCTCCGCGTTGTATTCCCCCAGCATGGCCAAGGCCCCCGCGGCTGCCGCGCGGACCCTGGGCGGCTGCCTGGGGTCCAGAAGCTCCCTCAAAACCAGCGGCGCGGTGCTCGAACGCACCTTTGCCATCGCCGGTATCGCCACCAAACGCTCGTCCAGGAAAGGCGTCTTCTTGGTATAGGACTCCAGGCTCAAGGCGCTGGCTTCCTCGCCCAGAACCGCCAACGCCTCGATGATCTGGAGGCGGACCTGCGACTCCTGTTCCTCGGCCAGGCGAGTCTGAAGCGGTCCGATGGCCGAGACCTCCTGCATCCTGCCCATCGCCAGCGCCGCGTTGGAGCGGACTTCCTTCTCCTTGTCGAACAGCAGCGCGTAGAGGTCGCCGGCGTAGGTGTCGTTGCCCAAGCGAAAGAGGGCGTAGATCACCGCGGGCATCACGCGCCGGTCGGGTTCAAGCTGTTTGTCCTGCGACATTCTGAGCAGCCGGTCCTTGGCTGGGGCGTACTTGGCATCGCCGATAGCCATGGCGGCAGCGAACCGAACCGCCGGGCTGGCGTCCGACAGGGCCTGGGCGAAGGTCGGGCCGGACTGAGCGCCCATCGTCTCGGCCAGGGCCTCGATGGCGTGAGAGCGGGCAAAATCGTCCCGATCGTCCAACGCGCGACGCAACACGCTCCTGGCGTCCATGTATGCCCTGGCCGGATCCACATTCAGTCGTGAGACACAACCTACCGGCGCCACAGCGGATGCCGCCGCCAAGACCGCCGCAGCCGCAAAAAACCGCTGTCCGACCAACATTACTCGCCCTTCTTCTCGCGACGCCCCCGCCCTACAAGCCCAACACACAGCACCGCCGCCGCGGCGCAGATCCCCCAGGCAAAGGCGTCGCCCGCAAGACTGTACACGGTGATGCGGTCATCGACAAGTACCTTAGGCCCGTGTCCCGCTGCGATCCGCCCGTCTTCGCCCATGGCGCCGTCCAGTACCAGCGTCCCGCAGGCCAGAGCGGCGCTGCCTTGCTGGGTCAGCACCGCCGCGATCCTCCCCTTGGAGTCGATGGAGGCGCTGATGCCCGTGTTCACCGCCCGAACGACCGGCGTGCGGGTTTCCACCGCGCGGAAGCAATACTGGACCATGTGCTGGCTGTGCTCCGTGCTGCCGTGGTAAGGGCCCTGTCCCAGGCGCCACACGAACCACCCGTCGTTGGAGAGGTTCGCCAGGATATGCACAGCTTTTTGCCGCCCCCGCATCACCAGCTTGCGGCAGACGTCCGCGAACGTGCCCTCGTAGCAGATGGGGCTGGCCAGCGCCCAGCTCTTGCCACCGCGCGACAACTCAAATGCGACCGGACGGTCTCCCGGCTCCAACTGTTCCATCACCGGCGGAACGAACCGCCGCAACAACCGGTGCAGCCACGGCCAGGAGGACTTGAACGGCACGTATTCGCTGAAGGGAACCAGGTGCATCTTGGAGTATTCCGCCGAGGGGCGCGGGGAGCGGTCAAACCACAAGGTGCTGTTTTTCAACAGCCAGCGGTCATCTTCCAGGCTGGTATCGGGGTTGCGGTGAATGGCCGCGCCGCCCGCCAGGATCGGGCAGTCCAACTGGGTGGAAAGCTGCCCCAACTGCTCGGCCTGGCCGCGCAATTGGGACAGGAGTTTCCGCCCCTTTTCGCTCAGCGAGGCATCCTCCAGGGCCAGGAACTCCCGGTTCATCCCACCCGGCAGCATGGTCTCCGGCCAAAGCACCAAATCGCATCCGGCGCCGATGAGCCGCCGGGTCTCCCGCAGGTGGCGGTCAAATATCTCCTCCGGCGAGGCGTCGCGGCCGAACAGGGTGATCGGAAAGGCCTGCTGCACGATGCCGATCACCGGTCCGGGATGGGTGGCATTCTGCGCCAACCGCCAGGAACCATAGCCCAGCGCCGCCGCCACCGCCACGGCCGCCACCACCGGACCGGCCAGCACGACCCGGCGCCTCCGCGGAGGCATCTGCCCCCTGGCCCACCAACGGAAGGCGATCAGGTCGGCTAGGGCGCCGTTGACCATCGCCACAAGGAACGACACGCCGTACTGGCCCGTCAGGTCGGCAAGCTGGATCAACCGCGTCCTGGCATACTGGCTATGTGCCAGGAAAAACCAGGGGAACCCGCTGATGACGTAATCCCTGGCAAATTCCAGCGCCACCCAAACCACCGGCAGCACGATCCACATCGGCCAACCGCGCCGGGCCGCAGCGCGGACGATCAATGCCGCCACCAACCAATAGACCGTCAGATACACCACCGCCGCCGCATAGCCCAGCAGCGTGATCCACCACAGCCAGTAGAGATTCGCCGCCCAAAAGACCAGCCCGCCGAGGACCGCCCACAACAAGGCCCACCTTCTCTCGACGGCACAGGAAAGCATCACCACCCACGGCACCAATGCAACATAGGCAAAATACCATGCATTGAACGGAGCGAAACAGGCCGTCATTAGGAATACGGTAAAGGCGCCCAGCAACACCACGCTGAGCCGTCGGCGCAGCTCTGGCCGGCACCGAGGCGACGCCGTCGGCGCGACGGCGAGGACCGCGCACCCAGGGGTTCCTTGATCGCCGGGCCTTGTCAGAGGTTCACTCCTGCCGGAAGCATTCCATTGCAGCACCGCTCGACTCAGCCCGCATTGTTAACATCCCGCCAAAGACAGTCAAGACCGAGGCAAAAGCGGCGGGCTTGTTTATCGACGGTTCCCGCTCCCCCGGGGAACATGTCGGATGCGCCGGTCGTTCAAGGCCAAACTGTCTCTTGTTGTTACCCTGATGGAGGGGTAGCTGAGACGGCGAAAGCGGACGGGATGGCCAACCACAAGGCGGCATACCACCAGATGCTATGCCACCATGCGATTCTGAGGGGGCCGGGAGAGAAGACCAAGCCATTTCGTCAGGCGTTTGACGTCCCGGTAGGGTGTGTCCAAACCGATACTCAACCCATGTGATCTGAGAAGATCCAACATGCGCAGTCGCTCACCGTCCTGCTGGGCCGGATCACCGGCGGAATCGCAGCCTCCACCACCTACTTGCCGGGTACACCCCGACCTCGCCGATTGCCTGGCGGGAAGCCCCCTGATCTCCCGCAAGCAGGTCCGACAAACCAGTTGGCCGCTTTGGACCTTTGTCCGTACGCGCGGCTCCTTGTCGCACCCCTCGCACCTGCCTCCGTTGCTCTGGCCGTTCATGTCGTCCCCGTCCTGTTCGCAGCGGCAGCGGACGCCTCGTGGAGCACCTGCCGAATTCCGTCCGCCTTCTGCTGCTCGCTTCGCCGGGGCAGCCGGAACGTGAGTCCCCGTCATGCCTCTCTGCAATGTTGCCGCCTTGAGTGGGGACCCACTCGCTCCCTTCACTTTTTCGGCCAACGGCCAGGCCGACTTTACCGCCTTAATCCGGAAACGGCATGTCATCCGCACGGCCTTCGAGTTCCCGCCGCAGCCAAGACCGAGCATCCGTTCCGGTCGCAGATCGTCCCACGGGAAGCTGGCCTGTGTCCTGGCGTCATACAGTCCTGCTCCGTCCTTCGGCGAAGCAGTTTGGCTGGTGTGGCCGCTCGAAATGGTCTCTTTACTTTGCCGCCCCGAGGCCTGTACGATGATGACAATGGCCGAGACGGCTACATTCGCGGACAGGCATCGCTCCGGGCTGCTGAGCCTGGTCATGCTGGCAGTGCTCCTGGTCAGCGTCGGCGCGGCGCAGTGGTTGGTTCGCTGTTACGGCGCTGCCGCGCGGCGGGGGGCGGACATCCTGGCGAAGGTGCGGACCAATAAGCTTGATACCTACTGGAAGGACGATACCTCCAGGCAGTGGTACCTCATTGAGGACCACAACGGCAAAGCGATGGGCTACAGGACCGTTGCCCAGCGCAAGACCCGCGACGGTTACGCAGGCGCCAGCCGTCTGGTCCTTCGCACCGAGAGCCACGTCGAGCACTGGCAGCTTTCCCCAGACGCCGCCAAGGGACGATACCAAGCCATCAGCCACATGCCGACGGGAGACCTGGACAGGACCGACATTCTTCTCCAGGACGGCCTAGTCACGGTAACCAAGGCCGCCCTGGATGCGATCGGCGAGGCCAGTTACCCCGCCCCGGACAACTATGCCCCGGAGGGCCTGCTCTCCCTGTTGATCGCGGAGACAATCAAGTCGGGACAGAAGGCTGCCTTCAGCCTCGTAGACAACGAACAGGCCATCGTCGAGGGCAAGGTGTTTTTCTCCCGGGTCACCGTGACCCCCCAAGGCCCCCGCCAGGCCCGCGTGGAGTGCGCCCGTCTGGGCGATACGAGTGAGCTTGTCTATCGCCTCGACGACCAGGGGCGAATCGTCGCCAGGGAATACGGCGAAGGCGCCATGGCCGAGAAGCTCGTCACCCTGCGCCAACTAACCAAGGCGTTCCCCCACCTGGCCGACCAGCAGGAGGAACCGGGGGACACCCAAGGGGATCAGGATGACGCCCCGCCCTCCGACGACGGGGGCAGCCAAGAGGAACCCGCCGCCGACCCCGGCCTCAGCGCTTGACCGGCTGGAGGTTCTCCCGCCGTAACGACTCGGCCCGTTGGATCAACTCCTCATCTCCAGGGGCCTTGTACGGTTCTAGGGAATAGTCCAGGTAGCGCCGGTCGCGGAACGTCCAGGGGGCAATCTCGCAGAAGAAGTCCAGGGGAGGCACTTCCTGAGGAGGCGGGTTGATCTGCGCGTGAGTGGTCAGGGTCTTATACCCGGCCATGCGCAGGATGATGTCGTAATCGCCGTACCAGGTAAACGGAAAGGTTACGGGGGTCCGCCCCACCTCCACGTCCGACACGTAAACCAGCGCCCCCGGCGGCTGGGAGGTGATCGTCATCTCCCGCTCCAGGCAGCCGCCTGATAAGGCGGTGACCATCAGAACAAGAATCATCCAGACGCGATCCAGCATGGCGGCTCTTTTACCCCTGCCTCTGGCGGGTGACAAGTCGAAAATCCGACGTTGTTGGCCCTTGAGTATCTCGGGAGGTGATGGCTTATAATGAATCAGCCATGTCTACCCAGCCGATGACCGCACGGGGGCGGTCCGAGCCTCGGGCCGTCCAGTTCAGCGTTTTTCTGGCCAATCGGGTCGGCCAGCTCAAGGAGTTGCTGGAGGCGTTTTCCCAGCGCGACGTGGATGTCTTGGGCCTTTCCGTGGTCGATTCCACCGATTGGGCCGTCATTCGCGTCGTCTTGGCCAACCCCGAAAAGGCCAGGGAGGTCTTCCAATCCAACTCTTTCCCCTTCACCGAAAGCGATGTCCTGCTGGTCGAGCTGGCCGGAGAAATCGCACTATCGACGATCTGCTCGCTGCTTGTGGCTACTGAGATCAGCATCCACTTCGCCTACCCTCTCATCCTGCGCCTGGGCGGCAGCCCGGTGATGGTCCTGCACGTTGACAACATCGTCCTGGCCAGGCACACGCTGGCCAAGCACGGCGCCCGCCTGCTGAGCGACGAGGATCTCTCCGACCTGTCCTAGGCCCGAACAGGTCCGCCATTCCGTGACCTCCACTTCTTCCCGGCTAGTTGGGTCTTCGTCGAGCGCCCACCCCGCCCGCTGCCTCCGGTGGCGATTGGCAGGGCACAATCCCTTGGTCGGGACCGGTTGGTTCTTGCCAACACTGGCGCGGGAGGCTACCGTACGGCCATGTCACGTCACTGCGACGTTGCCATCCTGGGCGCCACGCCCGCCGGCTGCGCCGCGGCATACCGCCTCTCGACCATGGGATGCGACGTTGTCGTCTTCGACGCCCCGCGGCGGGCGACGGAATGCCCGCTGTTGGATTGGGTTCCCGCGGAGTTCTTCCGCACCACCGGCCTGCCCAAGGCGCTGGCGGGGTCATCGAAAGCCAAGCCCTACGACACCGTCTGCTTCCATCAAGCGGACCTGACCCGCAAGACGGAACACCGCTCCGCGCGCCCGCTGGGCTATATCGTCCATCCGGCGGACCTGGCGGCGTCCCTGACGGTTTCGGCCAAGAAGGCGGGCGCGAAGTTCCGCTCGTCGGTCACCTGCCCGGCCATTCGCCTGGAAGAAGAACAGGTCCGGCTGCTGGGTACTTCGCAGTTGCTGGCCAGGTTGCTGATTATCGCCCACGACTGCCCCGACGCGGTCCTCAGCGATCTGTCCCTGCCGGGCCGAGCGCCCGGCGCCCCGCCGCTGATCGCCGTGGGACTGGATGTGCCCGCCTCGACCGGTGTGACGGGGCTGCACATCGTGGAAATGGACGAGCCGACGGAACTGGGCGTGTTTTTCTCCACCGCCTCGACGCTGCACCTCCGCATCGTCTCCAACTCCTCAGCCGCGGGCACGCGCGTGGCCGAGTTGTCCGGCATGGTCGTCCGGCTTCAGCGGGCCGGGTTGCTGCCCGAAAAGCTCCCCCTGGGCCGCTCGCGGGGGGCCGTGTGGCGCCCGCCGGCGGGACTGGCGATGGAGCTGGAAACCCACGTAGCCAAGCGCTGTCTGCTGGCCGGGACGGCCGGGGGATTCGCCGAGATCGTGCTGGGGCAGACCATCCTTCCTTCCGTGCGCTCGGCCCTGCTGGCCGCCGACACGGCAGCGGCGGCCCTGAAGGACAAGCACACCCAGGAAGCCCTGGGGAAATTCAAGACCTCCTGGCGGGACAGCCTGGGCAGTTGGTTCCGCCCCCTGCCCACGCCGCTGCATATGCTCCTGCCGATGCTGCCGGCCAACAAGAAGCTGGCGGCCAAGCTCGCCGCCCAGATACTGCGCGGCAACCGCTCCTGACAAACCAAGCCATTCCTCCGGCAGCCCTATTGGAACAAGATGCGGAACGCCCGTATCTGGAACGGCAGGATGGAGAACGAAAACCGCTCCGCCTGCACGGCCACCGGTGCGATGTCTTCCTCGATCTGGTTGCACTCGACGACCTGCCCGGCCGGACCGGCCAACCGGACGTTCACCGCTCCACGAGCGCCGTGGGGTTCGTAGAGGCGCAGGATGTAACCCCGCCCGTCCTCGGCGGGTTTGAATGCCTCCACGATCGCCGCCGCGCCTTCCAGACAAAGCAGGCTCCCGCCGGACAACGCAGCGCCGCCGGCCAGGGAAACGCTGCGCAGCGGCGCGTTAATTTCCCAGGCCCGCAGGACGGTTTGGCCCTCGCGCCAGTCGCCCTGGTGCGGCAGGAGGGAATAGATAATCTCGCAAGGCCCCTGGTCAGCGTCGGGGTCGGGCAGGATCGTGCCCCGCAGCAGCGTCAGGCGCATCACGTTGCCCAGCGAGTCATGGCCGTATTTGCAGTCGTTCAGCAGGCTGACGCCGTAACCGCCCTCGGACAGATCCGCCCAGCGATGGCCGCACACCTCGAACTTGGAGGCGTCCCAGGACGTGTTGCGGTGCGTCGGCCGTTCGACGGCGCCGAACTGCACCTCGTAGGTCGCGCGGGTGGCGCGGATGTCCACGGGGAAGGCGACCTTCAGGACCGTCTGCTTCTCACGCCAATCGGCCTGGGTGACGAAGTCGATCCGCGGACAGTCCCCATAGACGATGACGTCCTGGATGAACGTCGATCGACGATGAGCGCGCTTCACGCGAACGACAGCGCGGAGCGGACCGGATTCAGCCACGGTTGTTTCCGTCGGCCCGTCGAATGGATACCTTCGCTTGTCAAAGGTGGCGTGAACGTTCCAGGCGTCCTCGTTTTCCGGACCATCCTGAAACAGTTGCAGGTCGTTGGCCACCGCGCCCCGCGGGACGACTTCCCGGCCCTGGCGCTTGTCCAGCAGGCGGGTGATACCGCCGTTTTCGTTCAGTTCAATCAGGTAGAGATTGCTCTCGATCTTACCCCTGGAGGCGGAAAGCGAGGAAACCGCCTTTGCCCTGGCTGCGACGACCTTGTACCCGGCGAACCCCATCGGCGGGACACCTTCGGCGGTAAAGGCAATCGTCGCCTTTCCGGCGGAGCGGGCAAGGACCTGTGCCGCTGACACCTTGCCCGAGGGCGATTCCACTGCAAACTCCCCGCCGCGGTCGGCCACCGTGGCCACGGCCAGGTCGTTTCGCCGCCAGGACAGCGAGTTGAAGACGCAGACCGCCTCGCCGGCGGCCCCCTCGTCCCCCTTGGAGCCACTCAGCGACCGCAAAGCGCTCCCCAGCACGCCTTCGACCCCCAGCCGCGACGAGGCGTAGTCCGCCGCCGCCTCCTTGTAGACCATCCCGATCGAGCTGCCCGGCAGAATGTCGTGGAACTGAAGCAGCAGCACGGTCTTCCATGCCGCCTCCAGCGGCCTGGTGTCCACCGACCCGCCTGCGATCCTCGCGAGGGAACCGAATACCTCCGCCTCGCGGAGCAGCAACTCCATCTTGCGGTTAGCCCGCTTAGCCTCCCCGTGCGTGGTGTACGTGCCGCGGTGGGTCTCCAGGTAAAGCTCGCCGTCCCAGACGGGCAGCGGCGGCGCTTGGGCGACAAGGTCGTCGAAATAGCGATCCGATGGGCCGCCGCGGACCCGCGGCATGCCGGGGTAGCGGGCAAAACGGATAACCTGCTCCATCATCTCCTCGGTCACCCCGCCGCCGCCGTCGCCGTGGCCGAAGGGGACCAGCACCTCCCCGTACTCAGCCTTCTGGCGATAGTTGGACCAGGAAGTCAGCAGCTCGCCCGCCGCCGCCTGGTTGTTGTAGTAGCGCGGGTGCTTGGGCACGTGGGCGATGATCTCGGTGCCGTCCAGCCCGCGCCAGCGGAAGAGGCTCATAGGGAAGGGGTTCTGCGCCTGCCAGTGCAGCTTACAGGTGAAGAAGTAGTCCAACCCGCAGCCACGCAGGATTTCCGGCAGCGAGGCGGGGTATCCGAAGACATCCGGAAGCCAGCAGGACCTCGGCCGCGTGCCGAACTCCGCGGCGAAGAATCGCACCCCATGGAGGACCTGGCGGATGAGCGACTCCCCGGAGGTCACGTTGCAATCGGACTCCACCCACATGCCGCCCTGGGTCTCCCAGCGTCCTTCCTTCACGCGTTTCTTGATCTCCTCATAGACGGCCGGGTAGTGGTCCTTGGTGTACTGATAGAGTTGCGGCTGGCTGCACGAGAAGTGGAACTCGGGATACCGGTCCATCAACCGCAAGGCCGTGGAGAAGGTCCTGCCGCACTTGCGGATGGTTTCCCGCAATGGCCAGAGCCACGCCGTGTCGATGTGGGAGTGGCCCGCCAGGAACAGCTTTCCGGCCTCGGGGTCCAGCCCGATCGACTCCACTGCTCCGGCCAGGGCCTTTCTGGCCTCGGCGGCCTCCTCCAATAACCGCTGCCGGGGAAGGGTCAGGTCCACCGCCAGCAGCGCCTGTTCCACTGCCGACGACAGCATCGCCTTGCGGCGCTCGTCGCTGATCGCCGCGGTCACCTCGGCGGCAACGCGAATGTCGTAGTAAAGCCCCTCGATGTCCCGGTTGACCGTAAGCAGCCTGGCGCCATCGAACAGCCCTCGCAAGTTGGCGTTCCAGGGCTTGGAGTAGACCGAAGGCACCGAGAAGAACTCCAGCTCCAGGTCCCATTGTCCCGTTCCGGGGACTAACGCCCGGCCGTGGTGGCGGTCCAGCCCGCACCAGGGCCTTCCGTTGACCGAGAGCATCCCCTCCATCTCGTCAAAACCGACCGCCAGGTAGGTGTCTTTCAGCGGGACATCCGCGGAAACTTCCGCCTTGGCCCTCAGGAAGATGGTCTTGCCGGCCTGGCAATACACCGGCAGCGACGCATCCGCCCAGTCGCCGTCAAAGGCATACTGCCCCGGGCCGAGATGGGCGGCGGTGCGGAACTGCCACGGCCCGATGGGCTTGGAACTTTCGGGAATCAGCGAATTGAGAATCGCAAGCCGCTTCGATATGACGCGTTCGTCCATGGGAACCTCTCTTCTGCTTGGCCGAAAGAACCTGCCCAATGATAGGCGGTACGTGCCGGTTGGCTATTGTCATCCTTTGATCTTGCCGAGTAGTGTAATCATACGGTGGTGGAAGTCCAGCCGCACCACCAGCCGCCGGGAGACCGACTTGAACCAGGCAAGCCCGTCGCCACGTACCGTTCGGCTCGCTGCCGCCGGTGACCTGTTGCCGGCCTGCCGGCTTGACGGAACCAGCCCCCGCGACCTCGCCGCCGGTCTGGCCCCCCTTCGCGACACCCTGGCCGGCTGTGATATCGTCCTGGGGAACCTGGAATGTACCGTGCCCGGTGACGGGGCGATTGTGCCGACCGAACCGCGGGTCATTGCCAACCCCGACGCCGTCCGGGCCGTCTGTTCGGCGGGCTTCAACGTCGTCAACTTGGCCAACAATCACGCCTTCGACTGCCTGGAGGGCGGTTTTCGTAACCTTCGACGCCTGCTGGACGAGATGGGCGTGGCGCACTTCGGGGCCGGAGACGATCTGGCCCAGGCCTCCGCCCCGGCCATTCTGGACGTTCGGGGCGTCCGCCTGGCCTTCCTCGGCGCCGCAGACGTCCGGTCCGGGCCTTTTCAGCAGGCCGCGCCGAACCGCCCAGGCGTCGCACCGCTGGAATTGTCCCGTATGATCGAGCAAGTTCGTGCCCTCTCCGGCCAGACAGACCACCTGATCGTGTTTCTCCATTGGGGATGTGAGCGGTTCCTGATCCCCTCCCCCCGCCAGGTCGAGCAGGCCCATGCCCTCATCGAGGCGGGGGCCTCGATGGTCCTGGGACACCACCCCCACGTCGTTCAGGGCATGGAACTCCACCGCGGCAGGCCGATTGTCTATTCGCTGGGCAATTTCGTCGCCTGCGAGGTGCCCTTCAGCGACGGCGATAGCGTCGTCTGGAACCGCCGCGAGCGCACCGGCTGCCTCCTGCTAGCCGACCTGGCTAAGGGAAGCCTCGACAATGTCCGCCAGGTAGCAACCTATGACGACGGGCAAGAGATACGAGTCGATGCCAGTTCGCGGGGCCGGGGCATCCTCGCCGGAGCCAACCGGGCCTTGGCGCGCGGAGTAAGTCTCCGCCGCTTCCGCCGCCATGCCCTGTGGGTGCAGACGATCAGACCCGCCCTGGATCATCTGAGGTGGTCGAAACTCAAGAAGTTCCGCCTAGGCAAGATTAGGAAGGCCCTCGTCGCCGCCGGCAAGGCGCGGGGATCGCAGTGAGGCCTACCGGTATCTTGCGGTGAGCCTGCCGAAACCGCTCAAAGCCGCGGCGGGAAGGCGTCCCCCTGCCGCAGTTGTTCGGCCACCGTGCTGACCACCGGCCGGTACTTTCCTGAAGGCGCCGGCAGGATGTCGTCCACAAGTTCCACCACGATCTCATCGTTGCATCCGAGCCGTTTGGCGATCACGCTCTTGACCTGCTCCATACCGTCGGAGGCGAACTCCTTGTCCACCGCCAACAGGATGCGCACCCCCCCGATCCGCTCCTGGCGGACCTGGAACTTGACGACCCCCTTGATGGCCCGCAGGGTGTAGATGAACGCCACGCCGCCAACCCAGCGCCCCTGGCTGGTGACCACGAAATCCAGCATCCGCCCGCCGCTGATGGTCAGGCCGCCCAGCGTACGCCCACAGGGACAGGGGGACTTGGAGAGCGTCACCGCGTCGCCGGTGCGGTAGCGAATCAGCGGCATGGCCAAGCCCACCAGGTTGGTAACCACCAGCTCGCCCTCGCCGTCGGTGGGCTGGAGCGTCGCCGGGTCGATGGTTTCCAGGATCAACTGCTCTTCGGTGGCGTGCATCGTACCGTAGCTGCACTCGTGTCCGACGAGGCCCGCCTCGCGCAGGCCGAAGGAGTCACAAACCGGCACGCCGAAGGCCGCGGCGAGGACCTGCCGGTTGGCCCCCAGCACCTCGGCCGTGGCGCAGATCACCTTCAGTCCCCTTGCCTTCAGTATGGAGATATCCACGTCCAGGCGCTTGGCCATCTGCGCCAGCAGCACCATGCAACTGGGAAAACCGAACAGGCACGTGACGCGCCAGTCGGCCCAGCGGCGGACGTATTCCGGCACGGTCCGCGGGCTGATAATCAAGGCGCTGGTCAGCTTGTCGTTAATCAGCCAGTCGCGCAGGCGCTTGAGGCGGTCCTGGGCGTGCAGCTCCACCGGAGCGCCCCAGAAATAGACCTCCTTGTCGCCCTTGTCGATCCCGATCCACCGATGCCCGCGGATGCGGGCGGCGTTGATGTGCGCCTCGCGTATCGAGCTTGTGTAGAACTGAAGGGCCTCATTGGTCGATCCGCTGGTCCGCACAAGCTGCACGCGGCGCAGGTCGCGCCATGACATCTCTTCGCGCCTCGCCCGCACCGTGGCCTTGTCCAGCAGGGGGAACCGCCGAAGGTCCTCCAACGAGCACACTTCCTCCGGGCGAATCCCGTGGCGGTCCATCACTTCCCGCCAGTACGGCGTGTGCACATAGGCGCAACAGGCCAGTTCCACCAGCCGGCTGGAGCGCAGGGCTTCGAGCCTTTCGCGAGGCCAGAACTGGCTGTCCTCCAGGTCGCGCAGGATGGCGAATGTCCCGCGCCCCAGGAGGCGCTCCTGCATGCGAAAGATCGTCCTGGCCAGTTTCGCAACCACGATGTTCTTTCACCAATCGCCCGCCGGCGTCATACCCAGTGAATTCGGTTGACCACCTGGGCCGCCTTGCGCACCGCCGCCCGCAGCGGCCGGCGAATGTGGCACGGCGCCACTTCGACGGCCGTGTACTGCCCGTGATCGATCTGCTCGGCAAGCTGCCGGAACGTCCGCGCGGACAGCCGTTGTGAGCTTCGTCCCAGCCATTGGCACAGCTTGCGGAACCGCCTCGTGACGATCCGGCCGGGCCGCCCGTCATCGTACTGGACGTTGCGAACCTTAAACAGGCTGAAGCTGTGCAGGACCGCCACGGCCTCCGCCCCCTCCGAGGTGGTTTGCTCTATCACGTCCCTCAGTTCGCCGAAGCAGACGCCCACCGGATCGGCCACCTTGGCTGCCGCCATCATCGGCAGGCGCGGCTGATAGAAACCGCTTAGCGCCACTTCCAGCACCGGACCATGCCACCGCGAACCGTTGAACGGGCGGACGGGATCGAGGCGGCACTGCCCGCCGGCAAACGGAAAGGCGTAGCTGCTGTCGATCCGGATATTGTTCTCGGCGAGCTGGCTCAGCGTAAGCTCCGACGCGGCCAGATTGCCTGCCCGGAACGCCACGGGTCGGCGCCCGGTCCATCGCTCCAGCCGCTCGACCCCGGTGGCGATGAGGGCGAACTGCTCCTCGGCGCTTAGATCGGCCAGGTCATCGCACTGCTTGTGCGGCAAACCGCGGCGCTTCAGCCCGAAGTGCCAGTGATTGGGGTGAATGTGCAACTGCACGTCCTGGCCGCGGTCGAGGAGATAGGCGCAAATCGGCTCGGTTTGGCCTTCAAAGCCCTGCTCCTCGGTGAACGGGTCAACGAAAAACGTCCCGGCCAGGCCTGCGCTTTCCAGGATGTCCACGATGAGCGGAAGCCCCAGCCGCTGCCGGCCGAACTGCCCCATAATCGCCCGCGACGGGGGGACCGGGCGCAGCGAGGAATCCTGCCACGCCCCGCCCATGCTGCATTCCACGTCCACGGTGATGTAAACCCCTGCGTTCAATGCGGCGCCTCCCTGGGTGTCCCTGCCCCGATGATGTCCACGTGCTGCGACCCCAGACGCTTGACCATCTGCCGCCAGTCCACCAGCGCAGGCGCGATGTCGGCCAACCAGAACGTGTCGTCTCGCGTCCAAGGACCAAAGTTCCACAGGAACCGCCCGAGGGCCTGAAGCTTGCCCAGGCGCTCCTGGCCCGGCGGCAGGGCGTCCCCGCGGATCATCCCGAACATCCAGTTGGCGTCTCCGCCCAGGATGCGCGTCCGCACGCCGAGCTGATAGCGACCCTTGACCATGCGGTCCGGCTCGAAGCGGCTCTGCCACAGCAGGAACGGGGCGTCGAACCCGGCCATGATGACCGTCGGCAACCCGCCGATGAACCGCGGGTTGATCTCCAGAAAGATGTAGCGGTCGGTCCCCGTGTCATAGTGAAATTGCACGCCTCCGATCCCCTCCCACCCTACGGCCCGAAGAAGTCTGACCGCGTCGTCGATGAGGCGGGAGTGTCGGCAGGAGACTCGCTGCACGGTCACGCCCC
>Ga0315273_10003757_pt1 | contig 18356 bp, 7 predicted proteins | sample YL17G02_0_MG_FD_205753 | JGI IMG/M metagenome (GOLD analysis project Ga0315273, IMG submission 205753) | Sediment microbial communities from Yellowstone Lake, YNP, Wyoming, USA - YL17G02_0 | ecosystem: Environmental > Aquatic > Freshwater > Lake > Sediment | place: USA: Wyoming | collected...
CGCAACCGACGCCGCGGGGAACTACACCGCGGAGGTGCCGATAGGAGGCCGCTACAAGATCGACAGCGTCGTCGCGGCCGATGGCGTCACGAAGCTCGCCGTGCAGGACATTCCCCCGGTCAGCGTGCTCGCGGCGGGAACGACGCGTTTGAACGTACGCTTCACAAACACCCCCGCGGCGACCACCCAAACCGTCGGCGCCACGCCCGCCACCACCGAAGACGAAAAGAAGAAGAAGAGCGATGTCCCCTGGTACAAGCGTCCTGGCCCGATCGTCGGCCTGGTCTTGGGGAGCGTTGTGGTCGCGGCGCTCTTGTTGACCGGCGGCGGGAGCAGCAGCAGCGACAACAACGCGTCGCCCTCGAATCCGAATCCCTACTAGCTCAGGTCCCCCAAGGACTCATGCCTTCGCGTCCATCCGTCGTAAGACGCATCCGGTCAGCAGCGGAAATCGCCGTCTCCGGGTCGCTCCTCGCCCTCGCGCAGTGGCTCCCGCGGACTTGGCTGCTCGCGCTCGGCGCCGCAACCGGCGAGCTGGCCTTCCATCTTGCCCCTAAGCACACGCGGGTAGCGATCAACAACCTGAAGTCCGCGTTTGGCGACGCGCTCTCTTCGCCCGAACGACGCCGCATCGTGCGGGCCTGTTGGCACCATTACGGGCGCATCACCGCCGACGCCGCGGCGTTCCACCGCCTTCGTCCCGAAGACATCGGGAGGCGGATCCGCTACGAAGGGCTCGACCAGCTTCGCGCGGCGCACGCCGAAGGGAAGGGCGTGCTCCTGATCTCGGGGCACTTCGGCCACTGGGAGTTGACGGCGTACATGCAGGGGTTCCTCGGCTGCCCGCTCCTCATGATCACCAAGCCGATGAGCAATCCGCGCGTCGAGAAGATGCTGGCGGGGCTTCGATCCGGCTCCGGGAACGAGATCGTCCCGAAGGCCGACGCGGTCCGCGCGTCCCTGAGGGCGCTCGCACGCGGTATCGGCGTCGCGGTGATGATCGATCAAGACGCGCGGGGCTCCGGGATCTTCGTTCCCTTCTTCGGCCGGCCCTCGTCGACCATCCCCACCGTCGGCACGATGCACGTCAGGACGGGGGCCGCGGTGGTCGCGACGTTTTCCTATCCGGAAGCAGACGGCCGGTGGCGGATCACCTATGAGCGCCTGACCTTTCCCGGCCTCACGGGAAATCGAGAGCAGGACGTCTTCCGCATCACCAGCGAGACGACAGCGCTCCTCGAAGCGCGCATCCGCGAGCGGCCCGAGCTGTGGCTGTGGATGCACCGGCGTTGGAAGACGCCTCCGCCTCAGGCCATAGCGACGGTCTCACCCACCGAAAGAACCTGAAGGCGCGCTGCGGGACGGCGCGTCTCCCAAGCGTGGCGGAGCCGCTCGATCGGCTCCGTCAGGGGCTCATCGGTGAGCTGGAACGCACCCCAGTGCATCGGCGCCATCGCGCGGGCCCCGAGGACCTCGATCGCATCGATCGCCTGCTCCGGGTTCATGTGATGGGGCTCCATGAACCAAGCCGGGGCATACGCCCCGATCGGGAGGAGTGCGAGGTCGATGGCGGGGAAGCGCGCCGCGATCTCCCTAAAGCCGTCGAACCACCCCGTGTCCCCCGCGTGGTAGAGCGTGGTCCCGCCCCCGGAGACGACGAAACCACCCCACGCGCTGCGGTTGGTGTCGCCGAGGCCCCGGCGCGACCAGTGGCGCGCGGGGACGAAACTGATCGCAAGCGAACCGGCGGTCACGCTGTCCCACCAACTCATCTCGTTGACGTTCGCGAAGCCGCTGCGGCGGAACCACCGGCCGAGCCCGGCCGCGGTGAACACCGGGAGCGCCCGCGGCAGCGAGCGAAGGGACGGGGCGTCGAGGTGGTCGTAGTGGTTGTGCGTGACCAGAAGCGCGGACAGAGGCGGAAGGTCGGTCGCCAGGAGGCCGGGCTCTCCGTGCCGCGGGATGAAACGACCGATCCGTTTCGAAAAGACCGGGTCCACCAGGAACGAAGCGCCCGCGAGGGTTGCGAGGAACGACGCGTGCCCGATCCAGGTGACGCGCGGCGCGCCGCCTTCGCGATGGATGGCGTCCCTGTCGATCGGAACGCGGGGCGCCGGCGGTCCGGGAGGCGCGACGCGGCGCCGCCCGGTCAACCGGTCGAGGACGCTCCAACGAAAAACGTCAGCGACGCCGTGGGGCGCGTGGCGCGGATCCTGGTTTTCGTAGCGGGAGGGCATGAGCGCGACCTACACTATCCGGTCGAAGCAAGGTCCGCCTTTCGAAGGACATGACATGGAATCGGTCGAGCCCGCTGTCGCACCCAAGGACTTACGCGCGGGGCGGCTTCTGACACGTCGCGTGCGCGAGATGTTCCGTGTCTACCCGAAGGCGCTCGTGGGCGAAGTCGAGGCGGTGCACGACCTGCGCGTGGCCGCGCGGCGCCTCCGCGCGGCGCTCGTCCTATTCGCCGACAATCCAGAGGGACGGCGCGCTCGCCGTGCCGACAAGACGCTGCGCGATCTCGCGCGCGCGGCGGGGCGCGGGCGCGACCTCGATGTGGGGCTCGAAATCCTCGAGGCGCTGCCGGCCGGAGCGTCCGAGGGAAACGTGAGGCTCCGCCGGGCGCTTTCGACCTCGCGCTCGCGGGCACGCTTCCTGTCGCGAGAGGCGCTTCTCGATCTCGAGCTGGCGCATTTGCGCCGCGACCTGCGCACACTCGTGGCGTCGACGCGGGTCGATCGACCGGTCCTCACCGGACGTCTTGACGCTCTGCGACTCCGCGAGGAAGCCCAAATCGATCGCGATTTGGCCAACGGCCGCGCGTGGCCGAAGCCCGAGCAGCTCCACAGCGCGCGACGCGCCGCGCGGCGCCTGCGCTACGCCGCCGAGCTCGAGAGCCTGTTCGACGGCGTTGATTCCGATGCCGCCGACCGCTGGCGCAAGATGCAGACCCGTCTCGGCGAGATTCAAGACCGCCACGTGTTGGGCGCCTGGCTTTCGTTCCGCGAGCGGCGCGCCGCCGCGCGAGGCGATCTGGCGTTGGCGACCGCGGCAGCCCGGGCGCTTTCGCGCGTCAAGCGCGACGCCGCGCGCCGCACCCGGGAGTTCGTCGCGGCGCGGGTCACGCCTGCCGCGGATCCGCCCCACTAACGGACGACGTTGGTGTAACGCCGCACCGACTCCCCTTCGCGCGCATCCAATCCGACGCAATCGCCGACGCCTTCCGCAACGCGCGCAAGCTCCTTCAACGTCCCCGGCGGGGCGTGCTTGGGATCGGCAAAAAACGTCTTGGCGGCGTCGACCCGGGAGGACGAGCACCCGTCGGCGAAATAAGGCATGAACACCATGAAATCGGCGGGAATGCGTGCTGCGATCTCGTCGTAGTGCGCCGTCATCCAGGCGAACGTCTTGGCCTGCTCCGATGGAACCGCGCCCATCGTGCGCGGGATCACCGTGATCTCTTGGGGACGGAGCGGCCCCGTGAACACGTAGTCGAGCGCGCGATCGGCGAGCGCCGGGTCGCGGAAGTTCCCCAGAGCCGAGAGGAAGCGCCGTCGCTCTGCCGGCACCTTCGCCGCCTCGAATCGCGCGCGATAGAGATCGAACAGCGCCGCGTCGCCTCGGATCGCGGACAGCTGGATCGCGGCGTCCGCGAGCGACGGGTCGACCGAAGCGGCGTCGGCGACATACGCCGCAGCGAGACGCTCCATCGCGGAGAGCACGGCCTCGTCGCGCCCCGCATCCCCCAACATCTCGAGCAATCGCGGCCGCAGCACCGTGACCGTCTCGGACTCGCCCTGGCGCTTCACGGCGCCGAACCGTTGAAGCGCCGGCGCCAGCGTGCGTCGCACGAACGGCGCGAACGCGGCCTCGCGCCCTTCGGCGAAGAACGTCTCCCGAACGATGCCGAGCCCGTTGATGACGCTACCCAAAACCTCCGGATCGGGGTCGATTGCAAACGCCTCGAGCACCCCGACGTAGTCGTCGCCGTGCAACTGCCCCGCGCTCAACAGGGCCGACGCGTTGCCCAAGAACCCGACGCGCTCACGCGTGTCGAGCATCCCCCCCGCGTCGGCGGCGAGACGCGTGAAGACCGCGGAGGGGACGGACCAGCGGTAGTACCCCGCCTCGTCCGCGTTCGGGTGGATCCACGCCGGGGTCGTTCCGGCCTCCAAGGCGACGATCTGCTCGGCCCCGGTCAAGACTACGCGCTGGGTTGTCGTCCCCGAGCCGTTCGGATAACGAAGCGCGACCGGGATCCGCCAGAGCTGGGCGCGGGGCGCGACCGCGCCGGCGTTGAGGAAACGCGTCTGCTTCAACTTCGCCCGGCCGCCGGGAAGAGGCTCGACGGTGACCAGCGGAACGCCGGGCTGATCGAGAAACGAAACGAGCACGGCCCGCACGTCCTGCTTCGAGGCCTTTCCTAGCGCGTTCCAAAGATCGTCCGCGGTCGCGTTGGCGTCGGCGTGCGCCTTCAGATAGGCCTGCACGCCCGACCGGAAGGCCGAGGGGCCGATCCAGGCCTCGACCATGTGCAAGACCGCCGATCCCTTGGAGTAGGCGAGCGCGTCGGCCGATTGCAGCAGCGAGTCCATCGACACGACCGGCTGCCGCATGGCCCGCGTCGACAGCAGGCTGTCGAGGTTCATCACGCGCTGCGCGGATTTCACCTCGTCGACCGGGACGTTGAACTCGGGGAAGACCTCCTCGGTGATCTTGTCCTCCATCCACGAGGCGAACGACTCGTTCAGCCAAAGATCGTCCCACCACGCCATCGTCACGAGGTCGCCGAACCACATGTGCGCGAGCTCGTGCGCCGTGGTGACGGCGAGCCCCTCGCGGGCGTCGTCATCGACGGTCGCGGGATCGATCAGGAGGCGCCGATCCACGAAGGTGATCGCCCCGGGATTTTCCATCGCGCCGTACCAGTACTCGGGAACGGCGATCAAGTCGAGCTTCTCGTAGGGGTACTTGCTGCCGAAGTAGCGCTCGAGCGCCGCGAGGATCGTCGGGGTCATCGCAACCGCCTGCCCAGCCAGGCCCGACTGCCCCTTCGTCGTGACCACTCTCGCGGGGATGGAGGTGCCGGGAATCGGCACGAACTCGAACGGCCCGGTCGCGACCGCCAGAAGATACGAAGGGAGCGGCCGCGTCGCTTTGAAGACGGTCGTGCGCTTGCCGTCGTGCTCGACGACGCTTTCTTCCAGGGTGTTCGAGATGGAGGCATCGGCGACGGGAACCGTCAGCGTCACGCGGTAAGGGATCTTGAACGCCGGCTCGTCCCAGCACGGAAACGCCTCGCGCGCTTCGACCGCCTCGAACTGCGTGAACGCGTACCACGTGCCTTGGACTTGCAATCGGTAGAGCCCGTTGGCCTGTGTGTCGAAGTTGTTGCGGAAGTCGATGTGGAGGGTCTGTCGCCCCTTCGGGATCTCGCTTTCCGCCACGGCCTCCACTTGGCCATCGGTCGACGTCTTCGCCTCAAGGCGGATCGGCTTCGACGAGCTCCCCGGCCGCGTCAGGGTGAGCTCCAGAAGGTCGAGCGCTTCGGCATGGAATCGGAATGAGCGAACCGGCTTTCTCACGTCGAGGACGATGTCGACCGATCCGGTGTATTCGGGCTGGCGCGGGTCGAGCTCGAGCGCGATCGCCTGGGAGACCGGCACGACGTCGTGCCCGAGCCGGGTGAGCGGCGCCTCGACCGCACGGACCGCGCCGATCGAAACCAAGGCGGCGGCCACCGCGGCGGCGCGGTGCATCGAGCCCATCACTTGACCGGCTGATAGATGTTCGTGGTCAGCTCGGCTTCAGGCGTCGTCCCGGGATCGCTCACGTACTCGTCCCACGGCGGCCCCGCGGACTCGTAGCCCCGCGCGGCCATGTACGCTTGGAGCTTCACGTAACTCGGCGTCATCCCGCCGTAGGGCCCCTTGAACACGATCTTGAGCGCCTTCCCCGCGTAGGTCTGCTTGACCCTGACCGGCGAGTCGGCGGGGATGTTTTTTTCGGGAGTCTTATCCACCGGGATCGCGGCATCGAACCCATAGCCCGTGTCGTCCCAACGCGTGTTGATCGTGATCGGCGGCCCGGCCTGCTTCAGCCCATGGGTCTGCATGAAGGCGACCACCTTGGTGTACCCCGCGCCGATCGCTTCGCCGACCGCGGCCGTGTCCTTGGAGCTTTGGGACTCGATGTAGGCCACCATCAGCGGCTTCGCGTCGACCGTTGCGACCGCGAGATCCGCGAAGTCCGCCTTCGGCAGGCTCTCGGCCAGCGTCTTCAGGCCGGCGAGCCCCTTCTCGTAGTCGGGGCCTATCCAACGGTCCATCATCAGCCCGAAGTAACGGCCGATCGGCCTGGGACCCATGTCGGAGTCGAAGCTCCACGTGACGTGGGTGCCGCTGCCCTCGGGCGCCAACGTGAACTCCGCGGTGGCGGGAGGGTTATCGCCGAATTCGAGGCGTGACTTCACGCGCTTCAGCGGCTCGGTCTCGATGATCTCCTGGCTTCCCGACCCGACGGTCTTCGGGTTGCCGACCCAGCTCTGCCTCGCTCCCACGCCGAAGTCGGGGCCTTCGACGGCGTACTTGGCGTTGGGATCGAGACCCGCCCACGGCGACCACTTATTGAACTGCTTGAAGCCGTCGACGAGCGCGAACACGGTCGCGCGCGGCGCGTTGATGACGGTCGAACGCTCGACGTGCACCTGGCGCGGGAGCAGCAGGCCGATTCCGGCGAGCAAAACGACGAGCCCGACGAGGGCGAGGACTATCTTTTTCAAGGTTGACATGGGGCGCACGCTACACCGGGATTGGGGACCGGATCAATCGGACTTGCGGCTGACGCTACGATCCTAGCTTCACCGAGGGGCCGGCGTTGAGACTGCTCGGCAACACGAAATCGCTCCTGCTCACCGGCCTGGCGGACGTGCGGTCCGCCGTCCAGGAGGAATCGCGCCGGCCTGGCGATCGTTTCGGCCTGATCTTGATGATCGCCTCCGCGGCCTGCTTCGCCCTGATGGCCGCGATCGCCAAGAAGCTGCTCCCGACCACTCCGATGCAGGCGGTCGTCCTCTCGCGGGGCATCTTGATGACGGCGACCTTCGTGACCCTCGCCCGCCAGCAGGGGGTCCCGATCCTGGGGCACAACCCGCCGGTGCTCCTGCTGCGCGGGCTGTTGGGCTACGGCGCCCTGTCTTGCTATTTCTGGTCGGTGCAGCACCTCCCGCTGGGCGACGCGGTGCTCCTTCAGTACAGCCACCCCATTTTCGTGGCCGCAATTGCCCCGTTTTTCCTCCGCGAGGCGACCGGGCGCTGGCACTGGCCGCTCGTGCTGGCCGCGCTGTGCGGGGTGGCGCTGATCGTCGGCCCCGCCGGACATCTGCGCGGCCCCGCGCTCATCGGCCTTTCGGGGTCGATGCTCTCGGGGCTCGCCTACATGGCGGTGCGCAAGCTCTCGAAAACCGAGCACACACTGACCATTCTCGTCTGGTTCCCGCTCGCGACGATCCCGCTGTCTCTAATTGCGACGGTGCACGCCGGCCGAGCCGCGATCCCGCGGAGCGGCCTCGAGGTCGCCGGCCACCTCTTGATCTACGCCACGGCACTTCTCGGGCAGGTCACGCTCACCGAGGGGCTGGCCCGGGCAGGCGCCGCGCGCGCGACCGCCGTCACCATGACCGGCCCCGTGTTCGGGCTGCTGTTCGGCTGGCTTCTGTTCGGGACTTCCCCCGCTCCGGCCTCACTCGCCGGCACCGTCGTCGTCATTGCGGCGGTCATTTTTCTGGCGCGGCGAGTTCGTCCTTAATTCGCAAGAGCTTCTATTTCCATGAGCTCGCTTCAGTCCAGAGTGAATGAGCTTCGTCAGCGCGCGCACTTCTCCTTGACGCGGTTCACGTATCGACGTAGGAGCGTACAACAGTTTCCACGGGTGCGTGTGCGCCCTGGAATCGATGGGTGGGCAGCGTTGGGGGATCGAAAATTTTTTAAGGAGCGGGAAATGCGTAAAGGTGCGTGTCGCACGTCGAAGGCCGTCTCATCACGCCGGGAAATGACGGGCAAGGCGATCTTCCTTAGCCTCGCCGCTTTCGTTCTGGTGGGCGCGCTCGGCTTCATCAGCCGCGCAGCAGCCCCCGATCCTGCTGCAATGAAGACCCTCCGCGAGGCTGATACCGCCAGGGCGGCGGTCGTGAGCGCGGTGAACGCGCCAGGTGCGCCTTTATCCGCTCGAGCCAGTGCGCCCGTTCGCGCCCTTCAGGCGCGCGGCTCGGGAGCCAAGGCGATGCTTACCTCCGCGCCGGTGAGCCTCGCGCCAGCGACCTGGACGTCGGATCGGGTCGTCGACACAACCGCCGTCGAAGATGGGAAGGTCCTGACGGGCGACGAGCCTGTGTTCATGCTCGATGCTGCAGCCGATTCCGAGCCGGCGACGACGAAGCTGAAGGAAGTTGAGAAGGTTGAAGAGGCCGAGAAGCCCGCGCCCCCCTCGTCGGAGCTCGTCAGCGCGACAACCTATGCGTTCACGGCCGCAACCGGCGTGGCGCTCGAGAACATGTCGAGCGGCACGACACTCCTCGTCGGGGCGGATTCCGACGACTTCGCCTCGGCGGTCACTCCCATCGGCTTCGAGTTCTGGTATGACGGCGTGCGGCAGACCCTGTTCTCCGTCAACGCCAATGGATTGATGAGGCTCGGCGTCGCGGCCGTCTCGACGGCGTTTAGCAACGGCCTCGCCACCACCACCAATCAGCCGCAGATCACCCCGTACTGGGACGACCTCTGGGTCGCCAACAACGGAAAAGTCCACTACAAGGTGGTCGGCTCCGCTCCCAACCGGAAGCTGGTGGTCGAGTGGAACAACGAGCAGATCCCGCGCGTCGCGGCGGCAACGGCGGGTGCGGGAACATTCCAGGCCTGGCTCTTCGAATCGACGGGCGCGATCGAGTTCGTCTACGGCTCCGGCATCGCGACGAATTCGGCCAATGGCGGATACTCGGTTGGCCTCGGCACGTCGGCGAGCTCGATCGCGAGCGTGACGACGCTCACGAACACCGTCAGCTACGTGACCGCGAACAACGCTCAGACGGACGCCATCCCGAGCGGCACCGCCTATACCTTCACTCCCAACACACCGACCGCGGCCCCCGGCGCCCTGTCGTTCACGGCCGTCGGCCTGAACACGATGACGCTCAACTGGGCGGACACCAACTCGAACGAGTTCGGCTATGCGATCTACCGCTCGGTGGACGGCGTCAACTACGACTTCATCGCGCAGACAGCCGCCAATGCCACGACCTACGTGGCGACCGCGCTGGCATCGAACACGATCTGGTCCTGGACAGTGGTCGCCGTGACGGAAGGCGGGCAGAGTGCCGCTTCGTCCGGCAGCCAGGCGACGACTACGGGAACCGTCAGCGGCACGATCCCGGTCGGACCGACAGGGACCTTCACCACCATCGCCGCTGCCGTGGCCTCCATCAATACCAACGGCCTCGCGGGCAACGTGATCCTGGAGCTGCAGTCGACGTACGTGAGCACCGTCGAGACCTTCCCGCTCGTGATCAACACGCTCGGCTCGCCGTCGAACACGATCGAGATCCGTCCCGCAGCGGACGCGACGGCTCTGAGCATCACGAGCGCCAATACGACGGCCACGCTCGACCTCAACACGGGGACCAACGTCACGATCAACGGCCGGGCAGGCGGCGCTGGCGCATCGCAGCTGACCATCGCCAATACCGCAACCGCGGGTGTCGCCCTGCGGCTCATCAACGGCGCCTCGCGCAACACGATCCAGTTCTGCACGATCCAGGGTGTCAACACCGCGACCGCGGGCGGCGTCGTGCTCTTCAGCACCTCGACCGGCGTGACCGGCAACAACAACAACACGATCGACAGCTGCGACGTGAGGGACGGCGCGACGAACCCCGTCAACGGCATCACGTCGATCGGGACCGCGGGCACAGCGTTTCTCAACACCGGGAACACCATCTCGAACAGCAACATCTTCAACTTCTTCAGTGCGACCCTCGCCACGAACGGGATCTTGGTGACCACCAACACCAACCTGAGCAACACCGGTTGGACGATCTCGAACAACCGGCTGTTCCAGACCGCGTCCCGTACCTACACGACGGCCGCCACGCATCGCGGGATCCTGGTCAGCGGCGGCAACGGCCACACCATCTCCGGAAACACCGTCGGATTCGCCACCTCCGCCGGGACCGGCACCTACACGATGACCGGGACGGTCGCCACCACCCTCATAGCAATCCAGCTGCAAGTGGGCGACGGCCAGAACAGCATCACGGGGAATACCGTCGCCGGCATCAGCCTGCAAACGACCACGGGCTCCTTGAACGGCATCGTCGTGACGGCCGGCAGCGTCAACATCACCGGAAATACGGTGGGCAGCGGGACCGGGAACGGGTCGCTCGCCGTCACCGACGTCACCACCAGCGGCGCGTTCCTCGTCGGCATCAACCTGCAGGGCTCGGCGGCCGGAACTCTCGTGGTCTCGGGCAACACCGTCGGATCGCTGACAGCGATCGGTACGGGTGGGACGATCAATCCGAACATCAACGTGGTGCAGGTCACCGGGGGTGCGCTGACCTTCTCAGGCAACCTGATCGGCAGCACCTCGACGGCGAACAGCATCCAGACGACCACCGCGGGCACGAGCGCCACGGGACAGCAGATCATCGGCATCTTCGTCGCCGTGACGACGCCCAACACGATTTCCGGCAACACGGTTGCGAACGTCACCAACTTCGGCACGGGGACGGCGCACGTGATCAGAGCCGTTCAAGTTCAAAACAGCACCGTGACGACGGGCGCCGGCGCCGGAAACGCCACGATCTCGTTGAACAACGTCCATGACATCACCGGGGCGAATGCGAACGCCACGACGTTCGGCGGGGTCGTAGGAATCCTCCACGCCGGGACGTCTCCCTTTGGCGCCGGCATCGACCAGAACACCGTCTCCGCGATCAGCGCCACGAACTCGGGCGCCGTTGCAACCGTCCCGCAAGGCATCGGGTACACGAATTCCTCGAATGGAACGATTACCAGGAACAAGGTCTGCGATATCAGGAATGCTTCCACGGGCGTTACGGCGACCGCGCCCCCGATGGGCGTCGGCATCCTGGTCCAGGCCGCTTTAGGATCGGGTGTGACGGTTTCCAACAACATGGTTTCGTTGGGGGATTCTCAGAGCACCAACACGCAGTTCGTCGGGATCATGAACAACTTCGTCACCGCCGGCGTGAGGATTTATTACAACTCGGTCAATATCACGGGCACGGCCGGGGGCGGCGCGCTGCCGACCTATGGATTCCTGCGCGGCGACAACACCGCCGCGGCGGCAATCACGACACCCGTCAGCGTTCTCAATAACATCTTCAACAACGCACGGACGGGCGGCACGGGCAAGCACTACGCCATCGGCAACGTGAACACGGTGCCGGCGACGGGCTGGGCGGGTGCGTCGAACAACAACGTCCTGAACAGCCCCGTCGCGACCACCGTCGGCATCTGGGGGTTGGCGCTGGACCAGACCTTCGGCCAGTGGCAGACCTCCTCGGGAGGCGATGGATCCAGCTTGACGGGCGTCGCGGTGCCCTTCGTCGGCCCGTGCGACCTGCATCTCAACTTCGGCGTGACCCCGACTCCCATTGAATCCCACGGAACCCCGATCGCCGGGTTGACGATCGACTACGACAATCAGATACGGCCCGGACCTGCGGGGTCGACCAACGGCGGCGCCTCCGCGCCGGACATCGGCGCGGATGAGTTCGATGGCGTGCCCGGCTGCGGGAGCGACAGCGACTGCAGTGACGGCAACATCTGCACGGACGACACGTGCGTGGCTGGCGCCTGCAATCATGCCAACAACACGGCATCCTGCCCCAGCGACAACAACGACTGCACCGACAACGTCTGCTCGAACGGGGCCTGCTACCCGCACAACACAGGGACGTGCGAGGACAACAACCCGTGCACGACGGGGACCACGTGCAGCGGCGGGTTATGCGGCACGAACAACGCCGACCCGTGCACCGACAGCAACCCCTGCACGATCGGTGACTCTTGTTCCGGCGGTGTTTGCGTGCCGGGCTCGGCGCCGCTTCCCGCCGCGGTCCAGTTCTGCAACTCGGGGTCGATCGTCATCAATGACATCACGCCTCCGACGCTGGCGACGCCGTACCCGTCGAGCATCACGCTCACGGGTATGCCGTCCTACATCTGCTCGACGCAGGTGGCTCTGAACGGTCTCAACCACACGTTCCCGAACGACGTGGACATGCTGCTGGTGGGGCCCGCGGGCCAGAAGTTCGTCATGCTGTCGGACGTGATCGGCGGCACGGACTGGGTGAACATCAATTACACGCTCACGGACGCTGCGGCGGCTCTGATCCCGTCTTCCGGAACGCCCGTGTCGGGCTCATTCAAGCCGACCAACTACGATTCGACGACGGATACCTTCCCCGCGCCGGCCCCGGCGGCCCCGTACCAGAACCCGGCCACGGCGGGGACCGCGACCTTCAATTCGGTCTACAACGGGACGAACCCCAACGGCACCTGGAGTCTCTATGTTACCGACGATGCCGGCGGCGATAGCGGCACCATCGGAGGCGGCTGGTGCGTGAGCATCACGGCGGTCTGCGGCTCGGACGCGGATTGCAACGACGGCAACGTCTGCACCGACGACGCGTGCGTCAATTCGCAGTGCACGCACACGAACAACACCGTCGCGTGCGATGACAGCAACGCGTGCACGACGGGCGACACCTGCACCGGCGGCCTTTGCATCGGCGGGAATCCGCCGAACTGCGACGACGGCGACGTCTGCACGACCGACTCCTGCAACCCCGGGACCGGGCTGTGCGATCACGTCGCGGTCGTCTGCAACGACAACAACTCCTGCACGGACGACGCGTGCCAGTCGCCGACGACCGGCTGCGTCTACACGCCGAACAACGCCAACACGTGCAGCGACAGTAACTCGTGCACGCAGACCGACTCGTGCGTCGACGGAACCTGCGTCGGGACGAACCCCGTCAACTGCGACGACGCCAACGTCTGCACGACGGACGCCTGCGTACCCGCAACCGGGGCGTGCACGCACGCCAACAACACGAACACGTGCGATGACGGCAACGCCTGCACCACGGGCGACTCCTGCGGACCCAACCCGGTCGACGTGTTCGGCGAGGCGTGGGACGGGGTGTCGCCTCCCGCCCTGCCGCTCGGATGGACGAGCACAGCCACCGGGACCGGCCTCGCGTGGACCACGGTCAACACGAGCTCCGATTCGGCGCCGAACTCCGCCTTCGGGTTCGACGGCGCCACGGTTTCCGATGAGGTGCTCGTCAGCCCACCGATCGCCATCGGCTCGGCGGTCGCCAAGCTGTCGTTCAGGAATCGTTGGACCTTCGAGGGCACCACGAGCTGCTTCGACGGCGGCGCTCTCGACATCAAGATCGGCGCCGGCGCATTCACGGACATCGTGACCGCGGGCGGCAGCTTTACGAGCGGCGGTTACACCGGCACCGTTTCGATCGGCTTCAGCAATCCCTTGGCAAGCCGGCCGGCTTGGTGCTTAGCGTCCACGGGGTACCCGAGCTACCTCACGACGAGAGTCAACCTGCCGGCGAGTGCCGCGGGCCAGACCATCGTCCTCAGGTGGCACGTCGGGTCGGACAGCAGCACCGGCGCGGCGGGTCAGAACATCGACACGATCCTGGTTACCGACTCGGTCAACCAGTGCAACCAGTCGACGCCGGTCGATTGCAACGACAACAACCCGTGCACGGACGATTCGTGCGCCCCGGCCACGGGTTGCGCTCACACGGACAACACCAACGCCTGCGACGACGGCAGCGTCTGCACGACGGGCGACGTCTGCGGCGGCGGCACCTGCAACGGGACCGCGATCGTTTGCAACGACGGCAATGTCTGCACGGACGATTCCTGCAACCCGGCGACGGGCTGCGTCGCCACCGACAACGTCAACCCGTGCGACGACGGGAACGCCTGCACCTCTGGCGATACCTGCGGCGGCGGAAGCTGCCAGGCGGGAGGTCCGACGGTCTGCAACGACGGGAACGGCTGCACGGACGACACCTGCATCCCGCCGACGGGCTGCGTCTACAACCCGAACAGCGCCCCGTGCAACGACGGCAACCCCTGCACCACGGGCGACACCTGCGGCGGCGGAAGCTGCCAGGCGGGAGGCCCGACCGTCTGCAACGACGGGAACGTCTGCACTGACGACTCGTGCGACCCGGCGACGGGCTGCGTGTACACGAACAACACCGGGCCGTGCGACGACGGGAACGCCTGCACGAACGACATCTGCTCGAACGGCGTTTGCGGCTGCACGGTCGCTTCCGGCGCCTGCCAGGGCGCACTGACCACTTACGACAGCACCGACGTTCCGAAGGCGATCTCGGCGACGGGCGCGAACACCGTGACCTCCACGTTGACCGTGTCCGGGGCCGGCTCTTACCTCTACGACCTCGACGTCAAGACGTTCATCACGCACACCTCGACCGGCCAGCTCCAGATCTCGATCAAGTCGCCGCACGGGACCATCGTGACGTTGTCGTCGCAGAACGGCGGCACCAACGACAACCTGTTCAACGGGACGATCTGGAACGACAGCGCGGATCCGGATAGCCAGGTGCCTTACACCAATGCGTTGAACATCGTGACGGACACGGTCTTCACGAACCTGGTGCCGAGGGCGACGCTGACTCCGGAAGAACCGCTCGGAGCGTTCATCGGTGAGGATCCGAACGGCCCGTGGACGCTGACGATCGCGGACCTGACGACCGGCGACGGCGGCAACCTGGCGAACTGGTCGATGGCGTTGACCACCTTGGCGGCGCCGCCGGCTTCGACGACCGTGGCCTACCCGAGCCTCGACGTGCCGAAGGTGATCCCCACGACGGTCGCCACCGTGACCTCGGCTCTGACGGTGTCCGGGGCCGGGACGCAGATCGGCCGTGTACGGCTGACGGACTTCATCCTCCACACGTTCAGCTCGGATCTGGACATCACGATCAAGTCGCCCGCGGGGACGGTCGTGACGCTGACGACGGACAATGCAGGCGGCAACGACAACGTGTTCTATGGGACGCTGTGGGACGACAAGGCCGATCCCGGCAACCAGGTGCCCTACTTGGTGCCGCTCGCGGCGTCGTTCATGGTGACCGACACGGCGTATACGAACCTCGTGGTCAAGCCCACGTTGACCCCCGAGGAAGCCTTGGCGGCGTTCAATGGCGAGAACCCGAACGGCGTCTGGACGATGACGATCTCGGACGACGCGAGCCTGGACGGCGGCACGCTGACGTCGTGGGCGCTCGAGATCACGACGACCACCTGCCAGATGTCCAACTGCGCGGTCAACTGCAACGACAACAACGTCTGCACGGACGATTCCTGCGATCCGGCGACGGGCTGCGTCTACACGAACAACCAGGCTTCGTGCAACGACGGCTTCGCGTGCACGGTCGGCGACGTCTGCTCCGGCGGGTCCTGCGCCGGGACCCCGGTCGTCTGCAACGACGGGAACGTCTGCACGAACGATGCGTGCAACCCGGCGACCGGCCAGTGCGTCTACGCGAACAACACGAATGCGTGCGACGACGGCAACACCTGCACCACGAACGACACCTGCGCGGCCACTTCGGCGTGCGGCTCGACCGAGAACTTCGACGGCGTGTTTGCCCCGGCACTTCCGGCGGGATGGTCGTCGACGACGACCGGCTTGACGCTGTGGGTGACCCAGAGCACGAGCAGTGACACGCCGCCGAACTCGGCCTTCGGGTTCGACGGGACGGCGGTCGCCGACGAGGTCCTCGTCAGCCCGCCGATCTCGATCCTCTCCTCCACCGCGACGCTGACGTTCCGGAACCGGTGGACCTTCGAGGGCACCACGACCTGCTTCGACGGCGGCGTTCTCGAAATCAAGATCGGGGCCGGCTCGTTCACGGACATCGTGACCGCGGGCGGCAGTTTCGTCAGCGGCGGTTACACCGCCATCGTGTCGTCCTCGTTCACCAACCCGCTTGCCGGCCGTTCGGCTTGGTGCCTTGCCTCGACCGGCTACCCGGCCTACCTGACCACCGTGGTCAATCTCCCCGCGGCCGCCGCGGGACAGACGATCCAGCTGCGCTGGCGCGTCGGCACGGACACGAGCATCGGGGCCGCGGGTCAGAACATCGACTCGATCGCGATCTCGGACGGCTGTGCGGCGGTTTGCACGGGCGGCGCGGCTCTGGACTGCAACGACAACAACCCCTGCACGGATGATTCCTGCGATCCGGCGACGGGTTGCGTCTTCACCAACAACACCAGCCCGTGCGACGACGGGAACGCCTGCACCACCAACGACACCTGCGGCGGTGGTACCTGCAACGGTGGCGCACCCCCCGTCTGCAACGACAACAACGGCTGCACGACCGACACCTGCGACCCGGCCACGGGTTGCGTCTTCACCAACAACACCGACCCGTGCAACGACGGGAACGCCTGCACCACCAACGACACCTGCGGCGGTGGCACCTGTAACGGGGGCCCGCCGCCCGTCTGCAACGACGGAAACGTTTGCACGACCGACACCTGCGACCCGGCCACGGGTTGCGTCTTCACCAACAACACCAACCCGTGCAACGACGGGAACGCCTGCACCACCAACGACACCTGCGGCGGTGGCACCTGTAACGGTGGCCCGCCGCCCGTCTGCAACGACGGAAACGTTTGCACGACCGACACCTGCGACCCGGCCACGGGTTGCGTCCACACCAACAACACCAACCCGTGCAGCGACGGGAACGCCTGCACCACCGGAGACACCTGCGGCGGCGGCGTCTGCAACCCCGGCGGTCCCACGAACTGCGACGACGGCCAATGCTGCACGATCGACTCGTGCAACCCGGCCACGGGCTGCGTCTACACAGCGAACACGGCTCCTCCGGTGATCATCAACCAGCCGCGGATCGGAGACGGCTGTGAGCTCCTGTGGCCCCCGCAGCATGGCTACGTCGACTTCACGGTCGCCCAGACGCATGCAGCGGCGACGAGTTCGTGCGGGATCGCGTCGATCCAGTTCGCGAGTTGCAACTCCAGCCAGCCCGATAATGGAACCGGCGTTGGCGATGGAAACTCGACTCGGGATTGCGTCTACGCGCCGGGCACCTTGTCTGTGAGAGCGGAGCGTGACGGAGCCTGCAGCCCGTTAGGCCGCGCGTACACCTCAACGGTGGTCGTCACCGACGTCTGCGGCAACTCGACCGCCTCCGACTCGTTCTCAGTCTATGTGTGGCACAACCGTAGCAACGCACCCTGGCACGCGTATGACAGCGCCAATCCTGAATCCAACCAGAACGACACGCGCGCCGGCGTCGCCGGCACGTCCGGTGCCGGCTGCGGTGGGGGCATCCCCGACGCATGCAACGTGGGCAGCCAGTCCCCAGACAACTCCGACGCAGACCCCGAGATGGAGATCTCGCAGGCCGCTTCGATCAGCGTGGGCGATCTGAATCTCGACAAGGCGAGCGGAGGAAACCTCCGGCTGACGTGGACCGAGCCGGCGCACCAGGCCGGGATCATCGTGACCAGGTTCCACGTCTATCGCCTGGATCCAGTCACCTTGTTCTGGACCCAGATCGCCGAGGTCACGAAGCAGACCACGTCGTATCTGGACCCGGTCCTGAACGACGGACGAAGCCACCAGTACAAGGTCACAGCGATGATCAAGTAAGCACCGCGTAACGCTTCACCTCGTCTCCACAGCCCGGGACGGTGCTTCTGCACTGTCCCGGGCTTTTTGTTTTTTTGGGAATGGGCATGCCCTGAAGCCAGACGGTACATTCCATTGGACTCATGGGGGTCGGCAAGCATGAAGCCGGGAAGGCGATCGAAATGCGCGAGGCTGCTGGGGGCGCTGGCCTTGGGTTTCCTCTTGGCCCAGCCGGCCCGCGCCGCCAGCGTGCTGTTCGACGCGATGAAGCATGAGATGGCCGGCAACGCGGAGTGGGTGATCGACGCCGACCTCTGGGACCAGAACATGCCGGCTTACCCGTGCACCGGCACCACCAACGAAAGCAACCCCGGGCGATTCCCCACCCCGCCGCAGTCGGGAATCACCGCCGCGACGCCTGAGACCTACTGGACGGGGGGGATCTCGTCGTGGGCCGTCGAGCTGGTCAAAGCCGGCCATACCGTCGAGACGCTTCCCGCGGGCGGCCTGATCACCTTCCGCGACGGGACCAACCCCCAGGATCTGACACACTACCAGCTCTTCGTGGTCGTCGAGCCCCAGAACCCGTTCACCGCATCCGAAAAGAG
>Ga0315273_10003759_pt1 | contig 18355 bp, 22 predicted proteins | sample YL17G02_0_MG_FD_205753 | JGI IMG/M metagenome (GOLD analysis project Ga0315273, IMG submission 205753) | Sediment microbial communities from Yellowstone Lake, YNP, Wyoming, USA - YL17G02_0 | ecosystem: Environmental > Aquatic > Freshwater > Lake > Sediment | place: USA: Wyoming | collected...
ATAGTCCGCCCCAATTGAGAGAAGACCGTCTGGTAACCCGTTGTTCCCGGCTGCATGGGAACGATGCCAAAATGCCTTGCCATAAAGGTGAGTCCGACAAAGATCGAGATGCAGATGGCCGCCATCCAGAGGAGTGTAGTGGCGGCATTGCGCGATTCGGGCGGCCGAAAAGCCTGAATGCCATTGCTGATAGCCTCGATCCCCGTCAATGCGGCGCAGCCGGAGGCAAAAGCCCGTAAGAGTAGAATCAGAGAAACTGCCTGCATTGGCTGTATGGCGGCAAAATTCTGTTGAGCCTGTATTGTTACCTGTTCTCCTCCAACCATCCATTTGAACGCCCCAATTATCACCATGAGCAGCGCGCTCGCGATGAAAAGGTAGGTCGGAGGAGCAAACAGCCACCCGGATTCCCGCGCCCCCCGCAAATTGGCCAGCGCAATAAGGCTGATGAGCAGCAGGCAAATATGCACATGATACGGCGCAAGCGGCTGAACCGCGGAGACCATGGCGTCAACCCCCGAGGCGACACTTACGGCAACTGTCAAAACATAGTCCGTTAGCAGCGCGGCAGCGGCAATCAGACCCGGATACAATCCCAAATTATCCCGCGCAACGATATAGGATCCTCCGCCGGAAGGATAGGCGGCCACAGTCTGGCGGTAGGAAAAAGTAACTATCGTGAAAAGCAGGCCGATGGACACGGCGATGCTCACCGAGTAAGACAGGCCGATGGCCCCGGCCACCAGCAGCGCCAACAGGATTTCCTCAATAGCATAAGCAGAGGAAGAAATCGCGTCGGAAGAGAATATTGGCAGCGCGAGGAACTTCGGCAGCCGCTCGTACATGGCCCGCGCCGTAGGCAGCCGTTCGCCAATGACGACTCTCCGCAACCCTTGCAGGTTTACACTCAACTGCTCCTCCTAATGCGTTTGGACCATGTCGTGCGGTTCCAGTAGTGAAATCAAATCATCTTCCGCTTCCGGCCGAGGCTTTTCGGCATTGTTGTGCGGGGCATAGGCATAGTAAATAACTGCGTTTGAATATTCGCGCAGCAGCCAGAAGACGCCCAGAAGAAGCAGCCATATACTTGCGTTGTCCATTACCTCATGCTCGCTTACATGCCGTAAAAGCAAAGGCCAATTGCTACTATAACTATACCGAAAGAGCTGTTAAGCGCCCGTTAAGATGCAAAGGGCAGGCGTTAAGATTTTGTGTAGGGGAACAACTGTGAGATGATTTGGTTACAAAAAAATAGCAGTCAAGCGGCGACTATTGAGTCGAGAAGCGAAATCCGATGCCGGGCTCGGTGAGGATGTATTGAGGAACTGAGGGGTGGGGTTCGATCTTTTTCCGCAAGTGGCTGATATGCACGCGCAGCGTCTGAGTGTCTTCGGCATAATCCTCGCCCCAGACCTTTTCCAACAGCATCTTTGAGGTTACTACGCGGTCAGCGTTCTGCGCGAGGAAGGCGAGGATGTCGAATTCCGTCCGGGTTAGCTCTACTTCCTGCCCTTCCCGCCGAACCCGCCGCTGCGCAATATCAATTTCCAAATTTCCTATAGCGATAACTGGAGCTGGGGAGGCAATCCCGGCGGCGCGCCGCAGAAGGGCGCGGACACGAGCCAGCAATTCGCCCGCGGAAAAGGGCTTGGTAATATAGTCGTCTGCGCCTGCATCCAAAGCGGCAATCTTATCGGAGTCAGCGCCTTTGACGCTTAACACAAGAATAGGGGCCGAATACCAGCTGCGCAGTTCCCGACAAACCTCCATGCCCCCCATCCCGGGCATGGCCAGGTCCAGAATCACCAGGTCCGGCGAGTGCTCGATGGCCGCATCAATTCCTTCTGCGCCGCCGGCCGCAGCAAGCACCGCATATTTTCGCGCGCTAAGTATTGAAAGCAGCGCGCGGCGAATCTGTTCCTCATCGTCAATTATTAGTATCTTTACAGGCTTTTCAGGTGCGCTCATTTGCTGCTCTCGAGGGGTTGTGTTCTAGGCAGCGAAATGACAAAACGCGCTCCGTGCGGCTTCACATTTTCGATCCAGATTCTTCCGCCATGAAAACGGATTATTTCATCGGTAACAGCTAATCCCAATCCGGTGCCGGAATGGATATTGGCCGCCGACTTGCCGCGGTAGAATTTTTCAAAGACGCTATGAAGCTCTGTCGGACTGACACCCGGGCCTTCATCCTCCACCCACATACGCACCTCTTTCTCGGTCGCGGATGCGCCCACGTGCACCGGCGCGTCTCCACTATAAAGCAGCGCATTCTCCAGCAGATGGTGCAGCACCCGCGCCCACTGAGGAAAATCCACCCGAATTTGCGGCAAATCCTCCGGCAGTGAAAACGCTATGCGGGCGCGCTCTCTTTGTGGGAAATCGGCAAGTACACTGCCCAGTATCTCGCCGAAGTCATAGAACTCCATTTGCGGCTTCCATTCAGACGCTTCCAAACGCGAAAGATCCACCAGCGACCCAATGCTACTATTCAGCCGGTTAAGATCACTTTGCAAGGCCTGAATTTCCTCTCGAATGCTGTCGGCATGCCACTCCACATCCCCTTCCAGTAAATTCGTGACAATCGCCTTCATGGAAGAAAGGGGAGTCTTCAGTTCATGCGACACGGCGGAAAGCAGCGTTGATTTGAGCTGGTCGGCTTCTTGCGCCGCGTCCGCTTGAATGGCAATTTTCTGCAAGTGGCGTCGTTCCAAAAATATTGCGGCCTGATTCGCCAGCACAACCAGCAGCCGCGCCTCGTGTATCGAATAAGCCGCCTGATTCAGCCTTTCTCCTATGTAGAGGACGCCCGCTTGACGGGTAGATGTTTGCAGAGGCAAAAATATTTCATTGTGCGGGCCGCAGATGCCGGTTTCGTTATGGCTTACGGAAATCGGCCAACCGGAAAACGTAGCGTCGGGCGTGTTACTGATATCCGGCAGCCCTACTGCCTTAGCTTCTTTGTAAACCCACTCAACAAGTTCTATAACTGTCGGCGCACGTTGGCAAACAGCCCCAGGTGTGGCGGCAAATTCAGCCGGTTTGCCGGAGGCGTCCGGCAGAAAGAGCGCAATGCAAGTGGCTCCAGTAATGCCGGTAACTTCCGCGATCAGGTTATTCGCCATATCCCTCTCGGAAATGTCGGAGACTAGATAGGCGCTGAAGCGGTTCAACAGAGCCGTCTCTTTTTCCCTCGCCAGCGCCTCATTCTCGCGTTCTCTCAATCGGCCTGTCTGAATGCCGATTAATACGCCCACCGCAAGAAAAACCAGCAGCGACAGCCAATCCTTGGGATCATTGACGGCAAATGTGTTATGGGGCGGGATAAAAAAGAAATTCCATGCCAGAAAAGAGAGCGCCGCGGCCAATAAGGCCGGTTTTACGCCGCTAAAGCTTGCGACGAAAGCAATGATAAGCAGATAGAGCAAGGCCCATTGCGCCTTTGCAAAATGCTCGCGTCCAGGATAAAACAGTGCTGTTGCCATTACAACGAAAGTAAAAGCAATTTGATAGCCAAAACGATTAAGCTTTTTCGCCCGCTGTGTCACTACCCATGACCCGCCTTTGCTCTACTATTCGCAGGACCGCGATTGTTTGTCAACCTGGGGTGCCTGCATTTTTGGCTTGGGGACTTCAATTTTCTTTAATTTTACTCACAAAACACTCATAAAACCTTCATAAAACCACTAAAGTTGCCGGTCGTGCCAGCCGAAGATATATGAGGAGATAGACTGCCGTTATGGTAAATGGAATTTACGTTGCTGCTAGTTCGATGGCTTCTCAGGCGGAAAATCTGGAAGCCATAGCCGGCAATTTGGCAAATCTCAGCACCGCGGGTTACAAGCGAGACGTTCCGGCCTTTTCGGATTTGCTGCAGGAGTCGCTTGCCCCGGCGCTGGCACCGACCATATCCGACACCGGCGTGGTAACGATCGGTAATACCACTTATCCCGAGATAGTCCAGTCTATCATTACCGTGGATTTGCAGGATGGCAGTCTGCGGGGGACGAACAATCCTTTCGACCTGGCTGTGCAGGGCCCCGGATTTCTGGTAGTGCAGACGCCGGAGGGCGAGGCCTATACCAGAAACGGCGCCCTCACGATAAATAAAGATGGGTATCTTGCTACCCATAATGGCTATCCCGTCTTGGGGGATGGCGGCCCCATCCGCCTTAATGGAACCGATTGGCAAGTGGCTGCAAACGGCGAGGTTACCGTGGAGGGCGCAGTCGCCGGCCGATTGCGGCTTGTGGGAATTCCCGCGGAGTCGGTGCGGCGAATCGGAGACAGCCTGGTGCTTTCCGCCACCGAACCAACCGCGCTGGATTGGGCCGATTCCCAGGTAAAGCAAGGCTTCCTCGAACAATCCAATGTAAATGCCATAGGAGAGATGATCTCCTTGATTGCCACCATGCGCATCTTTGAAGCCAATCAAAAAGTAATTCAAGCTGAAGACGAAACTCTCAGCAAGGCTGTCAACCAGGTGCCTCAGGTACTCTAAATTAGAGACTATATCAAAACCCTTGCCAGAGGATTTTGATATAGTCTGGAGGGCAGTAAAATGCTCCTCTGCTTGTAAGTGAATGACGCTATCCGGTAAGTTTTGATATTTTCTGTTAGGAGGATCCCGCTATGATGAGAGGATTGTGGGCGGCGGCCAGCGGCATGGCTGCTCAAGAGACGAATATTGATGTCATTGCCAACAACCTGGCAAATGTAAATACTACCGGCTTCAAGTCGAGCCGCGTGGATTTTCAGGATCTCTATTATCAAACCCTGCGCCTGGCCGGGGCCACCACCTCGGAAGGAACCCAGGTGCCGGCCGGAATCCAGGTCGGACTTGGCTCTCGGCCGTCGGCGGTACAGAAGGTCTTCTCGCCGGGTGATTTGCGCCAAACCGGCAATCCTTTGGATATTGCCATCGAAGGCGACGGCTTTTTCCAGATTACCGCCGCGGATGGCAAAGTCGCCTACACCCGGGATGGAACCTTCTCGAAAGATGGACAAGGGCGTCTGGTAAATGCCGACGGCTATGCCCTGGAACCCGCCATCACGATCCCGGCAGATGCGCAAAGTATTTCGATTTCCGCCGATGGCACCGTCAGCGTCACAATGGTGGGCCAGACTTCAACTCAGCAGGTGGGTCAGATTCAACTCGCAAGATTTATGAATCCCGGCGGCTTGAGCAACGAAGGGCATAATCTCTTTTTCTCCACGGCGGCTTCGGGGGATGCCACCACCGGCACTCCCGGAACCTCGGGATATGGCCAGCTGGCGCAAGGCACCATCGAGATGTCCAATGTAAAAATAGTTGATGAGATGGTCAATATGATCGTCGCGCAACGCGCATATGAAGTTAATTCAAAAGCCATCCAAGCGGCCGACGAAATGCTGCAGATGGCCAATAATCTTCGCCGATAGAGGCCTCGTGATTCCTAGGAAACAGACATGAAGACAAGACAATTGCTCCTGATATTGTTGACTGCTGTCGTCCTTTGCAGGCCCTGCCCGGGGGCCTCTATCGGCATCCCTTCTCAGGCCGTCGTGGCCGGCTCGCAGGTAACCTTGGCCGACCTGCATGCCACGGTCCTGGCAAGTCCGGCAAATGCGGCCAAAATCAAAGCCATGGTGGTAGCCGCGGCGCCTCTGCCGGGCAAGAGCCGCACGATTACTAAAGCACAGATCCGGGAGCACCTGTTGCAGGCTGGATTCAATCCGGATCTGATAAAGCTTGATTGCCCCGAGGAGATTCAGATAACCAGAAGCTCCAACACGATAGCCGGGCAAGAGATTATTGCCGCAGGAGTGGATTACCTGCGCCGGCAAATTACCGTGGAAAAAGATAACGCATTGATGGTTTTACCGATCACCGCGCCGCACGACATCGTCGTGCCGGTAGGAAAGGTTGATCTCGTCGCAGAAACCACCGGAGCTGTCAGTGGAAAAACCTCTGCCAGCGTACGCGTCTGCATCCTCCTGGAGGGTCGGCCGCTGCAATATGCCATGGTGCAATACCGCCTTCAACTCATGGGCGAAGTCCTCGTTGCCAGTCACGAGATTGCGAGGAACACCGTGCTGACTTCAGCCGATATGAAGCTGGAGCGTAGAGATCTAAATAGCATAAAGGGATCGGCTTTGAGCGATCCCGCGGAATTAGCCGGGCGCAGAGCCACCCGCATGTTGGCCGCCGGCACGCCGCTTACCGACGCCTGCACCGAGCCGACTCCCATGGTGAAAAAGGGGCAGGAGGTTACTGTTACCGTGCTTGCTTCGGGCATCGAAGTTACCGCCCCCGGTATGGCCCTGCAAGACGGCGCGAAGGGAGAGATAATCCGCATTCGTAACCTCCAAAGCAAAGATGAATTCCAGGCTAAAGTAGTTAATGAGACAAATGTTGTTATTGAACTCACACCCCAAGAAAGGCCTCTGCAATGAAAAAGGCGCTCTTCCTCATAACTCTATCGTTTATCGTTATGGCGTGGAAACCGGCCGCGGCCGATTCCCTCTGGAAACCCACGGCTGACTCGATTTTTATTGACCATAAAGCCCACCAGGTCGGCGATATTATGACGGTCCTGATAGTGGAATCATCTAGCGCCCAATATGAAACCAAAACCGATTCCAGCAAGAAGCTGGACGAGAGTGTGGGCGCGGGCGCGGGGCTACTGAATTTCATTCGCCCGTTCTCGGCCTCCGGCTCTCGCAGCTCCACGGGAAGCGGCAGCGCCACCTCGTCCACCAACCTGGTTGACCGCATCTCGGTAAAAGTCGTGGAAATACTGCCCAACCGGCAAATGCGAATCGAGGGCGAACGCGTGGTAAACCTCTATGCTGAGCAATTGACCGTGGGAGTTAAGGGACTGGTTAGACCTGAAGACATCGGCCCTGAAAACACGGTCTCTTCCGGTCGCGTGGCGGAACTGAGCATCTTTACCAAGGGCAAAGGTTCTATCGCCAATGCCCATCGCCCGGGCTTGATTGCCAGAATCCTGCAATTTATCTGGTAGCAATTCTGTGCAGGAGAGCAATTTAAGGAGAATGATAATGTCCTTCAGGCAATTATTTCTTAGTGTTCTGCTATGTGCAATATTGGTTCAATCCGCCTCGGCCGATACGGTGCGGATAAAAGACATCACGCGTCCCTCCGGCGCGCGCCAAAATCAGCTCATGGGATATGGCCTGGTCGTAGGACTGGAGGGAACCGGCGATAGCCAGCAGTCCGTCTTCACCACTCAAGCGATTTCCAATATGCTGCAGCGCTTCAATATCACTATTCCCTCCAATAACTTGAAGCTGGGCAACGCGGCTGCGGTCATGATAGTGGCGCAGCTTCCGCCCTTTGTGAAATCCGGCGACAGGATAGATATTATTGTCTCTTCGCTAGGAGATGCCGCGTCTTTGCAGGGAGGCGTGCTTCTTCAGTCTCCGCTGCAAGGCGCGGATAAGCAAGTCTATGCCGTCGCTCAAGGCCCCGTCTCCATCGGCGGATTTTCCTCCCAGGGAGCCGGCGCCAAGGTAACTAAAAACCATCCTACCGTCGGCAGAATTCCAAACGGCGCATTAGTGGAAGCGGAAGTTCCCATGCCCCTGGTTAAAGACGGCATCCTTTCTTTGTCATTAAATCAGCCGGATTTTAATACGGCCACACGCATTTCCGAATCCATAAATCGCTATCTGGGAGGCCCCGCCTCCTCGGCCCGGGACGAGGCAACAGTAGATATAGCAGTAACGGATTTGTATAAAGATCGCATTCCGGCATTGTTGTCAAATATTGGCATGCTTGCGGTCGAACCGGATAATGTTGCCAAAGTCGTCATAAACGAGCGCACCGGCACCATTGTAGTGGGTGGTTCTGTCAAAATTTCTTCAGTCGCCATTGCTCACCAGGGCCTGAGCGTGAGGATAACCACGGATTATGCAATATCCCAGCCGGCCCCGCTTTCAAAAGGTGAAACCGTTGTGGTTCCTCGCGCTACCATAGAAACGCAAGAAAAAGAGGCCTATCTGACGAAGGTCGGCGGCGGGACTATCGAAGCGCTGGTCAAATCGCTCAATGCGATTCGTGTAACGCCCAGAGATATCGTCGCTATTTTGCAGGCCATAAAACAGTCCGGCGCCTTGCAAGCCGAGTTGGAAATACTCTAACAGGGATTGCTAAAGGAAAACTATGCAAACAAACCTTGATTTGCTGCCATCAATAATGTTGTCCTCTCAAGACAATATTAATGCAAACGCTAGTTCGAAAGATAAGGAACAGCTAAAGGAAGCTTGCAATGAATTTGAGGCCATCCTGCTGGGACATCTGCTCCGCAGCATGAAAGCGACGATTCCCAAAGGCGGTTTTCTCGCCAAAGGAACGGCAACGAAGTTATTCGAAGAGATGCTTGACGATCAACTTGCCCGCGAAATAGCAAAAAGCAGTTCGCTGGGCTTGGGTCAGATGATGTTGCAGGAATTGGCCGAAAAAGAGGCGCCAAAATCTTCAAAATAAATGTTCTAAATATTAAGTTCATGGGGCTGAACGCCGATAATATTAATGAAGGCCAGGAGCAGACTCCTGGGACAGCGCCTTTGTTGGGCAGAGGTTAGCAAGCATGAGAATCTCAACTGAGCACATTGGGCGAATATTGGAGACCTATTTCAGCAAGATCCAAAAGGTCGGAACGGAAAAGCTGCCGGCGCTCTCGCGTACCGGCAAGCAGGACCAGGCTACCTTTTCCAGCCGCGCGGAAGAAATCGAGAAGGCGTTGCGCTTGATCGCCAATCTGCCGGAAGTGCGGGACGATAAAGTGGCCCATCTGCGCAAGCAAATTGCCGACGGCACCTTCGAAGTCTCTGCTGAAAAAGTCGCCGAGAAAATTATCTCCGAAGCTCAATCAGAAAAGAAATAGAGATTTAAAAGAGATAAGGAGCAAGCATGGTCACCCAAGACCAACTGGCGGCTCGTTTACGCCAGGAGAGAGAGCTTCTTCGCAAGTTATTAACCCTCACTGCGGATCAGCGCAACTGCCTGATTACCGGCGCCGGAGAACGGCTTGGTGAAATCGTCAGCCAGCAGAGCGAACTGCTTCAAAAGCTTTCCCGCGTTTCCGCCAAGACTGTAACTGCGCTCACAAATCTTAGCGATTCCCCGCCCGCCGCGCGCCCGGAGGAGGCGCCCGAAGACCGCGAACATCGGCGGCTTCGCGAAGAAGTAAAAGATCTGACCGCAATTCTCCAGCAGCGCGCGCGTCTCAACCTGATGCTGGCAAAAGAGGCCATGAAATATATTGATTTTTCCATTAGCCTCCTGGGCGGCCCCCAGGAGGAGCAAATGTATTCGCCCAAGGGCGGACGCAGCTCGGAATCCGCGCCCATGCTGATGAATAAGACAGCCTAAAACCATAATGTCAACTTTTACCGGTATTATCACTGCTCTTTCAAGTCTCCAGGCTCAACAACAAGCCATGGATACCGCCGGGCACAACGTGGCGAACGTCAACACGCTGGGTTATCGGCGGCAAGAGGTCAGATTTTCCGCGCGCGGCCCCTATCCTTTGGCAGGATCTGCTGCCGGAACCATGGGCGGGCTCTGTGGGATTGGCGTGCAAGTTGACTCCATACGCCGCGCTCAGGACGAGTTCTTGAATCTGCACTTCAATACCACCGGCGGCGAGTTGAGCCGTTGGACCAGCACGCAAAATGCCCTTAAAGAGATTGAATCCATCATGGCACCCGGCCCGGGCCTTGATCTTGGCGCCACCATGGACAAATTCTGGGATGCCTGGCAGTCCTTAAGCACCAACCCGGAGGATTTGTCGGCCCGCTCGGACTTGCGCGCCGATGGCCTTGCCGTCGCCTCGAGTTTTCGCAATTTGGTTCAGAGATTGCGCTGGTCGGCCTCCAATATTGATTCCACCATAGAAAATACTGTTGAGGAAATCAACCGCGCAACCAGCCAGATTGCCGGCCTCAACCGCGACATATCTCTCGCCTTGGGAGAAAGCAGACAACCCAATGACCTGTTGGATCAAAGAGATGTGCTCTTCCAGAGAATTGCCGAAATCACGGGCGCGACGCTCATCACGCCCGCGGGGGGCCAGCCGATATTGAACCTTAATGGAAAAGCGCTGGTGCAGGGCAATTTAGCTCTGGAGTTGAAGGCCGAGCCGGGCGCCTCCGGCTACCTGGAAATTAAATGGGCCGACGACGACACCCCGGTGGTCCTGCAAAGCGGCGAACTGGCCGGCAAGTTCCAGGTGCGGGACCAGATGATCCCGCAATACCTTAGCCAATTGGACGACATGGCATCAACTTTGGTGTCCCAGGTCAATACTTTACATGAGCAAGGATTTGGCCTGGATAACCAGACGGATTTGAATTTCTTTACGCCGGGAACAAGCGCGGCAGATATCACGGTGGATGACGCTATCCTCGATGACGTCAGAGCGATCGCCTCCGCCTCCGCCGCCGATTCGCCCGGCGATGGTTCGATGGCCCTTGCCATAGCCGCGCTCCGCACTGAGCCCGTGATGGCAGGCGGTATATCGATAAATCAATCCTGGCAATACCTGTATGGAAGCGTCGGAAATGACGTAAAGGTGGCGGAAGACCATATCTATTCCGCCCAGCTTATCCACGACCAGTTGGCCTCCCGGCAGCAGTCCATTTCGGGAGTTTCACTGGACGAGGAGATGGCGCAGATGATCCAGTATCAACATGCCTATGACGCCGCGGCCCGGGTGCTTACCGTGGCCGATGAGATGCTGGGCACGATTATCGAACAAATGGGGGCCCGCTAGGCAAGATTAGGCTAGACGGTTTTTGGAGAGAACCATGCGTATCTCAACAGCAATGATGGCGCACTCGGTGCAGACCTACTTGGGACGAGCCACTGAGAATATGTTTAAGATTCAGGAGCAGGCCGCTTCGGGCCTGAGGATCAACCGGCCCTCGGATGATCCCACCGGCGCGCAATATGCCGCCAACTTGAGGTCGGCCCAGGCCGAAGTCGTGCAATACCAGAAGAATGTTGACGAAGGCATGCATTTTTTAAAGGCTACCGATTCCACCCTTGCCGGCATAGTCAATATGGTGCGCAGCGCCCGCGATATTGCGATTGCCGGTGCAGGCAACGGCGCCGCCAGCGAGATGCGAAGCGCGCTGGCAAGCAATGTTGACCAGATCTTGAACTCAGTCGTGCGCGCCGCCAACTCGGATGAGGCGGGACGCTTTATCTTCGGCGGCTTCAAAACCGTTACGCCTCCTTTTGCCGCCGATCCTGGGAATACGCCTCCGGTCATCTACTCCGGGGACAGCGGCATCATGATGTTTCAAATAGGCCGCGCCTCCAATGTCGCCGTAAACCTGCCCGGCGACCAGGTCTTCAATATGAACGGCGAGGCGAATCCGGCCATGCCGGATCTCTTCAGCACCCTGAATGACCTTAAGACCGCCTTGCTTGCAGGTGATGACGCGGGCATTAATGCCGCCATAGCACAGCTCGACGATCACCTCTCCAGGCTGATAAGTATGCGCGGCGAAATCGGCTCCCGGCAGCAGAGCATGGAGCTTGCCGCCAACCAGCTTGCGTCCGTTGAATTTTCTCTCAAAGAGTCGCTTTCCAAGACCGAGGACGCGGATTTGGTGAAGGTGATGATGGATCTGCAGCAACAGCAAAATACTTATCAGGCCACCGTTAACGTAGCCGCTATGCTATCGAGACCAGGCCTGTGGGATCGCCTTACTTAAAGGCGGCCGGAATCTTCTTTAAATAGAAAGACAGGACCATGAAGATACAGACTAAAAGATTTGGTGAACTTGATATTAATCAGGAGGCTTTTGTTGACCTGCCGGAGGGCTTGGTCGGCATGGAATCCATCAAACAATTCTGCCTGATTGAGGAATCTCCGGACAAACCGCTCAAATGGATGCAGGTTATTAACGAGCCAGGCCTTGCATTTGTGGTCTCAGACCCTTATGATTTCTATCCGGACTATGAGCTCGAGGTATGCGATAGTGATATCGCCCTGCTGGGGATTGAAAAGCCGGAAGAAGTCGCCGTCCTGGTGTTGCTCACCTTCGGTCCTGGTGGGCATGGAATTACCGCTAACCTCGTTGCTCCGCTGGTGATATGCACTAAAACACGCAAGGCGAAGCAGATAATCCTGCAGAGCGACAGATACACGACCAGGCATTCGCTTACGGCCGATTCGTCGGCGCCTGTCGCCGAAGGGATTTTTGCGCTCTCCGCGCCTTGAGCACGAGGATGAGCCAATGTTGGTTTTAACACGAAAGATCGGCGAGAGTATTCTGGTCGGCGATGAAATCGAAATTACGCTGGTAAGAATCGAGGGTGACCAGGCTAGAATCGGTATTTCCGCCCCAAGGCAGGTGCAGGTTTATCGCAAAGAACTCCTGGATGAGGTGCAGCAAGAGAACCTGAGGGCGGCGAGGGCGGCGGAGGCGGCGTCGAAGGTGAATTCGGAGGCAAAGCCCAAGTTGAGCAAGCTTGCGCCTTCCATAGCGCCCGCCCTAATAAAAAAATCCGATAAATCCAAAAATAGAACAGATGATTGATAAAGTATCCGAGTCAATCTGCCGATAAATAATAATGGATACATTCAACTACTAAGAAAGGAGGGGAAATTAAGGAATAATAAACCGCACGCCGCGCAGGAGCTCCCGCAGCCCGCACGGCGGAAGATAACAGAGAACGCGCAAGGAAGCGCAAACTGCAGGTAAATGCAGCATTCTCTGAAAGCGCGGGAAAAACTAAATGCCATACGGCAGGAAGCAAAATGCTGGCGGCTGCCAACCGCCGGTAAATAAAAAAACCTCAAGGAGGAATCTAACCATGGCACTTCGCATTAACCAGAATCTCGGCGCGCTGAACGCCCATCGTTGGTTGAACGCTAGTGATGTAGGCTTAAGCAAGTCGATCGAAAAACTCTCTTCAGGCTTTCGAATCAATTCCGCGGCGGACGACCCGGCGGGCTTGGTTATCTCCGAAAACCTGCGCTCCCAAATTTCAGGTCTGGGCCAAGCATTGTCGAACACTCAGTCAGCCATCAATATGTTGAAGACTGCTGAGTCGGCTCTGCAAGAAATCCAGAACCTGATCCGGACCATGCGCGATCTGGCCCTGAACGCGGCCAACACCGGCGCATCGGATCCAGTCGCTATAGCTGCCGACCAGTCGCAGGTAGAGCAGGCTATTGCCAGCATTGACCGCATTGCAGAAAACAGCCAGTTCGGCAATATGAAGCTCTTCGACACGGCCTCCAATGGTAATCTTGACGGTAAGGTCTTCCAGGTTGGAGCCAACGCCGGACAGACTGTTACCTTGGATCTGACAACCGCTAGTTTGGTCAGCGACTTGCATACGACCAACTTGGGCGACGGCACCAATGCCGTGTCCAGCATTGATGTTGCCACTGACGCCACCGGCGCCCTGAGCGTGCTTGACGGCGCTCTGACGCAGGTATCCAGCCTCAGAGTCTATCTGGGTTCAGTCCAGCAGCAAAACCTGGAGTCGAATCTATCGTCTCTGGCCATTGCCAGGGAAAACGTCCAAGCGTCTGAAAGCGCTATTCGCGATACCGACATGGCATTGGAAATGGTTTCTTTCACCAAGTACCAGATCCTGCTCCAGGCCGGCTCCGCGATGATGACTCAGGCGAATCAGTCTCCGCAGATTCTTCTGCAGATGCTTCGCTAGCCTGGGATGATGTAAGTGGGGAGGGGCCGTATAAAATCGGTCCCTCTCCTCGTCTTCCGTGGAGAGTAAAGCAATGTCAAATATAACATCGGCTGACATATTAAGAGCTGTTCTGCCCATGCCGGCAAATCCGCAAGATGCACCCAAACCGGTAAAACAAGAGCCGCGCCGAACAGAATTAATCCCGGCGATTGGCGCCCGGCCCCCGCTTACCGCGAGCTTTGCATATGATAAAAACCTGAAGCAAGTGATCGTAACCCTGCAAAGGCCCGATACCGGCGCGGTGGTGGCGCAATTCCCGCCGGATAAGGTGTTGAATTTGATCGCCGCCTTGATGGATCTGGCCAACAAGCATTTGGATGAAATCGCTTAGCGCGTAATTTTGGGAGTATAGTGATGAGTGGAACAGCTTCTATCGGTGGGATAATTTCCGGCTTGAATACTGAGGATATTCTTACCAAGCTTGAAGCTGTGGCTAAAGTTCCCATTCTGCGCCTGGAAAGCCAAAAGGCGAGGCTTTCAGCAAAGCTCAGCGCTTGGCAGGAGGTAAATTCAAGATTGCTTGCCTTAAAGGAAAAGGCCTTGGCTTTGTCCTTTCATACCGCCTTTCTAGCCAACAGCGCCACGTCTTCAGATGAATCTATCGTTACGGCAAGTGCCACCTCAAGCGCGGTTCCAGGCCGCTACACTTTCTCTGTCGAATCTGTTGCAGTGGCCCATAAGGTTGCCTCTCAGGGATTTGCCCAACAGGACGCGCTGGTGGGCGACGGCACAGTTACAATTACCGTCGGCTCGCATTCCCCCATTGAAATCCAAGCAAATGGATTGACCCTGGCAGGATTGCGGGATGCGATCAACGGCGCCAACGCCGGCGTCAATGCCTTTATTGTAAATGAAGGCAGCGGAGACACTCCCTACAGGTTACTGCTCACCAGCAATGCCACGGGAACCGCAGGACAATTGGATATTGACGTCAGTTTAACCGGAGGCACCACTCCGACCTTCAGCGACTTGCAAACCGCCGCCAATGCCGTCATCTCGCTGGGCGAAGGCATCACCGTTACGCGTAGCAGCAATACTATTACCGACCTGATTCCGGGAGTTACGCTGAATCTCCATCAAGCCGACCCGGGCCAGGATATTTCCATTACCATTACGAACGATAACAGCGCCAAGAAGCAGGCCATTGGCGATTTCGTTGAGCAATATAATACGCTCATTGATTATTTTGCGGAACAGTGGGAATACGACACGGACACAAATTCGGGGGGCTTACTCTTCGGCGATTATTCCTTAAGCCAAATCCAATCCAACCTGGTGTCGCGCATTTCCAACAGGATAGCAGGCCTGCCGTCATCTATGGCCTTGCTTTCCCAGGTGGGAATTCGCCTGGGAACGGACGGCAAGTTGACCTTGAATGAAGCGGAATTGGACGCCGCCTTGACCTCCAATCCGGACGGAGTGATGAAACTCTTCGCCCGCTATGGCAGCCCCACAAGCACTGAGATTAAATATGTCAGTGGCACCAGTGATACTAAGGCCTCAGGAGAGGTGGGATACGCGGTGCAAATTACACAGGTGGCTACTCACTCTCGCGTTACAACCGGAGTTGCCCAGGCAGATCCTTTGGCCGAAGATGAAATACTTACCATTAACGGAAAGACCATCAGCCTCACCGCGGGAATGACGCAGGCGCAGGTAATCTCGACCATCAATGCCAGAACGAGCGAGACCGGCGTTACCGCCTCGGCAACAGACATCAATGGCAGCGGCACGGGGCAATATCTCACGCTCACAACGGCCGGATATGGCTCCAAGGCGCAGGTAACGGCGCTGTCAAATAAATCAAACGGCGCTCCCGGCAGCAGCGGCATCGGAAATGTTTCTGTGACGGAATCTTCCCCGAGCGGAGAAGCAGCCACCGGCACCGGCGCCGCCGGTGTGGATGTGGCGGGAACGATTAACGGAGCAGCCGCGGTGGGCACGGGACGGCTGCTTAAAAGCACTGCCGGAGATGCCAAAGGTTTGACGCTTCTGGTGCAGGCCGTCACAACAGGTGATTATGGCTCAGTAGCCTATACTGTCGGAGCCTCCGCCATGCTGAATGCTGAACTGGAATTCCTTACGGAAGATGACAATAGCAGCATTAAAACCTCGGAAGATACTTTACAGAAAAGAATTGATGACATGACCGAAAGCATCGAGCACATGAATGAATCAGTTACAAGCGAGCAAGAACGCATTAAAGCTCAGTTCAACCGCATGGAGCTCGCCCTTTCGCAACTCCAAACGCAGAGCAATTATCTTACTTCTCAATTGGCTCAAATCAAGAATAATTGGGGATAACAGGAAGTGATTGGAATAAACTCAAGGAAGAGGTCCATATAACTATGGCAATGTATCAAACCTATGCAGGCAATGAGTATCGAAAAAGTCAGATTTTAACTGCCAGCCGCGGACAACTTTTGCTGATGGCTTATGACGGAGCGTTGCGCTTCCTCCGATTGGCGGCGTCCGCCATGGAGCAAAAGCGATTTGAAGAGCAAAACACCAACATCACCAAAGCCCAGGCCATCATACTGGAACTGCTGAATTCGTTGGATCACACCGCCAATTCCCAGCTTGCCGATGCCCTCGATCGCCTGTATCGGTATATGTATGACCAGCTGATAGAGGCCAATGTGCACGATAAATTAGAGTCCCTGAGAGAAGTGGAAAGGCAGCTATTGGATTTGCGCGAAACTTGGGCTGAAGCCGAACTGCGATTTTCTCAGGGCTAAACACCATCGCGCTAGAAGATGTAGAGAGGGAAAAGCATATGACACCAACCATGCTCGCAAACCATGAGACCGATCTCGCGGGGCAAACCTTGCACCTTATACAAGGCCATCGCCGCTTGCACAGGCAATTATTGGAATTGAAAAGGATTTCTTCGCTTCAACTTCAGGCGGATTCGCCGCGCATCTGGCAAGCTATTCTCGAACAGAAGCAGGCGCTGCTCGATCAACTTGAGGCGGCGGGCATGGACACATTATTCCAGCATACCCGCCGGGTCGCAAACCCGCGCTCACATAATCCGCGGCGCGAGAAATGGCAGCAATTGCATAAATGCCAGGATGACAACATTGCTTTGCTGGAAGAAGTAGTGGGAATCGAAACCATTGCGGAAAATCGCTTGCGCAAACAGACAGAGGAATTTCAATTCTTGGCCGCCGGCGCCAATCGCACTTCCAAAATTAATAACATATACCGCGGCCGCTCTCAGGCCTCTCCCCCTCGATTTCTGGACAGCCGGCGATAGCCCGACGTTCAGCGTTGAACGGAACGCTTACATACGAAATAAACTTATCTTTAGCAAGCAGGTTAGGCCGCCTGCGCGCGTTCCTTGCGCTTCAAATAGAGAAACAATCTGACTTCGCCTCGACCTATCCCCAATTCTTTGGCAATCCCTGCTTCATCCAGGTCCTGTTCAGCCAGGCGATAAATGCTCTCGGCCAATGTATCAGTCATCAACGTGGCTCTTGTTTCTCGTCCCACCGAATTGGAAGCTGCTCCCGATTCAACTTGCTTCAGCGCCGCAAGCCGCGCATCAGCCGCCGCAATCAATTCTTTCAATTGCTTCGTCTGCGCGGTAAATTCCCTGAGATTACTCTCTGCCACAGCCTTGAATTCAGCGACAAATTCGCTTATCGTCTCCTCCAGACCGTTGAGTTCCTGGTTTGGAAGGGGGGCCATATCAATTGCCGCGCGTTGCAGTTGGCAACTGATCCTGGTGCGGCGGTTCCGCCAACTCCATCCCGCCCCTAAAGCAAGCAGTAAGATTAAGCAAACAATAGAAGTGGAATCCATTCGAACTCTCCTTTATGCCTTATAATCCAGCGCCACAGGTTCCAACGGCTGAACTTCATCTGGCTTCTCATCGGCCGGCTGCTTCACTTCCTTTTCATTCTCTTTAGGGTCATCATTTTTGCTGCCGCACCAGGTATCTTCCTGCTCTTTATGTGGTTGATTGCCGGCCGCGCGCCGAATTTTCTCCGTCTGCTTCTCATGCTCTCCGGCGCCCGGATCTCGTTCCAGTTCCGACACTCGTTTAATTGTGGATTGCGGATCTATTCCGTAAACTGGCATGGCTTTCTTCCACTTCCTTCTCCGGAGCGAGCTGAGCCCGCAGCCTTGAAAGGGCACGCGCGTGCAACTGGCACACCCAGGATTCCGTCACGCCCAGCACCGCGGCAATCTCTTTTAGCGTCAGTTCCTCCTGGTAATATAGACCTACCACCAGCTTCTCTTTTTCCGGCAGGCCCTCGATGGCCGCTACCAGGAGCCGTTTGTCCTCTTTTGCCTCCAGGTAGAAGTCCGGATTGGCGGCCTCTTCATCCGCCACCACCTCCATGGCTTCCACCAAATCGCCGTTTCCATTGGCCACCACTTCATGCAAAGACTGAATCGCTTGCAGCCGCAAGGAGGAATTGAGTTGCGCCAGTTCCTCCAGGCTCAGGTCCATCTCCGCGGCTAGCTCCGCCTCGCTGGGAGCGCGCCCCAGCAGCTTTTCCATCTCCACCGCAGTAGAGCTCAAGGCGCGCTCTTTCCGCCTTAGTGTGCGCGGCAGCCAATCCATCTCCCGCAGCATATCCATGACCGCGCCCCGGATGCGGT
>Ga0315273_10003761_pt1 | contig 18352 bp, 19 predicted proteins | sample YL17G02_0_MG_FD_205753 | JGI IMG/M metagenome (GOLD analysis project Ga0315273, IMG submission 205753) | Sediment microbial communities from Yellowstone Lake, YNP, Wyoming, USA - YL17G02_0 | ecosystem: Environmental > Aquatic > Freshwater > Lake > Sediment | place: USA: Wyoming | collected...
CGCGTCACGCGCCGCGAGATCATCGAGTTGGTGGCGCCGGGCGTCGGGCGGCAGGCGGTGCAGGACGTGAGCGATCCGCACCGCGCCGCTCGAGCGGCCGACGGCGATCAGTGCCTCGCGCGCGGCCTCTGCCACGGTGCGATTCTCGTCCTCGGTGAGCCGCAGCAGGCCCGGTACGGCGGGCGCGTAGCCCAGCTTCCCGAGGATGCCGGCAGCGCTGGTGCGCGTGAACCACAATCCCTGCTCCAGCAGCGGCAGGAGCAGCACGGCCCCTTCGCTGCCGAGGTTCAGGAAGGCCTGCTCGGCCAGTTGCCGCAGATACCAGGACTCGTCGCACAGGCACTCCACCAGCAGCGACATGGCCTCGGTGTCACGGCGTTGCTCGAGGCCGCGCACGTACTCGCGCTTGGCCGCCAGGCTGCGCGTGTTCAACGCGTCGTAGCTCCTCGCCGGGGGATGCTTATCTTCACTCATCTTCGCCCTCGTCCGCGGGGGCGGCACCCTCCGCCGCCAGGCTCGTTGTGATCAGTCCCCAGAGATCCTCGAGCAGCGGGGCCAGCCCCTCGCCACTCTGCGCGCTGATGAGCCGCGCGTCCGGCAGCCCGAGGCGCGCGCAGGCGGCCGCGTGATCCTCCGGCGGCAGCAGGTCGGCCTTGGTGACCACCACGCAGCGGGGCTTTTCCAGCAGCGCCGGGCTGTGCAACGCCACCTCCCGCTCGAGGACCTCGAGGTCGCGCGCCGGATCCTCCGCGCCCGCCTCCACCATGAACAATAGCACCCGCGTGCGCTCGATATGGCGCAGGAACTGATGACCGAGTCCCTTGCCTTCGTGCGCGCCCGCGATCAACCCGGGCAGGTCGGCCGCGACGAGCTGACGCTCGTCATCGAGCGCCACGATCCCCAGGTGCGGCTCCAGCGTGGTGAACGGATACGGCGCGATGCGTGGCCGCGCCTTCGAAACCCGCGAGAGCAACGTGGACTTGCCTGCGTTGGGCAGGCCCACGAAGCCCACGTCGGCGATGAGCTTGAGCTCCAGTTCGAGCCAGCGCTCCTCGCCGGGTCCGCCGGGCTCGGCGTGCCGCGGCGCCTGGTGCGTCGGGGTCGCGAAGTGCGCGTTGCCGCGCCCGCCCCGTCCGCCCCGTCCGGCCGCGAACCGCTCCCCGGCCTGGACCAGATCCGCCAGGACCTCGCCGGTCGCTGCATCCCGCACCACCGTCCCCGGGGGGACGCGCACCACGAGATCCCGTCCATCCTTGCCCGAACGCCTGTTGCCCGAGCCGTGACCGCCTCGATCCGCACGGTAGCGAGGCTGTTCACGGCAGTCAAGCAGCGTGCGTACGTGCGCGTTCACCTCGAGGAACACGCTCCCACCGCGCCCGCCGTCTCCCCCGTCCGGCCCGCCCTTGGGCACGAATTTCTCCCTGCGGAAGCTCACGCAGCCCTCCCCGCCCGACCCCGAGAGCACGTGGATGCGCGCCTGGTCGATGAGCATCTCAGCGCCTCCCCGCGCCCAACGCGCGGCCGGTGACGAACGGCAGGAGACCGCCTGCGCGCAGCACCGCGATCGCCCGCGCCGACAAGTCATGCCCCAGCGTGACGTGCGTACCGCGCGTCAGATTGCGAGCCGTGAGCGGGTGCGCCGGCACGAGTGCCTCCGGCAGCCCCGGCAGTTCGAGTTCATCACCACGCTCGAGCGGCCCCGGCATCCCCTCCTGCGTCAGCAGCAACGGCATCACCCCCGCGTGCACCAGCGCCTGCGCCGCGCCGGGCGCATAGGAACGCGCCAGCACGGCCCCGACGGACGATTCCGCCAGGCAGACGGCCACGGCCGCGCGCGGCTCCCCGCGCGCGAACCCCGTCCCCGCCACGACGAAGCCTCCACCCCGCTCACGGGCACGCTCCGCGAAGCCGGGATCGATCCCCACCAGCAATTGCCCCGCGAGCGCACGCAGCCGGCCGCGCAGACCCTCGAGACGTGCACCCGGAGCGAGCAGCCTCGCGCACTCCAGTTCGTCGCCCAGCACCGCGAGCACTTCGCCCCGGAACGGGCTGCGCGGCACCGACGGCGCCCCGGGCCACGCCGGGCCCGCGGCCGACTCCGGCGCCTGCGCCTGCGATCCCGCGCCACCGGTCATCCACGGATCCGGGTGGAGCCCGCCCCCGGTTTCGAGGAACACAGGCTGGCCGCCGCGCCAGGGTCGCGTCACGGTCCCCGTCAGCGCCGCGGCCGCGCAGCATTCTACTCCCGCCACGAGCCAGCGCGCGCGGCCGGACGCCACGGCCTCGTGCGGCACGCCGAAGCACAGTCCGGTGCCCGAACCCGCGGCCTGGGCCGCCACCTGTCCCTCCGCCACGCGCACCCCCGCGGCGGCCAACCGCTGCCCGAGCCCCGACGCCGCGACGCGGTCGAGTATGCTGCGGCTCCCCGCCACGACCGTACACTCGACACGCCCGTGGACGCTCCGGCCCTCGAGGCGCGCGGCGAGCAGCGCAAGATCGGCAAGCGTGGCCGCCGGCCCCACCAGCACTCGTTCGATCGGAGTCCCGGCGAACGTGCTCGCGGGGTGCGAGCACGCGAGTTCCTCCAGCGGGGCGACCCGCGGTTCGATGCTCTCGAGTTCCACGCTCCACACCGAGTCATCGCCCGCCCTCGCCGCATCGATGCGGCGCCAGTCCTGATCACGCCCCAGCGCGGCCAACTCCGCCCGGGTCACCTCGTCCGACGGAAACATCGCGAGCAGCCCGGCCTCCCCCAGAAGCCACGCGGCGCTCATCCTCTCCGTCATCGCCAGCGTCCCCACTCCACCACCCCCCAACTCGATCACCTCGACCGTTTCACCCGCTTCGCGCAACCGCGAGAGCAGGGCGAGCGCGAGATCCACGCCTCCCGCCACCGGCGTCAACGCTCCCGAAAGCTCCACGCCAAGCACGCGCGGCTCCTCCGGGACGAATGGCCCTCCCGCCAGCACGGCTGCCGCAACGAGCGCGTCCGTCTCCAGCGCCAGCATGCCCAGCGCACCGCAGGCAGCGAGCCGTCCCGCGCACAGCGCGAGGCGTCCGGGCGCCGCCAGCCGCTCTCGATGGAGCACCCTCAGATCGCCGTGCCCGGGCCGCGGGACCAGCAGTCCGAGCCCGAGCGCGGCGCGGCGCCAATCGGTCGCGGGCTCGTCCTCACCTCCGTCGCTCCCGCACCCGGTCTCCGCGAGGACGGGACTCACGCGCGCGGACTCGACCCCCGCGCGCCTCAGGAGCGCGACGACGAGGGGAGCCTGCTCGCTACCGAGCAGCACCTGATCCACGAGCCGGATCCCCACATCCGGGTTGCGCTCCACCACCGTCCGCTCGAGCCCGTGCGACTCCAGCACGGCCTGCACCAGACCGAAGGCCATCGGCGCAGGCTCTCAGCCGCCCGACGGCGTCTTGCCGCCCGTCGAACCGCTCCCGCCGCCCGACGAGCCGCTCCCGCCGCCCGATGAGCCGCTCCCGCTGCCCGTCGATCCGCTCCCACCACCCGTCGATCCGCTCTTGCCGCCCGTCGAGCTGCTCCCACCGCCCGTCGAACTGCTCCCGCCGCCCGTCGAGCTGCTCCCGCCGCCCGTCGAGCTGCTCCCGCCGCCCGTCGAGCTGCTCCCGCCGCCCGTCGAGCCGCTCCCGCCACTTGCGGACTTCTCCTGGCGGGCCTTCTCCTTGTACGCCTTGCTCCGGTAGTCGGTGACGTAGAAACCGCTCCCCTTGAAGAGCACGCCCGCCCCGCCGGCCGGGACGCGCTGTGCGCCTCCCCTGCACTTCGGACAGCGCTTCGACGCATCGTCCTTGATGCCGTGGAAGAGTTCGAACTGGTGCCCGCATTTGCGGCACCGGTAGTCGTAGGTGGGCATGGAGACCGTCCCCTCTCAGTTGTTCGTCGCGGAGAGCGCGCAGGCGATCGTGGCCGTCTCGACGACATCCGCTGCGCTGCAACCACGCGAGAGGTCGTTGCCCTGCCGGGCGAGCCCCATCAGGATCGGGCCGCAGGCCTGCGCTCCCGCCAGCCGCTGGACCAGCTTGTAGCCGATGTTCCCCGCATCCAGATCGGGGAAGACCAGCACGTTCGCGTACCCCGCGACCACGCTGCCGGGGGCCTTCCTGCGGCCCACCTCCGGGTCGATGGCGGCGTCGAGCTGCAACTCGCCGTCCAGATGCAGGTCCGGTCGCCGCTCACGCGCGAGCGCCACGGCCTGCCGCACCTTCGCCACATGCGGGTGGTCGGCCGAGCCGCGCGTCGAGAACGACAGGAAGGCGGTGTGCGGGATCTCTTCCGTCAGGCGCTGGAAGTGATCGGCCGCCATGATGCCGATCTCCGCGAGTTGCTCCGCGGAAGGGTCGGGCACGACGGCGCAATCCGCGAAGACCAGGACGCGCTCGCGCCCGCCGGCGCCGGGCAGCACCATCAAGAAGAACGAGGACAGGGTCCTGGTGGCCGGCGCGAGTCCCACCAGGTACAGCGAGGCCCTCAGCACGTCCGCCGTGGTCCGCGCCGCGCCGCACACGAAGCAATCCGCCAGCCCCAGACGAACGCGGCAGGCCGCCTGAAAGAGCGGATCGCGCGCGTAGCGTTCGAGGTCGGCGCCGCTCAGCCGGTCGCCGCGCACGGCGCGCAGTTCGGTCGCGGTGCGCGCGATCTCGGCCGCCTCGCTCGACTCGATGGCCTCGATGCCGCCGAGCCCTGCCCCCGCCTTGCGTGCCGTCTCTCTCAGCACGGCGCGGGAGCCCACCACGGCAACCTCGGCGATACGCTCGCGAGCGAGCTTCTCCGCCGCGCGCACGACGCGTTCGTCGTCCGCCTCCGCCAGCAGCAGCCGCTGCGGCCGCGACCGCGCCACCCGCCGCAGACGCTCTAGGATCGCGCTCAAACCGGCTTTCGCCCCGTCGTGCGCAGCGGAATTCGTCCCGTCGCCCGCGCCGGCCTGCGCGTCCGCGCCGCGGGGCTCGTCGCCGGCCGCAGGCGCGCCCGCAGGCGCTCCGCCACCAGCCGCGGCACGAGATCCTTCACGTCGCCCCCCAGCCGCGCGACTTCCTTCACCAGCGTCGAATTCAGGTAGGTGTACTTCTGGCTCGGCATCAGGAAGACGACCTCGAGCCGCGGCGATAGCCTGCGATTCATGAGCGCCATCTGGAACTCGAACTCGAAATCACTGACCGCCCGCAGGCCCCGGATCATCACCTGGGCGCCCACCCGGCGCGCGCAGTCCACCACCAGGTCCCCGAACGAGACCACCTCCACGCGCTTCATCCCCCGCGTGGCGACGCGGATCATCTCGACCCGCTCCTCGAGCGTGAACAGCACACCCTTCGCCGGACTCTCGGCCACGGCCACCACCACGCGATCGAACAGATGCACCGCCCGTTGCGCCAGATCGAGGTGGCCGTTGGTGATCGGATCGAACGTCCCGGGAAACAGCGCCGTGCGGCTCGTGTTCATCGCCCTCGCTCCTCGGCAGCGGACGCGTCCGCCACCTGGTACGTGCTCACCGTGGTCTCGCCGTAACGCCGCGCGCGCACCCGTGCGAGACTTCCGCTCGACTCCGGCACCTCGTCCTTCGCGTGATGCTCCAGCGCCACCCGCGCTCCCGGCTTCAGGATCCCCCGCCGGCCCAGCGCCTCCAGCACCTCCCGCGCCGGCCCTCCCCCGTACGGCGGATCGGCCAGCACCAGGTCCGCCTGCGCCAGTTCCCCGCGCAGCCGCTCGAGCCCGCGCGGCAACTCGAGCGCCCACACCCGGCTGCACTCGACGAGCCCGAGCGACTCGAGGTTCTCCTCGAGCACCCGGCGCGCGACTGCCTCGCGCTCGACGAAGTCCACCCCGGTCGCGCCGCGCGAAAGCGCCTCGATCCCCAGCGCCCCCGAACCCGCGAACAGGTCCACGACCCGCTGCCCCCGCAGGGGCTCCAGCGCCATGAAGAGCGACTCGCGCACGCGGTCCGACGTCGGCCGCGTGTCCCGGCCGCTCGGCGCCTTGAGCCGGCGCCCCCCGAGGAACCCTGCGATCACGCGCACGAAGGACGGCGAGTCTCCGCGAGCCTCCGGGGGGTGTCAAGCGAGTGGCGCAGCGCGGGCGTCTTCACCCTGTCCCCGGAGAGGGCAGGGCCGAAGGGCCTCACGGCAACTCCACGACTTCGAACCCCGCCGGGGGCTTGAGCACGAAGTCGGCCGGACCGCGCGACCGCACGAAGCGCCAGCGCGTGAGACGGTATTCGACCCGCTCGCCCGGACTCGCTTCCACCGTCAGGCGGCGCGGCAGCCCGTCCGCACCCAGCTCGATCCGCTGCGCCAGCGCCTCGCCCGCCCCGGGCTGGGTGAGCACGTACTGCCGGGTGCCGACCTTGCGCTCCCGGACTCCCGTTGCCTGCGGGTCCAGCAACGCCCCCCACCACACCAGCGCCCCTGCCGCCGACTGGGACCCGGCGCGAACGAGCTGACGCATCGCGGGCTGGAGCCAGTCGCCGCCGTCCTCGCGCAGGGTGAGCCGCTGGCCGTCCTCGAGTTCCAGGCGCGCGAGCCGGGGCAGTTCCAGGATAAGCAGCCCGCGCACGACGTTCGTGCGCCCGCTGAGCGGATCCAACCGGCTGAGCTGCAGCGTGGCCTCGGCACGGCCCGACGAGCGCAGTCCCGCGAGCAGCGCCCGGCTCGAGGCGAGCGGAGCCACGACCGCGGCCGCGACCGGAGGCACGGCGGAAAGCGCCAGCAGCGCGCACAGCAGGATCCGCGGAACCCGCCTCACCGCACACCTCCCACGCGCTCCAGCAGTCCGCGCAACCGGTCGAGCCCGAGCCGCTCGGCATCAGCGGGGATGCGCACCGCGAGCCGGGAGCGATCCGGACGGGCGCGGAACGTCACACGCTCGAGGCGGCAGGTGAGATCCAACGTGCCCCCCAGCGTGCGCACCTTGAGCAAGGCCGGCCAGGGCACACCGTCCACGGCCTCCCAGCGCTCGTAGCCAACGGCCACCCCGCGCCGCGCGTCCCGCCACAGACGCGCCCAGACCGGCTTGCCGGCCTCGTCAACCGCCAGGGCGACGGAGTCCGCCGCCTCGCTCCAGCGCAGCACGAGCAGTCCGCCCTCCCAGGTTCCGCCCGCCCACACCGGCTGCGGCGGTCGCCACCCGGCGCTGACGAGGCGCGTCGCGAGCCGCCCCGGCTGTTCCAGACCGAGCGAGTCGCTCACCGCGTCGAGTGCCACGCCCCAGCGTTGCGCGGGCGCATAGGCCGTGATCGAGTCGCCCGCCAGACCGAGATCGAGGGCCGTGCCGAACATCGAGCTGACGCGCAGCCGGAACGCGTCCGGCCAGGCCAGGACGAACCCGGCCTGGAGGGCGGGCAGCCGGCGGGGCGGGCAGGTGTCGCAGGGAGCGAAGGCCCGCGACCAGATCGTGGCGCCCCCCTCGACCATGGCCGCGTTTTGCTCGCGCCCGGACAACTGCGACAGGTAGCGCTCGACGCGCGCCCCGCCGGTCACGGGTGCGACCGTCGTCGGCCGCGGCGCACACCCGGCGACCAGCGCCAGCGCCACCGTCGCCACCAACCGCGCAGGAGTCCGCCAGCGTCTCGTCATCCCGCCCGCCTCCCCAGCACGCGGAGCACCTCGTCCGCCACCTCGTCCGCCGTGCGGCCCTCGACCGACACGCGGGCCAGCGCCACCTGCTCGTAGAGGGGCCGGCGCACGGCCAGCAGCGCCTCGAGTCGCAGGAGCGGCGCGACGGTCTCTCCCGCCGCGCCGGCGGCGAGCAGCGGTCGCGAGCCACCGGTGTTCGCGAGGCGCAGCACCGCGGTGGCAGGGCTGACCTCGAGCCACACCACCCGGCAGCGCGCGGCGAGCGCGGCGCGGTGGGCCGGATCCAGCACGATGCCCCCGCCGCAGGAGATGACGCCCGCACCGGCGGCCAGCGCCTGATCGAGGATGCGGCCCTCGAGCCTGCGGAACGCGGGCTCGCCCTCGCGCTCGAAGAGTTCCGCGACCGAGCAGCCCCGCTCGGCCTCCGCCATCGCATCGAGGTCGGCCACTGCCCCCCCCAGGCGCTCGCCCAGGGCGCGCGCCACCGTGCTCTTGCCGGCGCCCATCAGTCCCACCAGGGCGATGGGGCGCGCATCAAGGTTCGTCACCATGGCGGGCAGCCTAACCGCATCGCGGGGCATGGCAAAGCGGGGGGGCTGTGCGTCCGCCGGCCTGGGGGCCGAAATGCCGGACGGCCGCCGGTCGAAACCGGCGGCCGCCTGGGAATCCCATTCGCTTACTCGTTGCTGGCGACGCTCGAGATGATCCGCGGGGTGACGAAGATGATCAGTTCGCGGTTCGAGCTCACGGTATTGACGGAGCTGAACAGCATCCCCAGCAGCGGGATGTCCTTCAGGTACGGCACCCCACGGCGCACGGTGCCCTCGTTGGTGCGGATCAGGCCACCGATGACGGCGGTCTGGCCGTCGTCCACCATCACGCGCGTGTCGGCCTCGCTGGTGTTGATGATGACGCCGCCCTGCACGGTGCTCTGCGTGGACAGGTCACTGACCTCGGGGTGGAGGTCCATGACGATCTTCTTGTCCGCGGTCAGGTGCGGCGTGACCCTGAGCAGGATGCCGATGGTCTGCAGTTGCGAGACCGGGTTCCCCGCCACGTCCTGCACGATGAGCGGGATCTTCTGGCCGACCAGGATCCTGGCCTCCCGATTGTCCACCGTCGTGATCCGGGGGTTCGAGATGATCTTGGCCTTGCGGTCCTGCTCCAGCATCTGGAGCTGAGCCTCGATGGACGCCCAGCTCTTGAAGATGCCGAACGTCAACCGGGTCGCGGGATCGCTGATGCTGGTGTTGTGCTCGCCGGCCGCGCCGAGCGTGCCGTCCTTGTTATGGAACGCGCCACCGCCCGGCAGGACCGCATCCCCCGTGCTCGGGGCCCTCACCGCCGCGGGCGGGGAGCCGGTCCAGAACTCGGGCTCCGCCGGCGCGATGTTCCATTCGACCCCGAGGCCACGCAGGGCCTCCACGTCCACGTCCACCAGCTTCGCGGTGATCTCGATCTGCGGGGTGGCCGTGTCCAGGTCCTGCGCCATCTTCTCGACCGGGCCCAGCCGCTCGGGCAGGTCACTGATGATCAGGGAGTTCGTGCGCTTCTCGACCAGGATGGTGCCACGCTTGGTCAGCGAGCCGACCAGGGCGGTGGTGAGTTCGCCCGCGTTGGCGTAGTTGAGCTTCACGACCCGCGTCTCGAGGGCCATGAGTTCCTGCTGTTTGGCCTTGGAGGTCTCGCGCTCGACGGCCTCCGCCTGGAGTTTCTGCATCTCGTCCACGCGCAGGATGCCGTTCTCCTCGACGTAGTCCAGGCCGTTCGACCGCAGGACGGTGCGCAGCGCGTCCTGCCACGCGACGTTCTTGAGGGCGACCCGCACCTTGCCGCCGATCTCCCCGCTCACGACGATGTTGCGCCCGCTGAACTCGGAGATGGCGCGCAGCACCGTCCGGATGTCCGCGCCCTCCACCTCGATGCTGAACGTCCCCGAGCCGGTGCGGACGAGGCCCACCTGCTTCATGGTGCCCGAATCCTGCGCGCTGGCCGGGACGGGCGCGAGGGTGACGAGGACGGCGCCGGCGATCAGCAGCAGGCCCGCCAGGAGCTTAGCGGTTCGCATTCGAATCTCCCTTCCGCGTCAGTGGGATGGTCACCGACTGCGTCTGACCGTCCGTGGTGAGGCTCACGATGATGCCGTCGCGCTTCAGACCTTCCACCACTCCATTCATGACCTTGTCACCCGGGCGCAGCACCGTGCTGTTCCCGCGGCCGTCCTCGATGATCGCGAACTTGTCCTGTGTCCCCCACACGATGCCGACCACCTGCATGCCGCCGACCTCGGGCGGGCCTTCGATCGGGACGTACTCCGCGCCGCCCACGAGCGGCATGAACGGATCGCGCCGTCCCAGCGCGTTGTACTGGTAGGTCACCTGGTCGTCGAGTCGCGCGGCCGGCGGCGACGGCACCGTGTTCATGCTGGGCCGCATCGAGGCGGAGACCGCCGCGACCTGCGGACGAACGGAGGCCACCACCACGGGCTTGCCGCTCACCGGCGGGCGGACCGCGGGATTCCCAGCCTTTGCCGGGATCGCGGCCGCCGCCGGAACGGCCTTCGCCGGGGCCACGGCCTTCACCGGGACCGGCGTTGCTCGAGGCGCGGATGCGCCCGAGACGACGTTCAAAGCCTGGGCGCGGGTCTGGGCCCGCACCGCGACCTGCCGTGCGGCGGCAACGGTGCGCGCCTCGACCGAGGAGCCCGCCAAAGCCGTTCCCGCCGCGAGGCCGGCGCACGCTACGAGCAGCGCGACCGCGGCGCTCCTGTGCGCGGTGCCCCGCGCGATCCCGGCGTCCGGGATCCGCTTACGAAGACTTGCGCGCATCCGAGCCTCCCTTCTTGCCAGCGTCCTTCGCCGGCGCGACCACCGGCGAGGTGTTCAGGCTGTAGGCCGACGCGGAGAACTCGATGGCCGTCGTGGCGAGCGGGTTGCCGGACAGGCCCGGGTTCGTCTTGAGGCGCATGCCCGTGACCGTCACGATGCGGCGCAGGTTCGCCAGTTCGGCGAGGAACGACCCCACCTGGTGGTACCCGCCGCTCACCGCGATCTGCACCGGCATCTCGGTGTAGTAGGTCTCCGTCTTCGAGGCCGTGGGCTTGAAGCGCACGAACTGCACCCCCGTCTCCTGCCCGGCGAGCGTGATCTTGCGCAGCAGCGAGCCCAGTTGCCGGTCCGTCGGCAGCAACTCGGCCGCCAGTATCCAGCGGTCGTGCAACTGCTCGTACTCGGCTTCGAAGCGGGGCAGGTCCGCCACCGTCGTGCGGGCCCTGGCCAGTTCGGTGGACTTGCGCTCGAAGTCGGTCTTGAGCACGCCGAGCCGCTCCTGCTGGTTCGGATAATTGAACGGCAGGAAGTGCGTGAAGAAGAAGACCGCCAGCAGGCCGCCCGACAGGAGCACGCTGAGCACGGTCTTCTGCACCATCGGGTTCTTGAGATCGAGATTGGCCATGGCGTTCTCCCTACTGGGCCGGTTCGTCCGGCGTGACCTGGCAGGTCACCCGGAAGCGCACGACATCACGACTATCGACGGCCGCGTGCTCGGCCACGTCGAGCTCCACGTTCGCGAAGAGCGGGGAGCGCTCGAGCCTCGACATGAGATCCGAGACCACGAGGTTCGAGAGGGTGGTGCCTTCCACCGTCAGCGTCGTCCCGCCTTCCTGGCTGACGGCGCCGACCCACAGGTGCTCGGGGATGCAGCGCGCCAGCTCGTCCATGAGCCGCACACTCTGCGTGCGTCCCTTCTGCAGCCTGCCGATGATGCCCAGCCGCAGGTCCAGCTCCGCGCGCTCCTGGGCCAGGCGGTTGACCCGCTCGATCTGGGGCGCCAGCACGCGCGACTGCGCGTCCACGTCCGCGATCGAACGTACGAGGCCGTCCGCCCGGGTGCGCTGCGAGAGCGCCGTGCCGGCCACGATCAACGCCGTCGCCACCACCAGCGCGAGCGGCACGACCAGATCACCGGCCTTCAGCGCCAAGGCGGACTTGCGCTGCCGCTTTTCCTCCCCGGGGAGGAGATTGATCCGGATCATTTCTTGTCTCCCACGCGGCGCAGCGCGAGTCCGATCCCGACCGTCAGAAGCGGCGCCACCTTCATGACGTCCTGCCCGGCGAACAGCACGGGGTCATAGGTCACACGGGCCAGCGGGTTGGCGATCTCGGTCGTGACACCGAAGCGACGCTGCATGAACTCCTGCACGCCCGGCGTCAGCGCGCTGCCCCCGCACAGCATGATGCGCGAGATGGCCCCCGCCTCTCCCGAGGTGCGCAGGAACGCCTGCGCGCGCTCGAGCGCGGTCGCCAGCCCTTCGCACGCCTGCTCGATCACCGGCGCGAGCTCGAGGCTCGAGCCCGACTCGCCGCGCACGGCGGCCGCGGCCTCGGCCTGGCTCAGGTTGAACTTGCGCTGGGCGGCCTCGACGAAGGTCGTGCCGCCCACCTGCAGGTCCTTGGTGAAGTAGGGCACGCCGGCCTGGATGATGTTGATGTTGGTCATCTCCCCCCCGATGTTCAGGATGGCGACGACCTCCTCGGGGGCGAAATCGTAGTTCGCCTCGAGCGCGTTCTGCGCCGCGAAGGAGTCCACGTCCACGACCGACGGAGTGAGCCCCGCCTCGCGAATCAGGTCGCCGAAGGAGATGACCATGTCCTTCTTGGCGGCCACCAGCAGCACCTGCATCTGCTTGGGGTCGTTCGGCGCCGGGCCCACGATCTCGAAGTCGAGCGACACGTCGTTGATGTCGTACGGCACGTGCTGCTCGGCCTCCCAGTAGACCGCCTGCTGCGCGTCGGCCGCGGAGAGACGGTTCATGGTGATCTTCTTCACGATCACCGCGCGGCCGCTCACCGCCGCGACGACGTTGCGCGACTTGATCCCGCGCGACTCGAACAGGTTCGAGATGGCGTCGGTCACCAGCTGGCGGTCCATGATCTCGCCGTCCACGATGGCCTCGGCGAGCGGAGCGGAGATGCCCCAGCGGGTGAGACGCCAGGACTTGTTGGGCTGGGACTCCAGCTCGACCGCCTTGATGGTGTGACTGCCGATGTCCAGCCCCACGAGGGACTGCTTCTTGCCGAAGAGCATGTCTTCACTCCCTGGACGCGGTGCGGGTCTGACCCGGCACGCGGGCTGGACCGCGGGGCTCTCGGGCCACTCGCGGCGGAACGAACGACAGCGGGTCGAACTCCGGGCCACCCCTGGAGCCGCGGCCCCGGACGGATGACCTGCCGTGTTGGTTATCGGTCGTCCGGGTACTTCACTTGAGCGGACTTTCGGGACCCCATCCGGGCCCCCGGGGAGGGCGGCTGGGGCCTCATGGCTGCTTCGCGAACAGCACGGCCGGGGTGGTCAGGCGCTTCATGGCCCGCTCCCGATGCCCCCGCTCGAGCGCCTCGCGGATCCGGGCCATCTCCCGCTGGGCGATCTCGCGCAGGTAGCGGTTGGGGGAGTCGCGCTCGACGTTGGCCCAGAGTTCGTAGGCCGCCGCCAGGTCCCCCGAGTTCTGCCGGGCGAAGGCGGCGAAGCGGGCTGACTGAGGCGGTCCATCGGCCTGGCGCGAGGCCTGCTCGAAGTATTCGGCCGCGTGCTCGAGGTCCCGCCCGCCGGGGCGGACGTAGTAGAGGAAGCCCAGCTGGAACGCCAGCTCGCCGCTCGTCGGATTGGCCGCGAGTCCCTTCAGCATGAGCCGTTCGGCCGCCGGGAAGTCCCTGCCCTCCTGGGCCAGGGCGAAGGCGCCGAAGGAGTAGGCCGGCAGGAACGCGGGGTCGAGTGCCGTGAGGATGTCGAACACGTGCCCCATCCGCACGAACTGGTTGTCCGTGGTGCGGTGCTGACCGTAGTACTGCACCGCCCGCAGCCAGGCCAGGTCGGCCGCGGTCGCGGCGTGCCCGAGTGTGGCCGGCTCGAGGAAGCGCCCCGAAGGGTAGTACGACAGTTCCTCGAGCGGTTGCGGATGCGGCAGGACCCGCCATGCGGCGCCCGCCAGCGTGAACACCGCCGTTCCCATCACGAGGGCCATCGCCCAGGCCGTGAGGAAGCGGCGGCGGCGCGAGTCGAGTGCGGCCAGCAGGCTCACTTGAAGTCCTTCGACTCGAAGGCCGCGGTGGCCAGGCACAGCACGCAGGCCACGTAGACCGCGGCATAGCCGGAGGCCAGCCCGAGGTGCAGCCAGGTCGTGGGGCTTCCCTCTGCGGCGAGCGTGCGCATGTTGAAGAGCGGCAGGTTGGGGACCAGGTTCGCGATCACCGTCACGAGCGACCCGATCTCCTTTGGGAGCTTCTCGGCCAGCATCCGCAGGTCGTTGCTCCACTGCCCCACCACGTAGAAGCCCAGCGTGTAGAGCGCCGAGAGCACGGGAGTCGAGAGCGCCGAGAACATCACGGCCAGCGCCGTGATCACGCTGAGCTCGAGCCCGGCAAGGTAGACCGCCTCCAGCACCGCCAGGCCGTGCCCCCCCCAGCCGCGCAGCACGATCAGCCCCCAGAGGGCCAGGCCGAGCAGCAGCGCGACGCTCCAGAGCGTGGCCGAGAACCCGATCCACTTGCCCACCAGGTAGGCCGGCCGCGTGATGGGACGCGAGAGCAGGTTGTAGATGGTGCGCCGCTCGACCTCCTTGGCCACCAGGCTGGTCCCGGTGAGCAGGATGACGAGCAGGCCGAGCACCGAGATGCCCGACAGGCCGAGGTCCACCGTGAAGCGCCGGCCCTCGCCCATCGCCAGCGAACTCGCGGCCTGGGTCAGCGCGAGCAGCGCCAGCCCGGCCACCACCACCCCGGCCAGCACGCGGTCGCGCGTGGCCTCGCGGAAGGTGTTGCGCGCGATCAGCAGCGGGATCATGCGCTCCTCCGCTCGCGCTCGGCCTCGGCGGCGGCCATGAAGAGGGTTTCGAGCGTCGGCCGCTGCGGCGTCACGGCACGCACCTGCACGCCCGCCTGGAGCAGCCAGCCCAGCACCTCGCTCAACTGTGCCTCGTCCTCGAGCCGGAAGACCGACTCGCCGGCGCGCTGGGTGCGCGAGACCAGGCCCGCCCAGTGCTTCGGCAGCTCGAGCAGCGCTCCCGGCGCGCAGCGGATCTCGACGGCCTGCGCACCGTCCTCCACCAGCTCGCCGACCGTGGCCACGCGCGTCAGGCGGCCGCCGATCATGATGGCCACCCGGTCGCACAGCATCTCGACGTCCGGCAGGATGTGCGACGAGAACAGCACGGTCACGCCGCGCTCGCGTTGTTCGCTGATGAGGTCACGCACGTCGCGGCGGCCGAACGGGTCGAGTCCGCTCATCGGCTCGTCCAGGATGAGCAGCTCGGGGTCGTGCACCAATGCCGCCGCCAGCCCCAGGCGCTGCAGCATGCCCTTCGAGTACTTGCGCAGTCCCAGGCGCGGCCGCTCGCCCAGCCCGACCCGGCCGAGCCAGTGGCGCGCCCGTTCACGCGCGGTCGCGGCGGGGAGCCCCGAGAGCCGTGCCGCCAGCTCGAGATACTCGAGGCCGTTCAGGTAGTCGTAGAAGTAGGGTTGCTCGGGCAGGAAGCCCAGGCTGCGGCGTGAAGCCGTGTCTTCGGCCGGCTCGCCCATCAGCCAGGCCCGCCCGTGCGTGGGCTTCAGCAGGCCCGTCAGGAGCTTGAGCGTGGTGGTCTTCCCGGCGCCGTTCGGCCCGAGCAGGCCCATCACCTCGCCACGGCGCACGTCCAGGTCCAGCGCGTCGAGCCCCCGCGTCACCTTGAGCGTCCACGGGTGGACGTAGTGCTTCGAGAGACCCCGGACGCAGACGGCCAGGCCGGGGTCCGGGACGATCTGTCCCGCGGCTGGACGGTCAATCGCTTGCCGGTCTGCAATCGAAGCGATCGAAGTCTGCATGATTCCCTCCACGCCCCGATTCCCTCCAACCGAGCCAACCCCTTGCGCCATCGGGATCAGGCCGGCCGCACCTCGCGACCGCTCCACCGGGCCCACTCTGGTTGCAACGCGCGTGCCGCGCGGACAGGCAAACCGTGCGAAACGCAATGGGCGGGGGGGGTGGCGCTTCGGAAGGAAGGGTGGGCCAGCGCCAGGCCGTGCGAGGGGGGCTCGCCGGAGACCGGTCGCCGCGCTCTCAATACCCGGAGGAGAGGATGATCGTGAGCGGGCTGGACTTCCCCTGGCCCTTCACGTTGTAGGTCGCGTTGCCCGAGTCCGCATAACTCGTGATGCCGGGGATCGGGCTCGCCGGCGCCGCGTAACTGCCACGGTCCTCCCAGGCGACGTCTTGGCCGGTCAGGTGGCTGAAGCTGTTCAGGAAGTTGCTATTGCCACCCGGCATGAATGGCACCACCACCGATGCGTCCGAGGGATAGTAGCCGTCGTGCAGCACCCCGTAGTCCTCGGCAGAGATCTGGAAGGTGTGCATGTTGGCCTTCACGCCCGCCTCCTTGGCACGCCCCTGCATCGCGATGAAGTTCGGGATCGCGACCGCGGCCAGGATGCCGATCACGACCACCACGATCATCAGCTCGATCAGGGTGAAGCCGGCGTCACGCTTCATGATGGCCTCGGGGTCTCTCCCGTGAACGTCGCGCGCAGTTGCGTCCGCACCGTTCCTGCCGCGAACGCGCAGGGGCGGGAGAACCCCCGCCCCTGCGCTCCGCGGCCTCGGAATCGACTACTGGCCGGCGGTCAGCACCAGCGTCAGCGCCGCAGCCTTGCCGTAGCCCTTGATGTTGTAGGTCGCACCCAACGAGTCACAGTAGCTCGAGATGCCAGGCGTACTCGTGGCCGGCTGTGTGAAGACCACCCGGTCCTCCCACGCGGTCACGGTAGCGTCAAACGGGTTCTTGAAGTTGCCCGGAAGATTGAGGTCGGCGGGCGTGTTGCCACTCGTCATCACCGCCAAGTACACACCGTCGTTCCGCACGCCGTAATCCTCGGCGGCGAGCTGCAGGGTGTGCATGTTGGCCTTCGTGCTGCCTTCCTTCGCGCGGTTCTGCATGGCGATGAAATTGGGGATCGCGATCGCCGCGAGGATGCCGATGATGACGACCACGATCATCAGCTCGATCAGGGTGAAGCCCTTCTGGGAACGGAACATGTCTGGCACTCCTCCTGGTTGAGTACTCGGGTCGCCCGTGGCGTTGGTGCTTGGACCCTCGACCTGGTAGTCGTGCAACCGTCGTGCCACGCGGGGCGTTCCCCGTGCTGCATCCCTATTGCGTTCCTGCACTTCGAGTTGGCCTTGCGGCTCCCGCTCCCCGGCTCCCGGCGGCCGCTCGGCGGCCACGCAATCTCCACGGCGACTGGCCACCGACTGCGCGATTCGCAACGAAAGCGGCCAGCCCATGCACGGTGCAATCCTCAGGCGGCGTGCGTCCTAGGTTCCTGCGACTCCGCTCCGTCGTCCCCCTCGGCGCCGGCCCCCTCCACCCCGTAGGCGATCAGCTTGCGATACAGCGTCGAGGCGTTGATGCCGAGCAGGTCGCTGGCCTTCTTCTTCTGCCAGCGCGTGTAGCTGAGCACCTTGAGGATGTACTCCTTCTCGAGCTCCTCCAGCGTCAGCGTGGGCGAGTCGATGATCAGGCTGCCCCGGTGGGCGGCGCCGAAGCGGAGCTTGTCAGGGAGATCATCCGGCCCGATGATCCCGCCCTCGTCCAGGATGAGCGCGCGCTCCATGACGTTCTCGAGTTCGCGCACGTTCCCGGGCCAGTCGTACTTCATCAGCAGCTCCATGGCCTCCGGGTTCACCGTCTTGGCCGGGTTGTTCAGCGCGTAGCGCTTGAGGAAGTGGTCCACCAGCAGCGGGATGTCGTCGCGGCGCTGCCGCAGGTGCGGCAGCTTGATGGGGATCACGTTGAGCCGGTAGAAGAGGTCGGCGCGGAAGCGCCCCTCGGCGACCTCCTTCTCGAGGTCGGCGTTGGTCGCGGCCACCAGCCGGCAGTCGATCCTGATCGGCTGGGTGCCGCCGACCGGGATGATCTCGCGCTCCTGCAGAGCCCGCAGCAGCTTGACCTGCGTGGCCGACGGCATCTCCCCGACCTCGTCGAGGAAGAACGTGCCGCCCTCGGCGACCTGGAAGAGGCCGGCGGAATCCCGCACCGCGCCGGTGAACGAGCCCTTGACGTGCCCGAACAGGTTGCTCTCGAGCAGATCGCGCGGGATGGCGCCGCAGTTGATGCTGACGAACGGGCCGCTGGCGCGCCGGCTGCTGTAGTGGATCTCGCGGGCGATCAACTCCTTGCCGGTGCCGCTCTCGCCCTGGATCATGATGGTGGCCTCGCTGTCGGCGACCTTCTCCACCATCTTGAAGACCCGCATCATCTCGTCGGAGGTGCCGATGATGACCTTCTCCTCGTGCCCCTTCTTGAGCTCCCGCTTGAGGTACTGGTTCTCGCTGCGCACCCGCCGCATCTCGATGGCATTGCGCACCACCAGCTTGATCTCGTCGTTCTTGGCGTTCTTGATGAGGTACTGGAAGGCGCCCAGGTTCACCGCGTCGATGGCCGACTGCTGGGACGCGTACGCGGTCATGATCACCACCGGCAGCGTGGGATCGATCTTCTTGATGCCCTCCAGCAGCTGGATGCCGTCCATCCCGGGCATGCGGATGTCGGTGATGACGGCGTCGAAGCTCTCGCCACGGACCTTCTCCAGCGCGTCCTTGCCACTGTTGGTGGACGCCACCTGGTAGCCTTCCTTGCGGAGCACGATGCCCAGGAACTGGGTCATGCTCTGCTCGTCGTCTACGATCAGGATCTTCTCCGTGGCCATTTGACTCACCTTTCCATGGGTGTGTTCAA
>Ga0315273_10003762_pt1 | contig 18347 bp, 12 predicted proteins | sample YL17G02_0_MG_FD_205753 | JGI IMG/M metagenome (GOLD analysis project Ga0315273, IMG submission 205753) | Sediment microbial communities from Yellowstone Lake, YNP, Wyoming, USA - YL17G02_0 | ecosystem: Environmental > Aquatic > Freshwater > Lake > Sediment | place: USA: Wyoming | collected...
ACGATGCCCCGGACATATTGCGGGCCGAAGGCCTTGTCCAGGCCGTTGTAGCGCCGCGGCGCCACTTCGCCGCAAACGGTGAGCATGTTGTCAAAAGTGATCCCGTCCTCTCCCGTAACGATGGCGAGCGGCCAGCGGTGGCGGTTGTCGGCCCGCGGATTGTAGAGCAGCGCGTATCGGCCATCCTTGGTGCGCTGACCCCATACTTTCGCTTCTGCCATGACCAGCGAAAGTGACCTCACCGGCTTGGACCAGGATTTCCCTTCATCCTTCGTGATCGAAGACCAGGAACCCTTCCAAAGGCCGACAACGGCCCCGTCTTTGCGGTGGTAAAACGAGAGCGCCTTCAGCGCCCTGTCCATCGGATAATAGAAGCCGTCCTGAGCCCGGTCTTCCTCCCACCATTGCATGGTTACGAGCTTGTTGGCCAGGAGCGCCTCACATGCCGACTTGAACCCCGCATCCTCAGACGACGTGTAGAGCGGGAAATTCGTGTTTTTTTCACCGAACCCGTTGTGGGTGTTGAAACGGATAAAGTACACAGGACCGAATGTCCCGTCGCGGTAGACTTCACGCACGACCCGTCCTACACCTCCGCCATCGTTTATGTGCTTGCCATAGCCGTAAAAGCCAAGAACCAGCAGGCGCCCGTCGGGGGCCACGTAGAATCCCATCCGCTGATGCACCATGCCGGGATCTCCATTCGGCAGCGTGATCTGTGGAAAGACCACACGCGGTCTTTCCCAGGTCATGCCGTCCGGCGAAGTGGTGAGCAGGGTCTGCATCGGCGGACGGTTTTCGTCCACCGGCGAGGACAGGTACTCGAGGTAAAACTTCCCGTTCCAATAGGCCAGCATGGGCGCATGGTTATAGGTCCAGCCGGTGCCTTCCGCCAGGTCGGGATGCGCCCGGTTGGCGCGGAAGACCTGGTAGTTTTTCGCCCCGACGGCGAGGCGCAGACCGCCGTCGTGATAAGGCAGTACATTCTCGCTGCCGATATAGCGGACAGGCTCCTCGGGGGTTCCCGGAATTCCCGCCGCCGGCAAAGGGCCCTGAGCCGATGCCGCGAGGGCCAGAAGCAGCAATCCCAACCCGGCCACCACCACGCCGGGCAAAATGTATCCGCGCGACCTGCTTTCCATGACCAACTCCCTTCTGTTCAGACCAAAGCGTTGACACAATGCAAGGTTCGCAGAGGTGCCGTTTTAAAAATAAAAGCATTAGAATGAAAATTGTACAACTATTTTCCGAAATGTGGCAGATTCGGCAAGAGACTATTAGAATGGACCGGAAATACATGCCCGTCATCTCGAAAGGCAAGGCATCAGGAGGAATCCATGAGCGCAGTTCTATCTCCCGGCGAACGAGTCAGGCGCGCCCTGCTTGGGCTCGATCTGGACCGGCTGCCATTTACCGTCTATGAAAACAAAGTCGTTTATGGCAAGGCTGAAAGGGAGTTGCGCAATGACGGCATGTGCATCGTCCAGCGCCGCCCGCCCTTCTACCGGATCGAGACTTCGAATTGCTCGGTTTCCTCCACTCACCAAACCATCCATGGCCGGGCAGTAGTGCACACCCGCATCGAAACCCCGGGAGGGGATCTGACGTCAACCCACTTCGACCGCGGCGACAACCAGCCCTGGAAAACAAAGTTCCTATTCGCCGGCCTGCCCGATCTGGATGCGCTGTGCGCTTACATTGACGATTTTCGGTTCGTGCCCAATTTCGATGCGGTCCGGGAACAGGGGCGGGTCGGGGGCGGTGACTTTTTTCAGAGGGGGGCGCTCGGCTATTCGCCGCTGCTCGACCTCATTTACGGATACATGGGGTTGGAGCGGTTCAGCTTTGAATGGTCGGACAATCGCCCGGCTGTGATGCGGTTGTATGAAGCCCTCTCGTGCAAACGGTTGGAACTCCTGAAGGTCGCAGCCGGAGCGCCCCAGCTGGCTATCAACATCTGCGGGAATGTCAGTGCCACGGTCGTGAGCCCTCATATGTTCCGAACTTTCTGCCTGCCGCGCTACAACGAGGCAGCCGAGGAGCTGCACAAAGCCGGGAAACTCGTGGGCATCCATTTTGACGGGATCACCCGGCCCTATGCCGACGCGATCCGCGACTCGGGGCTGGATTATATCGAAGCACTGACCCCGCCACCGACGTGCGACGTCAGTGTCGCCGAAGCGCACGGGCTCTGGCCCGACAAAATCCTATGGGTGAATTTCCCCTCTACGGTGCACCTGGAACCGGTCGAGAAGATTCGTGAAGTGACGCGGCAGATTCTGGAGGACGCGCGTCCGCATCGCCGCTTCCTCCTGGGCATAACCGAGGATGTCCCTCCGGATCGGTGGGAGTTGAATTTCCGGGCCATCCTGGACGAAGTCAATCGGCACGAGCGGTGACGGCTATCGGCTGCACCGGCGCCGAACATGAACGCCCTTTTGCCCGACTCTGGCCGGGTGGAGTGGATTTCCGGAGGGATGACAATGTCATTTCCAGGTTGGAGTTCAAGACTGGCTGTGCAGCGCATTTGGTCGCTCTCTCGGAGAAGCCTGGTTATTTTGGCTTCCATAGGTTTTCTGTCCGGACCGGGCCGGCCAATGCAGACCCCCAGTCCGCCGCAGCGAGCCGACGCGCAGACGATCGCTCTGTGGCTCTTTGATGAGCCCCAATACCCCAACATGACCTTGACCGACGCCGGCCCTTATCAGAACGATCTGCGGCTTGAGACCGGCTATGCCAAGTGGTGGCAGCGCACGGAAGGCAAAGGCGAGCCGGAGGTTCTGCCTCTCCACGTCGAGGGAAAGGCAGGGCTCGTACCCGGCAAATATGGAAACGCGTTGAAGCTGCCGGTCAATCCGAATGCAGAAGTCCGCCTTGAAACCAACAGACTCGGCCGCTATGGGACGACGAGCTACATCCATGGCGGCCCGGAAGGGCTTTCGGAGCGGTTCAACTTCGGATACGTCGACTGGACGCTGGAATTCTGGTTCAAAGCGACTGAGGAACAACAGGAGAGAGGGATCCTTTTCGAGCTGCTCAACGAAACCGGTATCCGCAGAGCCAGGCCGGCTGTTAACTCGCTGAGCATCAATCCGGGCCGGACCGGCTTCATGCTCTCGAGCCATCTTCTTCCCAACCCTGACGTGCGGCATGAGGAAGATCTGCTGATTCCCACGGACGCGGGCCGCCTGAACGACGGGCAGTGGCATCACCTTGCTTTCACTTTCACATCCTCCGAACGGCAGATTCGGCACTACCTCGACGGCAGGATTCAGTCCCTTCCGCTCAGGGGGAGTTTCCTGCCGGAGATGGGCGCCCTGACAAGCTGGATCCTCGGGAATGGATTCGTAGGATTGATGGATGAAATGCGAATCTCGGATATCGTTCGCTACAGAGGGGACTTCACACCGCCAGGCAGCTTCGCCGTGATGCAAATGGCGCAGCCTCCGGCCAGGCCTGACGGGCCGCCGCTGATTTTCCGGGATGGAGAACCAGCCGCCGTCATTCAGCTCGGAAGCCGAAAGCATCTTTTCATAGACGATGCGATTATCGACACCAGGAACAACCTCGATTTTAAAGTTCATCCGCCCGAGTCCAGGCTGGTTACCGATTTCCGGTGTGACGAACCCTGGGAACCGACTCCCCGGTTAGGGCCGGCCATTCCCGACATCGTTTCGGTGTGGGACGACGGGAATCAGATCCGAATGGTCTACACGAACAATGGCATGTGGGGGGGCAAAGCGAACGCCGTGTGTCTCGCAACTTCCCGGGATGGCTTGCACTGGGTGAAACCGGTCCTGCGACTGCATCCCTGGGAGGGTTCGATCGTCAACAATATCGTACTGACCGATTCTCTTCAGGGAACCGTCATCCGGGACCCTAATCCCGCGGCGCCGGCTTCCCAGCGCTACAAACTTGCCGCATGGTGCATGTATCGCGGACTTTACCTTTTCTATTCGCCCGATGGTATCCATTGGACGCGCAATGAGACCATAGGCCTTCCTTTCGATCCAGACGGCAGCACCTCCTTTTTCTGGGACGATCAGGCTGGATTTTATCGGGTATTTTCACGAGCGACCATTCCTGGCCGCGGCCGGCAGTATGTCTTCTCGCGGGTGAGGGAACTATTCAAACCGTGGCCCTTCAAGCCCGCAGCGCTCCCCCATGTTGGTGATCTCTGGCTTCCCGCGCCGGTTCGGGATGAACTGCCCTCCATCGATACCGGCGGCGAAGTCTACCGGCTTCAGGCCGTAAAGTATCCGTGGGCGCCCGACACCTATCTGGCTTTCCCCTGGCGCTACGTGAAGAACACGAACATCCGCCCGGGGAGCTTTCTGATGGTGAGCCGCGATGGAGAACATTGGAAGCGATACGAGACCCCATACTACTTCCCCTCCGGATGGCAACTCGAAGGCCGGACGGTGCTGGAAGCCCTCATGGAACAGGGAGTCGTCCGTCGAGGATCGGAGATCTGGCAGTTCGGAACCGTGCGCTTCACAGAACACGGAGGAGTCCTCTACAAGGGGGTCGAGCATGAAGGAGGTTACTTCGACCGGCTTCTCCGATTGTCGCAACGGCTGGATGGCTTCGTGTCGATGGAAGCGGGTTTGGAGAAAGGCACGGCAATCAGCAAGACTTTCACCTTTGCCGGCGACAGGCTCAGCCTGAACGTACGGGCCAAAGGGTCGGCCCGGGTTGGGCTTCTTGATCCGTCCGGCCGTCCCATCCCGGGACTCTCCGTGGATGACTGTGAGAGAATCACGGGGGATTCGGTGGACTATCCAGTCCGCTGGAAAACAGGAGCCGGCCTTAAAATGGTTTCGGGAAAGCCGGTCCGACTGAGGTTCGAAATGATCAATGCCGGGTTGTATTCCTTCCAGTTCAGTTCGACCAGGACAACTTCCCTACCCTAGGACCCCGTCTATGAATAGCTTCACCAACATCCTACGCCCAATCAGGGACGCCCGAGCAGCGGAAGGCCGGGACCATCTACCATTACTGCACCTTACTCCCGGGCGGGGCGTCGGCATCAACCTCAGGTTCTCGCAAGGGAGGGAAATATTATGATACTCGGGACACATGCTCGCTCTTACTTCAGGACGACGGCGCTGGCACTCGGTCTGCTTGTGTTCGCCTTCGGGCTCCTCACTGGTCTGGGGTCGAGCGAGTCCCAGGCCAGGAAGGACGAGGCTCATCCTGGGAGCCTTGAGGCGGAGATGCCGGTCTTCGCCGGCGGGACCCCTCCCTACGCGGACACGGACTACCTCGATGGGCGCCTCCGCCCCGCGGTCGGAGTCCACAATTTCAAAGTGATCCGGGCCAACCGGACCCACCCCGATTGGGTCACGAGGGACGTGCCTCATTTCCCGGACGCGGGCTTCGAGCGCACGGGCTTCACCTACAACCACCAGCCGATGCTCAGCTACTGGAAGGGTCGCTTCTGGGTCCTCTACCAGAGCGGGCCGGCACACGAACACCAGCCGCCCTGCTACGCCCTTCTCACATGGTCGGAGGATGGACGAAACTGGGTGAAGCCGCGCACGATGTTCCCCGCACAGAAGTTCCGGAATCGCAAGGAGGATGGTGCATTGCAATACAGCATCTCGCACCAGCGGATGGGCTGGTACGTTGCGCCCGACGGCCGGCTGATCGCCAGCGCCTACTACGGGATGCATTTCAACCCGAACGACGGCAAGGGGGTCGGCCGGGTAGTTCGGGAGGTCTACGGTCCGGACGACTATGGCCCGATCTATTGGGTGCGGTACAACGCCTTCCAGGGATACGGCCCCAACGACTCGCCCTACTATCCCCACTACACCGCGTCCAAAGACCCGGGTTTCGTCAAGGCGATCCAGGCCCTGCTGGCCGACAAGCTCGTCGTCCAACAGTGGTACGAGGAGGACCAGGACAACTCGGACGGCCTTTTCGCTTACGCAGGTGACGTGCAGAACCTGAAAGCGTTCTGCTGGTACACACGCCCGGACGGCAAGATCGTCGCGATGTGGAAGAACAGGAAGATGGCGGTGGCCAACGCATGGAAGACTGGCGAGATCAGCCGCTCGGTCGATGGCAACGACATCTACTACGGCGGCGCCAAGATCTGGGGCCAGCGAACCTCGGACGGCCGCTATGCGCTGGTGTACAACCCGGTGAAGGATCCGTCGTGGCGCCATCCCCTGTCCGTCACCACGAGCGCGGACGGAAAGATCTACGACACCTATTTCCTGAACGTACACGGTGAGACGCCCCCGATGCGCTTCAGCGGATCCAACAAGGACGGCGGCGGCGGCCAGTACGTCCGCGGCATCATCCCAGGCAACGGCATCCCGCCCGATGGAGCCTTGTGGCTCACATACTCTTCCAACAAGGAGGACATCTTCGTGACCCGTGTTCCCGTTCCCATCCGGGGAAATGTCGACCGGGACGTCCAGGATGACTTCGAAGGCATGGACGCGAACGGACCGGTGACGGGTTGGAACGTCTACACCGGGACCTGGAATCCGGTGGGAGTGATCAAGGATGCGGGGAACCAAGTGTTGCGCCTGGAGGACCAGGATCCTTACGACTACGCCAAGGCCGTCCGGGTCTTCCCGGAAACGAGGAAGGCGCACATCTCGTTCGACTTCAGGCTCGCCGAAGTGGGTCATGACAACCTGGAAATCGAGGTCCAGGACTACCATGGGCGGCGACCGGTTCGAATCGTCCTGGTGGGCAAGGATCGGCAGATCTTTGCCAACAAGGGGCCGACGATGGGCATCGTCGCGGCGCTGGAACTCCGGAAGTGGGTCCATCTCGACCTCGATGTCGACACCCTGGCAGCGACCTACGGCCTGCAGGTCGACGGGAAGAAGGTCGTCGATGGTGCAGGCTTTGCGGAGCGCCTTGGGACCGACGCGAACCCCTACGGGCCGCGTATCGCCTCCCCAACCGTGGAGCGCCTCGTTTTTCGCACGGGGATCTGGCGCATGAAGGACTTCAGCCGGTACGGCATCACGGCGAATACCTTCAAGAAATACGAACCCGACCTCCCGGGAACGGACGAACCGGTCCTCCGAACGGTCGTCGATCTCGACAACGTGAGGACACAGACCGCTCGCCCCCGACTGTCCCGGGTGTAACATCCCGCAGGCGGCCGCGCTGAGGTGTCGGTTGCCGGCCGCGACATGTGTAGAATTGTCTTGAGAAGATCCGATTCCACGAGGGAGTTATAAAGCGACATCCCGGGCCGGTCGCGACTTGCGCCGAGGTGGTCTGCATGACCGCGGTAGAATCGGAGCGGGGGCCGGTTCGCCGACCCGACGAAATGCCTTTCTCGCGGACTGGGGAGGATCATGCCTTTACACACGATTACCAGATTGGCGTGCATCGTAGTGCTGTGCAGTTTTTCTGTCGCATTGGCGCCTTCGGCGCCTCGCAGGCCGAACATCCTCGTCATCGTTCCAGATCAGCTGCGAGCGCAATCGATCGGTTGCGCGGGCAACCCGGACGTGAGGACGCCGAACCTCGACCGACTTGCGGCGGAGGGGTTGGTGTTCAACCAGGCTTTTGCCAACTCACCTGTTTGCTGTCCAGCACGCGCGGTCCTGCTCACCGGAAAGTACGCACACCGGAACGGCATGACGGCCAACGACCTGCGGCTGCGCGAATCGGAAACGACGCTCGCAGAACTGTTGAAAGAAGCCGGCTATCGCACCGGCTTCATCGGCAAGTGGCACCTGGATGGGGGCAGGCGCGATCCCGGTTATGTCCCGCCCGGTGACCGCCGTCAGGGGTTCGATTACTGGGCGGCGAACGAGTGCTCACACCGCCATTTCGACAATCACTACTTCCGGGACGATCCGGCACCGATACCGCTCGGCAAGTACGAAGCCGAGGGCTGGACCGATCTCGCCATCGAGTTCCTGCGCCGGCAGGAGGGACAGCCCTTCTTCCTGATGGTGATGATGGGGCCGCCGCATGATCCCTACAAGGCGCCCGCCCGATACGAATCGATGTACGATCCCGCCAGGCTCTCCCTGCGTCCCAACTGGAAGGAGGACGTTCCGATGGGGAGCCGTCAGGACATTGCCTCCTACTACGCACAGATCAGCGCCATCGACGACCAGGTCGGGCGGTTGATGGCGGCCCTCCAGGAATTCAAGCTCCGGGAGGAGACCGTCGTCGTGTTTACTTCGGACCACGGGGACATGCTTGGTTCTCAGGGACAACGTCTCAAGCGCAAGCCCTGGGAAGAGTCGATCCGCGTGCCCTTTTTCATCTCCTACCCGGGCCGAGTTAAATCCGGAGGACAGACAAAGGCGATCATTACGCACGTGGACATTGCGCCGACACTGTTGAACCTGTGCGGAGTAAGGATCCCGCCGGCAATGCAGGGAAGCGATCTCTCCAAGGTAATGCTCGGTCAGTCTCCCGCGGGCCCCGACTCGGCCTTCTTCCAGATCTTCGGTCCTTACAACGGGGATGAAACGGCGTTCGGCTGGCGCGGAGTGCGCACGGACAGATATATGTACGCGCGCTCGCGGCAGCGATCCTGGGTGCTCTATGACCTCGAGCGCGACCCGTACGAACGGCGGAATCTCGTCGAGGATCCGGCTGCCGCGACCGTGCGTGCGTCGCTGGAGAAGCGACTGAACTCCTGGATGAAGAGCACAGGAGACTCGTGGAGCTACGACTGGTCGGAGTTGGTGGAAGACGAGGGAAGACTCTACGCGGGCGAAGCGTTCTACGCCGTCGAAGATTACCTGAGGTGGGCCAGAGCCCGCACCAAGCAGGTGCCCAGGGAAAATTGAGGCCGACAGAAGTTCGACCTGATCGACGCCGGCTTGTATTCTTTCCAGTTCACCTCGACCGGGAAGGATCGATGAGGGCGATCCACTCAAAGAAGGTGGGATATTTTTGCGTGGCGAAAGAGGAGATCAAGGGTGCGGCGTAATCGCAATGATAGTGATTTGCGAGCGTTGTGGCCCGTAGCACCAGAATATCCGGAAGGCTTCGGGCGTCTGAGTTTCCGCGTAGGCCTCGAATACTTTTCCTTTCGAGTCATAGGGATTGGGCAAAGAGAGGAATTGATGAGTTCGAAGAAACGGATGGCGCAGATTCGATTGCAGATAACCCAGCGCTCTCTGAATTTTCTTTAGCTCTTCTGCATGAGCGGGATCTTTTTTCAGCGCCGCATACTGGCGAGACGCCTCCGGCGTCCATTTCATTTCGAATTGCATGTCATGCCGGTTCCACGAATTTCGAAAAGTCCTCCGGAGATTTGAGTAGCTTCCCCTTGCGCGCTTGGGACAGACCTTTCATGACGCTCTCACGAGCCTCTTTGTCCTTGAAAAGCCAGGCCTCATGAGCCGGGATGGTTTCCAAGGGATCCAGAATGATCTGTCCTAAGGCGTTCTCGTAAACGCGATATAGCCGAGCTTTCAATTTCACCAGGCGACCCAGCGGAATCCGCTTTTTTGAATCAGGGCGGATCTCGGTAATCTCCTCGAAATGGCTATCCTTGATGATGCTGGTTGTCGTCATATTGGTTTCCCCGGAAACAGCCTAGCAAATGTGGGATATATACTCAAGTGGGATTTGCCTACATTATGCCAAACCACCCATGCACGCAGCTTTTTCATCTTCCGGACCATCGGCCGGATTGGGTGGATGTCAGCGGGATCAGGAAAAAAGGTGTCAGGCTAAAATTTCACCGATTTCCCTGGAATGTTGGCTGTCCAAAGGGTTCGCGAAATTGGTGCAATTGTATCTGACACCAATTTATCATTTAGTTGAATTGGAGTGCGTAGAGCTTGGCGTCGGTCAGCTCGAAGCGGACGCGCACCGGCTTGCCGGCAAGCGGGGCGACGTTCGACCGCTTTTCCCAGGTCACGGTCTGGCGCACCGAGTCGGCCCGGATCGGGTCGCACTCATCGAGCGCGTAACCCGGTATCTCCTTTCCGGAGGCATCGAGCAGCGCCACCCTGGTCTTTCCCTTTGACGCGACATTCAGGGTGAGCCGCGTGCCCGCAAAGATCAGCGGCCGCGTGTCGGCAGTGCCGGTCGTCGTCTTGGCATCGAGCGACACGAAGCCGTCCAGGCGCTGCACCATGCGCACGAGACGATCGAAGTAGCTCCCCTCGTGCTCCACGCCCCCATAAAGCGCGCCGCCATGCTCGGTGAACCGGACCGTGCCGTATTGCCACACCTCGTCCCCGCGCACAATCAGGCCGGGCTCGGTCAGCGCTTCGAGGACTTTCCGCCCTTCGACCTGCCATCCGGGCTCGAAATAATAGGGCGGTTCGAAACGGCGCCAGTTGACGCCGTCGCGGCTTGTCATCAGAAAACTGCCGGGGCGGATGTTCCCTGCGCGGATGTAGCGCCAGGGCAGCGCGATGAAGACGTCCGGTGCACCGGGATATTTGGCGGCATAGAACCGGTAGACTTCTCCGCCGGCCTCCACGAACGGGAACTCGCCGCTGGTCGGCTTGGGCATGGCGAAGACGTGCCAATCCGGCTGGGCCGCTGGCTTGAAGGGCCAGCTTTTGAAAACTTCGGACGTCTCGGTCCGCACCACCGCTCGGAAATTGTTGGGAGAAAGCAACGCCCGGAAAAACCCGCGGTAAAAACCCTGCTGGTCGTCCCAGAACCAACCGATGGACCCGTCGGGGTCGAAGGGAAGCGCGACAGTCTCGTTGCGGGTCCAGTGGATGGCATCGGGGGAGGTAAAGACATAAAAGCCACGTTCCATACACCAAGCCATCAGTTTGTACCGTTCCCCTGGGAGCGCCGCAGGATTGGGATCGCGAATGGCTTGCCCCTGAAGTGCCGTGCGCAGGACGATGTTGGTGGCGGGGAACCTGTCCCATGTGTGCAGGCCGAGTTCCGGCTTGGTCCAGTGCACGCCGTCCCTGGAAAACGCCAGGCAGACAGCCGGGCTCTTTCCGCCGTACATCCCGTTGTTCGAATACAGCATGCCGAGCCGGTCGCCATCATCCCAGATGCCCGCCATGTCCGGAATCGCGGCCCCCTGGCGAGGACCGGGCTCCCAGGCTTTGTCGTTGCGGAAATCGGTGATGTCGTGCTTCGCGGGGGGGTTGACCGTGAGGGTCATGCCGGCCTGCGTCTCGAGGAGGGCGTCATCGATGAAGAGATGTTTGCGGGAGCCGAGGTTTACCGGCGACCCCGGCTGTGCGCCCTCGAACAGCGGCCGGGGGCCATTCGCTACGGCGGGAGCCGGCGGCTTCGGGCCGAAGTTGCGAGAGAAACTTCCGGGAGGGGTGAAACTATCTCTGTAGCGGACGATGTCCGACAGCCGCATCTCGTCCAGTAGAGCCTCCAGTTCGTGCAGACCGCCTTTGTCCCTCCCGATCCGCATCGAGATCAACTCTCCCATGAGGGGGAGAAAGGACCCTTTGGCGGGCAGCGGCTGCAGACGGCCATCGACGAAGTGGCGCATTTGTCTTTCCGCAGCGGTAAACGTGAATGCGAGGTGGTGCCAGGATCCGTCGTTGAGCAGGGTGGCGTCGGTTGGGATCGGAAGCTCCAAGGAGTACTTTTTATAAAACTCGGTTTTGCTTGCGAGGAGGAATTGTCTGCGCCCCGGTTCCAGCTGGAGAGCGTTGTAGCCCTGCGGGCAATGCTGGACCCCGGGGCGCTCCGGGCCCTCGTTCCGGACCTCCCATACCACGGCAGAGTCGGATTGCGGGCCCGAGGCCTTGAACCAGAACTCCAGGGTGAAATCGAGATAACCGAGATTGCAGCGCTCGGGCACCTCATCGCCCCGCTCGGACATCAGGGCGCGCCCGTACATGATCCACGAGTTGGCAGGCCACGTAATCCCGGCACCCTCGCCCACGGGGAGGTGAAGCGCTCTCCCAAACTTCCCCGGCACGAGTCCCCGCGTCCCTTCCTGCATGGTTTTCGGCAGGGGTTTCTTGAAGCCGGTCTCCAGGCGCAGATCGATGTGATAAGGGCCGGCGTCCGTGAGGGTGACATTGGCGTAGGGCGCGTCGTCAAATAGCCACAGGGCCGTCGTGTGCCAGTCCGGTGCAGGCTGAGAAGCCGGCTTGGCCGCCTGTTTGCGGCCCGGCGCCGGATTCGGCGATTGCGCGTAGGCTGCCGCTGAGAGGCACAGCCACAGGCCGGCAATAGGCAGGATAGTCCATTTGGAGCGAGCTGAAAAACCCGGAGTAACGGTTACCGCGCTTCTCCCAATCATCGTAGCCTCCCGTCCCGGCAAGTTTATTGGCGGGGACGATTTCGAATCTATAGCATAGACGTGCGCTTCGCCGCCCAATTTAACGGCTTGAATATACATCCTCTTAAATGAGCATTATAATGCGCGTTATAGTTTATAATACCATTATATGAGCAATATAATACGCATTATAGTTGACTGAGTGGACCAGATCGGGCAGAATGCGGCCATGAACTTTGAAGCCATGAGCGAGAAGGCGGTGTTGGCAGAATTGGGGCGGCGGATACAGACCCGGCGTCTCAACGGGAATCTTGCACAGGCTGAAGTGGCCGGCAAAGCTGGCATCTCGCGACGAGCCTTGCAGAACCTCGAGAATGGACGGGGCTGTACACTGTCGCTCCTGATCCGGGTGCTGCGCGCGCTAGGCCAACTCGCCCAGCTTGAAGCGTTTTTGCCCGAGCCCGGAATAAGCCCGATTCAACTGGCAAAACTGAAGGGCCGCGAGCGCCGGCGAGCCTCTGTCGCCCGGCGTCGGCAGAAAGTCTGGGAGACCTGATCCATGGCAGTACGAATTCGCAAAGTCATCGTGGCCACGGTTCGCTTGTGGGGGCAGGATGTCGGCGCGGTGGCCTGGGATGAACCCCGGGGTCTCGCCAATTTCGAGTATGACCCGGCGTTTCTGCGGCAGGGCTGGGATGTTGCCCCGTTGACGATGCCGTTGCGAACCGGCATTTTTTCCTTTGCGTCCCTGAACCGGGGGACGTTTCACGGCCTGCCGGGGCTTTTGGCCGACTCATTGCCGGACCGGTACGGGAACCGGCTGATTGATCTCTGGTTGGCCCGGCAGGGTCGTGCGCCCGGCGATTTCACACCGGTGGAGCGGTTGTGTTTCATGGGCACGCGGGGGATGGGCGCTTTGGAGTTCAAACCGGCCCTCGGGCCGGCGGCGGGCAAATCCGTACCCATTGAAGTGGCAGAATTGACTCGGCTGGCGGCGGAGATTCTTCGCCATCGGACGGACTGGGCGGTGAATCTCGGTGGCGCGAAGGCGGAAGCGTTGTCCGAGATCATCCGCGTCGGCACCTCCGCGGGCGGCAATCGGGCCAAGGCGGTTATCGCGTGGAATCCTCAGACCCATGAAGTGCGTTCAGGACAGGTGGCCGCGCCGCCCGGATTCGAGCCGTGGATTTTAAAGTTCGATGGTGTGAACGATGTCACCCTCGGCGATCCGAAAGGCTTCGGCCGAATCGAGTACGCTTATCACCGGATGGCCCTGGCGGCAGGGCTCGAGATGGGCGACTGCCGGCTGCTGGAGGAATCGGGACGCGCGCATTTCATGACCCGGCGTTTCGACCGCGACGGCCGCGGCGGGAAAATCCACATGCAGTCGTTGTGTGCGATAGGCCATTACGATTTCAACGCGGCCGGGGAACACGGTTATGAGCAGGCCTTTTCGGTGATCCAGCGCCTGAACCTGGGATACAAGACGATGTGCCAGACCTACCGGCGCATGGTTTTCAATGTCTTGGCCCGCAATCAGGATGACCACACCCGCAATATCGCGTTTCTGATGGATCAGGCCGGAAAGTGGCGGCTGGCGCCGGCGTTCGACGTGATCTGGTCGTACAATCCCGCCGGCCGCTGGACGAACCGTCACCAGATGAGCATCAATGGCAAATGCGATGACTTCACGCGCGCCGACCTGCTCACCGTCGCTCAACAGTACGGCCTCAAAGATGCCGAAGAATACATTGAGCAGGTCGCGGCGGCCGTCGCCCATTGGCCGCGGTTTGCGAAGGAAGCCGGCGTCAAGAGCGACCAACAGTTGACCATTTCCCGGACACACCGGTTGGCGCTTGCCGGAAAACGCCGGCGGTAGGTTCACGACGCAGACTCTGCCGGCGCCCATCCTCGAGAATACCGAGCCCGGCCCGGGACCGCCCCCCTCAGGGTGCAGAGTGCTCTTCCCAGGGCCCGCCAGGGCTGGTGCGCGGCAGTTTCAGGCCAGGCGTTTTGTGACAATTGCTCAAGGCCGCCATAACGGATGGAAAACGCGCCGCCGGGGCCCTGCCGCCAACCCTGGATTTCATTGGGACAGTTTTGGCTTGGAATGGAAAAAAGGGGGGCAAAATCGAGTCTAAGGCCAATTTCAGGGGCTATATTGCGATCATTTTATTGCAGACAAAGGCTTTCCTCAGGTCCGACCCCTTGCCCCTTGCCACCCTTGCCATGATTAAAACCTCGCGACCTTCAATGAAAGAGCTTTACCTGCCTCGGCCATGATGCGATCAGCTGTTGCCAGTATCTCGCAGCCAATTTCTTTTGCAATCACCAGGTGCATGGCGTCAAGTGATCTCACCGGGATATCGGGGAGGAACACCATGAGGTTTATCGCGCCCATTGCCAATCCAGCTGGAAACGGATGGCAGATTAAGAACCGCCTGCGGATATCTTCCTGAAAGGTCGCGAATATTTCCGCTTCCATCCCCATGGTCAGAGTCTTTTCCCTTCTGCGCCGGGAGAGAAGGCAGCGCATCTCCACGATTGTGAGATCGCTGATGGCAACCGGACCATGCTGTTGAATAAAAACCTCCACATCATCCGAACGGCTCTCATTCATGTACCACTTGGCGAGGGCGCTGGTATCAAAGTAGATGACTCCGCTCATCTTGCATCCCTGTCCTGGCGCACGAGTTTTTCGCTGTTTCGCTTCATGCGCGCCGTCTTTTTGCGAAGGTCCCGATGAGACGGAATCGGCGCACTTTTGGAAAGCGGCAGAAGGCGGGCGATTTCCGTGCCCCTTCGCGTTATAGAAACCTCCCCCTCGTCCGCAAGGATCCGCTCGAGATGCGTGAGAGATCGACGCGCTTCGCGGATAGTCATCCTCTTCATAAAAAACGCTCCTTGTCGTTATGCTGTGTCACATCGGTAAGGAATTGTAGCACATCTTGGTTGTATCAGGCTTCCACAAAGCCGGTCTCCATGCGCAGATCGATGCAATAAGGTCCGTCGCCCGTGAGGGTGACATCGGCATAGGGTGCGTTATCAAAGATCCACAATGCGGCTGTGTGCCATTCCAGCAAAGCATTCCCGCGGCCCGGCGCCGAGTTCGCCAACTGCGTATTGACTTCCCTCGAGAAGCACAGCGACAGGGCAGCAGCCAACAGGATCATGAAACGGAAGCGATTGGACGGATGTTGTGAGCGGGTTCCGGTGATTTTCGCAGATATCGCCGCTTCCTGTTCCGGCAGGGCAGGAAGCAGGGATGTTGCGGGGCCGCGGCCTAATGCGGAAAACGATCGTTCAGGCCGCGGCTGCCGAAAAAAAGGGGGGTCCCCTGGCTCAGCGCGAGGGAATCCCCAGGGGAGAATCGAGATTAGAAGGTGAGTCGGCCGTAGACCTGAATGGTCCGCGCGCCGCGGGTACTGGTCAGGTAGCCGAAATCGGCACGACGGATGTCGTTGCGAATGCCCGTCAGATTGGTGTGGTTGAAGGCATTGAGCAAGTCGAAACGCAGCTGGAACTTGACACGCTCCGTGATCGGCGTTGTCTTCCCGACCGTCATGTCGAAACGCCACCATCCAGGCCCGTAAACGGCGTTGCGCCCCAGGTTGCCGGGGTGGATGGGATAGCTTGCTTTGCTTAAGGGAATCTGGGCGTAGGCCGCCGGGTTAAGGTACTTAAGCGACGACTGCCAGCCGTCCAGGATCTGCGGCGCGCCGGTCGCATCGGGCCGCTGCGAAGTGTAGCCAGGGAACGAGAGATCGAAGGGGTCGCCGCTCTGCGCGTTCCAGATCCCGCTCAGCTGCCACCCGCCGAGAAGCAGCTTGCTTGCCTTCGACTGCGAGTTGGACCATTTGTCGAACGGCAGCTCGTACACGGAGTCAACGACAAAGCGATGCGGCCGGTCCTGATTCGACGGGGCCTTGTTGCCGCGGATGTTGTTAATGTCCTGGACGACACCAGGCAACAGGAGATCAGCGTCTCCCGTGTAGGACAGGCTCTTGGACCAGGCGTAGTTCACGTTTGCCGTCAGTCCCTTGCTGAAACGCTTGCGCACTCCAACCTGCAACGCGTGGTAGCTGGTCGATTCCTGGGAAGTGCGGTAACGGAAAGTGGCGAAGCCCGCGGCTGGACGAATGCCCGTGATACGATCGGGCTGGTTCTGCTCGTTCGCCATCATAAGGGCCAGCCCGCGTGTGCCGACGTATCCCACCTCCAGGACAATGTCCTGGGTGAACTGGCGCTGGACGCCCAGCTGCCACTGGTAGCTGTGGTGGTTAGCCCAGTTCGGCTCCAGGGCGATGCTGGAAATGAGAGCCTGGGGCCCCTTGGCGATCGGCAATACATTCGCGTTGTACACCGGGTACCGCAGGGGCGTGCCGTACTTCAGGACATCGGCCTTGCTATAGATCACCCGGAAGGGTTCGTCGATCGCGTTTTGGACGATATCGACAGGTCCGCCGTAGAGGGGGCGCGGGTTGTAGAAGATGCCTGCCCCGCCGCGGAGCACGGTCTTGCCGGCTTCATCCATCGTATACGCAAATCCAATGCGCGGGGAGAAGCTGTTGTAGTTGGGCTCGTAGATCTTGTCGGGAGGTAGGTAGGTCCCATAACCGTAAGGCCCTGTTCGGTTGAAGAGACGTCCGTCCTTTTCTTTCGGCACCGAGTAGTAGTCCCACCGCGTTCCCATGTTGATGACGAGCCTGCGGTTGACCTTGAAATCGTCCTGGATGAAAAAACCGTAGTTGAACTGTTTCAATATGAAGTATTTGACGCCAAAGGTGACGTTGACGTTGTTCGCGATGTTGGCGAGAAAGTCCGCCTCGTTGGCGTACTGGGAGTCCGCGGTCTGGATGTTCTCCCGGCTGATGTGAGCCAGGTTGTACTGCCCTCCGAACCGCAGCGAGTGACGCCCCTTCGTCATCCCGAAGATCTGGTCAAGGCTCCAGGTCGTCCCTTCGAGCAGAAGCGTTTCGCCCGAAGCGCTGAATCCGAGGTTTCCCGTGATTCCGGGGACGCCGAGAGCATAGATATTGTCAAGACGGTTGACGTAGTTGTAGTTGAGTCCGAAGCGCGTCTCAGAGGTCCACTTCCCCGCGGTGTGAATGACACCGACGTTACCGACTTCCTGCTTTCCGATACGGTCCCGGTAGTTCAGCGTAACGGCGGGATTGTGCTGGTTAGGCCGGCCGCGCGTGTAGCGGCCAGTTACGATGGTGCTGCCCGTCAGGTTCCAGTCGACGCGGGCTATCATGTGATTGTCCTGCCCGGTCTGCGAGCCCGCACCAATGTAAGTCCCCGTGATCGCGCCCGGAGCGTAAGCCTGGGTCGGAAGCGGGAACAGGTCGAAGTAAGGCTTGTACACCGATTGTGCGGCGATCGCCTTGTCGCGGAACTCCTTGGTGGGAACAACCCCGTTGAGCGCCGTAAAACCCCTCAGCTGGTAACCCTCGTACGCGCCGAATGCGAATAGCTTGTTCTTGATGATGGGTCCGCCGACGGAACCGCCGAACTGGTTGAATGTCAGGCCCGGCTTGGTCGCCAGGGTCTGGATGCGCGCGTTGAGGGCTGCGGTCTGGTTCAACTCAAACAGGCTTCCGTGAAAGGCGTTCGTTCCGCGCTTGGTGATGATGTTGACGTTGCCCGACATCGAGCTTGCGATCTCGGCCGACGCAATCCCCTTCGCGACGTTCACCTCCTCCACGGCTTCCATGCTGACGCCCTGGACGAAGTTGAAGTTCTGGTAGAGCGAAATGCTCTGCTGCTCCGAATTCGCAGACGCGTCCGTACCGTCCACCGTGAACCGGAAGGAGGCCGCGGGGAGCCCGTTGAGGCTGACGCTTCCGTTACTGCTATTGAAGTTGACTCCGGTGTTGAGGTCGAGCAGGCCCGTCCAGTTGCGGCGTGCTGTGGGGAGCTCAGTGACCTGCTCTGAGACGATGTTTGATCTCTGCTCAGCCGAAACCGCGTTGAGGATGGGTGCAGCCGCCGAGATCTCCACCGTCGTGGACACGGCGCCGACTTCGAGGGCGTATGTTACGCGCAGCCGGGCCCCGGCCGCGAGCTGCAGGCCTGTCTGCTTTTGGGCCTTGAAGCCCTGAGCCTCTATCTGGATCGAATAGCGCCCGGGCTGAAGAGATCCTACGGCACTAGTGTCCGGTTGTTT
>Ga0315273_10003763_pt1 | contig 18341 bp, 17 predicted proteins | sample YL17G02_0_MG_FD_205753 | JGI IMG/M metagenome (GOLD analysis project Ga0315273, IMG submission 205753) | Sediment microbial communities from Yellowstone Lake, YNP, Wyoming, USA - YL17G02_0 | ecosystem: Environmental > Aquatic > Freshwater > Lake > Sediment | place: USA: Wyoming | collected...
CTCCAATAATTGTCGGTGAAGTTGCCAAATGAGGACGTTCTTGGTTGCCTCCGGGGAATATCGATTTTGTGTCTTCATTACTCCATCCGCTCAAAGGTTGGAGTCTCCGGTAAACTCGGAGCGGTTCAACTTACTACATCGAATAATATTGTGTGGGAAACAGTGAAATGAGTCTTACCCTTGCAGAATTGACGCCTGACAAATGAAGATAATTCGCTCTATTAAAAAGCTTTTTGCCCGCCCGGTAGGGAAAAGATCGGTCCACTATCCCGGTGCGCTTCCCAATGTCCTCATTCTCGGTTTTCCAAAATGTGGCACCCATGCCCTCCTTCACAACCTCGGCACGCACCCCGACATACATTTTTCTCCAGACGAGTTTGACTATTTCGGAAATCCACGAAAATCCCTTGAAGAATATACATCCCTGTTCCGGGCAGATAGCCTCTTCAACCTCGAGAAGAGTCCCTATTACGTCCTAAACGAGCAGGCGGTCCGTCACATAGCCGAAATGCGAAGGGATGCGAAGCTGATTGTCTGCCTGCGCCATCCTGTCCAGTTTGCTCACTCTTTCTATAACTTTCGGGTTTTGGAGCATGAAGCCGGCTACCAACCCGCATTCGATCCGATTCGATTCAGCTTTGAAAATATCGTTTTGGAGGATCTTGATGTGACAGGGTTCAATATTGAACAAGGCTGTTATTTCAAACACATCGAAACAAATCTGTTGCCCCATTTTTCGCGACAGCAAGTTTATTTTGTTATTCAGGAGCGTATGCATTCTAAGATGCAGTCGGAGATGAAGAACGTTTTCGAATACCTGGATTTGGACAGTCAAAACCTTTCTTTCGGAGAAAAATTACGGCAGCACGACGCTGGATTTCGCTATCCGAGGATCGCTTATGATACCGATCGCTACCGGGTTGCGCTGGAGAAACTCATATCGCTTTACGCGCCGTGGAATGAGAAACTGTATGATTTCCTAGGCACGGATATACCCGAGTGGAAGCCATTTGACGATATGTATCGATCCCTGCTCGATTCAGGCTGATCGGCAATGTACAGCGTTGGGCGCGAAGATTACTTTGGACAAACGGGTCTGCAGCCTTAGCCTTTGCTGTTCTTTCTTGTTCAGGCCACACCTTGCTCACTCTGGCCATTGAGTCAAGGTTGCATTGAGGCGTTGAGTCCAAGATGCCTCAGTTCCGACGACACATTCAAAGGCCAGGCAGAGTAGGTTCCTGCTTGCCTGCCAATTGGAAACGATAGCGAATGAAAACATTCCAACATTTCAACAGGTCCAGCTCGGATTGCTGTGAAAATTCGGAAACTCTTTGTTCTGGGCAACATTATGACTTTGTGGTTCTCAATTTCGGCAATCATGTCGAATTCGCTGCACATGCGGTAGAGCAGTGGAAGCGTGTCAAGGAGGAATTTGGATTCGTTAGCGCATATCTTGGGTACTCGCCGGACTCAGTTATTACGAGCCCCTGGGACGGTTCTGAGGAGGAGTATTCACAAAGCTACTACTGGAAAACATATCTTGATATCCCATTCTTCTCGGAAACGGTCGGTGCATCAAAATGGACACGTTTGAAAACACTCCTAAAAGCAAACTGCACGACGGCAATTTCTCTTTGCAGAGCAACTATCTTTGCGGCTACAAGGGGAAATAATGGGTTTTTTCAGAGCATAAGATGCCAGCGGGTGCGCGGACTTTCGATTGGACCTGCAGTGTTATCAGATTACCTGAGAAGGGATTATTTGAGAGGGTATTCCGGCTATTTGAAGTTGGACAGGGAGTTCGTGAAAATAATGTACGTTTGCCACCGATATCTTCATTATTGGTTAGATGTTTGTCCGCAACAAAACTTTTCGAGAGTTCTTTTTTCCTGTCCAGAGACCACCTATCGAGATGAGATCGCCCGGCAGGCTTTGCTATCGCGTGGTGCGAAGGAGATATTCATGCAGCGATGGTCTGAGTCAAAATTTGCTGTATGGAGCACCCACCGGGAGGGGTGGGAATTAAATGTTGCCTATCCTGATGCGTTACATGTCAAACCCGATGATGTGGCCAAAGCCCGAGAACAAATGGCAATGCGATTGTCTGGCAATCTTAATTACGTATACATGTCCACAGATGTATCAAATAAACCTGTCATGGATCAGAACTCACGCAATCAGACAGGACGGCCACAAGCGGTAATCTACCTGCATCTCGTCTCGGACGCGCAACATGCAAACGGCCCTGACTGCTTCAATGATCTTCACCACTGGCTTCGCGCTAGCATAAAAATGCTGTCGCAGTTGGGTTTCAGGATTTTCCTCAAACTTCATCCTCTCAATGTAAGCCCGCGTCTGCCAGGTGACACCCACTACAAGGCCTACCTCGAGAATTGGCTTGGGGTGGGTTGGGATCGCTTGACGTTTGGGCAAGTGCTTCCTTCACGACATGCGGAAGTATACTTAGTTGATTATCGGGTACCGATAAAAGCAATGTGTGAATTACTGGGTTCTTTTCTTTGCGTTACACACCATGGAGTGATTGCCACGGAAGCGACAGCGGCTGGGGTTCCAGCCGTTATATCGAGCGCTGGTCCATACCGGTACTTTCCTCGTTTCGCGTATATATACGACTCCATAAGTCAATACGAGGAACTGCTTAAACGTTACGCTCAAGGGCAAATGAAGGTAACCCCTGAAATGGAAAGTAATTTGTACTATTACCTCGCGTCAACCAAAGGAGACTTCAACAAGTGGCTGTGGATCGCTTTTGGTGAGATGTCCGGCCGTCCTTATTTCAGTGATCCTGAGTTGACCTATCGTTTCTTCCGCCAAATATCAAATGATGATGATGTACCCGAGCCGTTGCGGGTAGGGTTTGGCGGGACACGACCTGTGATAAATATAGACGGAGTCGACCGGGTTCGATGTGATGCCGTGGGATCTCCGGCATTCCCGCCAATCGCTCCGAGTTTTCCTCCAGAGTGAACGGGGAAGTTTACACTTGACACCCAAAAAAATTCGTATCCTAAGTGACTTGGTCACCTATCATAAGCAACACTGGTGCTCGTTCGGAACATGGAACATGCCTGTCAAGGATAAAGTCAACAGCTTATGCGGCTCATTCAATTTCAAACGAGGACTCCAACAGTTCATTTGTTGGTAGAGTGCTTGGCGAACTGTATCGTCATCAAGCGTTATTGCCGGTCGGTTGAAGCTCTCCGCGTTGTGTGCCAGGCCGACGAGTGGCGAGGGTAATGGATGGTGCAAAGCGCCTGCTCTGCGTGGGCAGCGGCTGGATCGCGAGCAAGCTCACTGCTCATGCTACCGAAGCCTGCCGCTGGCCCTGTCATGTGGCATATCAGAATTTCCGCAATACCGCGATCGCACCCGAACAAATGGTACAGTTACCCCGAACACGTGAGGGTTTCGCCAACCTGCTTCAAGAGTTGAAACCGGACTATATTGTGTATGCCCTCGGGTCCGGGTTCGTGTTCGACATTGAAGCCAATCTGGGCAAAGCGATCGAGGACAACGTGGTAACACTTGCGCACGTCTGCGAAGCCGCCGCGTCGATGGGTGCGCCAATCAAGAAGCTGTTGGTCGTGGGCTCTGCCTCGATTTACGAGCCTTCGGAGTCAGCGTTGGGAGAAGATGCTGCGATCGCCCCGATCGAAAATTATGGAATGTTGAAGGCCGTCCAGGAGCGGGTCGCGCTCAGCTTCCACGAGCGCCACGGTCTTCCGGTCGTCGTTGCCCGCCAATTCAATACGAGTGGCATTGGCCAGAACCGGCGGTTTGTGCTGCCATCCATCGCGAACCAGGTTGCCGAAACGCTGCGTGGAGGACACAGTGGACTCAAACTGCGACTTGGCGACACGTCTGCAAAGCGCGATTTCCTTGCCGTCACGGACACCGTGGCCGCCTATGTCACCTTGCTGGAGCACGCAGCAGCGGGATCGGTTTACAATGTCTGTTCCGGGGCAACTCACTCGGTTGCTGATCTGGCGCAGCGAGCCTGCCGCTTATTCGGATTGGAAGTTGAATTTGACGTGCAGAGCAACTTGGTGCGCAAGGGAGAACATCGCAGACCGGTATTGCTCGGCAGCTGCGAGCGCCTGCGCTCACTGGGATGGGAGCCGCACATTTCGCTTGACAGTCTAATCCGTGAGATGGTCGAGGCAGAGTTGGCTGTGAACACGCGGTAGGTGCACATGCAACGACTATCAAACTATGCCAAGCTCGGGCCGGGGGACTTCTACGTTGTCGCTGAGGTGGGCATCAATCACAACGGGTCGGCGGACGAGGCGCTGTGGCTAATGCGAGCGGCAGCGAAGGCTGGCGCCCAGGCGGTAAAGTTTCAAAAGCGCGACCTGAAGTCCATCTACATCACCAAACTGATTGACGACGCGAACACCGCCGAGTGGTCCTTCCAGTATCTGCTACCTCAACTCAAGGAGCTCGAGCTGGCAGAAACGGACTACGAGCGCCTCGCGTCCGCAGCAAGGGAGTTGGAGCTCGATTTCATCGTCACGCCTTTTGATCCGCATTCCGCCGATTTCGTGGCCTCTCTCAAACCGGATCTCGTAAAGTTCGCCTCAGCCGACCTCACGAACTGGCCGCTCATCAAACATGCGCTGCATCGAATGGGCTGCCCCGCACTGTTCAGCACGGGTATGTGGGAGGACGCAACCATCCGCGAATGCGCGGATTTCGTGCGAACGCTGTCGGAAGACTTCACGCTGCTGCTGTGCCAATCGACGTACCCCGCACCTTTCACTGCGCTCAATCTGCGCTATCTTGCGACGCTGAGTCAGTACGCGCCGCGCGTGGGCTACTCTGGCCATGAGCGGGGTATCGAGGCATCTGTGCTTGCCTACGGATTGGGAGCCTCGGTAATCGAAAAGCACATCACACGCGATGCCTCGCAGGCAGGGCCAGACCACAGGGCGTCGCTCGAGCCGGCGGAATTCAGGATGCTCATGAAGCGGCTGCATCAGGCCCGTGAAATGCTTGGCAGGGACGCGAAGGTTGTCACGGAGGGCGAGGTGCTGAATCGAGAGGTCTTCGCCAAGTCGTTGATTGCCCGACGAGAACTGAGTAAGGGTTCCGCGCTGCGGGAGACTGATGTCGACTTCAGGTGTCCTGGGAAGGGTCTGTTTCCGCACCAGCTACCAGCCTATGTTGGCCGCCACTTGATGCGTAAGAAAAAGCCCGGGGAATACATTACGGCCGACGACTTTGCGGAAGAGAACACGCTCCAGGATTGGCCACGATTCAACTTCGCTAAGCAGTGGGGCTGTAAGTGTCGCTTCCACGATTTCGAGGACTACAGTGTGCTGGAGACACCAGTTATCGAGTTCCACTGCTCCGACAAGGACGTGCTGTCGAGTTTTATGCAAGGAAGCAAGCGCTCTGCACTCGTGGTGCACGCCCCGGAGATCATCGGCCGCGAGTTATTCGATCTCTGTTCGGACGATCCAGCTAAAGTCGAGATGTCACGCAACATCTTGCGTGCGACGATTGACAAGACCCGCGCACTCGCCCCGCAATATCGGGCAGTGGCGCCAAAGGTAGTGGTGCATCTGGGCGGTATGTCGATTTCTGAGCTGGCATGCGATACCTTGGCGCTGTCTCGCCGTGCCGAGGCTGCACTGCGCGATCTTAACTTGGGCGACATAGAACTGCTGCCAGAGAATCTGCCGCCGCGCCCTTGGTACCTGGGTGGCCAGTGGTTTCAGTACGGCTTCACGAAACCCGAGGACATGGCAGAGTTTTGCGGCGGGCTCGGTTTGGGCATGACCTTCGACGTCTGCCACGCGCAGCTTTATTGTCATCTCGTTGGCCTCTCGCTAGTTGAATACGCGAAGATTGTCGCACCCTATGTCCGGCACGTGCACCTGTCTGATGCGCATGGCGTGGCGGGGGAGGGGGTGCAGATCGACGAAGGCGAGATCGACTGGGATGCGCTGATGCGCGTTCTGGAGAAGATTCCGTTTTCATGGGTGCCCGAGATTTGGAGTGGGCACAGCGACCACGGGGCCGGGACGCTCATCGCACTGAAGCGACTGGAGCGGTACGGCGAGAGATCACTTTAGCGCTGCAGAAAACGGGTAACGATCCTACCGCCCGACATCGCTCGCGTGATCTTGACAATCAGGACGCTACACCTCATGCAGGGACGCGCGGCCGCGAAAATGCCGAATGATTTCGACTCCTTTAGGCCAGAACGTACTTTGAAATTGCACCGTCAAAATTGATCGTTACTCCCGAAAGGTATTTGATGTCCTGTGCCACGATCGCGCCGACAAACCGACCGATCTCTTCCGGCATGCCAGCGCGTTTCATCGGGAGAGTCTTCTCAAACTCATCCATATTTTCAACCAAACTGTAAAGCCGATCAGTTTTGATCGGTCCCGGAGCAATATTGATACAACTAATCTGCTTGGCTGCGTAATGTTTGCTTAGTGACTTGAGCACACTGGAAAACGCGATCCGGTAGGCATTGGACAAAACCAGCTTAGGGTCGGGTTCTTTAATATTGCACGAAGTGATCAGAAAAATGTATCCACCCGGGTTAATCGTCACCTGTTGCAGGACCTCACAGAACCCCAGAAACAACTGACGGTGATATTTTTCCCATTCATCCCGGCTGACCTCAAAGAAATCCTTTGCCGGTGGGCCTCCGGTGTTGAGCACCAGGATGTCAGTTTGTTGATTGGACTTACAAAATCTCTCGATCTGCTCCAAATCCGAGGTGTCAACTGTTTTGGTGGAAGTGCTGACGACCTCAATTTTTTGCGCTGCCAGCTGCTCCGCAATCGCCTTTCCGATTCCCCGCGAACCGGCGAATACAATGGCTTTTTTCACCTCATCCCCTCGATTCTCAATGTTGTATTTGATTTGATACCATCTCCGATCGCCAAAGCCAATACCTTCAGTTGATTGAACAGCGCTTCCAATCGGTCCAGTGGGACTGCGTGTGCCTCGTCGGGATGAGCGGTCGAACGTTCCCCTTTGACATAAATGAACATATCGGTCGGCTCGAACGCCAAGGCCAGATACAATACGGTCAAGTCTCGGCAGTGGTTCCCGTAAGCGACCGGGACATGGAATTTCTGGGTTAGGTTTCGAAGGCGTTTCAGATTGACATCCTCTATATCGTTTGACATCTGGGTGTGGATGAGGCGTAAATTATCTAAACCACCGGAATACCGTGCGATCAGTCGCGTGATGTCATCAGGTGACGCTGCGCCTGTCGAAAAATATACGGGCTTCTTTGTTTCCATCAGTCGGTCGGTCAAGGTCCAGTTGTTGATATCTTTGTATAGGGCCTTATAAAAATCTGTGTTTATGGATTCGAAAAAATTGATCCTATCCTCATCACAGATCGCGACGCCGAATATTCTGCCGGCGCGGTGCACTTTTTCCAGTATTGCAGAATAGTCGTCATCCTTTAGAACGTATTGCGCGTATTTCTTCTGGCGGTAGAATTCCGGTTCCCTGACTTGAACGGTCAGCGCCTCCGCCCCGGATTGCAGCACGGCGTCGACGTACGCGTCGGCGTACCGACGGTCTCCCAGATGATTGAGTCCAATTTCACAGACAATCATTTAACGCCGCTTTTGATAAGCAATTCGATCAGTTCCAGATCCTCAGCCGTATCGATCTGAAAACTGCGGATAAGGGGAATCTCCACCACCCCGATCCTACCACTATAACGACACTTGGATTTCATTAGACTTTCCCGGGTCGTAATGTAGAACGCACCGTTCTCAACATATTTCTCCGGCATCAGCTGCCGCGGTGGCCGGTTGTTTGGATCCCAGTTTTCCGGGTGAACATCAATCGTCCAACGCGGCAACCAATGCTCCTTGGTGGCGGTAAAAACCGATTCGTATTCCCCGGTTTCCATCATTTCGAGCCCCCGCTTAATGTCTCGAACGGTTACCAGCGGCGACGTGTTTTGGATAAAGACCAGCCAATCAAACTTGACCCGCTCGGCAAAGTGCATAATAGCCTCTTCACAGGCGGAATGATCGCGCGCCATTTCCGGTGGCCGCCTCGAAATCTTGGCCCCATAATTGACCGCGGCTTCGGCGATCTCTTCATCTTCGGTGCTGACCCAGACCTCATCCATGCCAGCCTGTTTTGCCGTGGTCAGCACATAAGATATCAGCGGCTTACCGTTAACCAGGACAAGATTTTTGCGCGCGATTCCTTTGCTTCCGCCCCGGGCGAGGGTTAGGGACACGATCCTACGCTTCATCGAAATTTCTCCAGCGGCTTCGGGGTCAGACAGAATTCTTCAGCATTGCTTTTGTTGCCGTGCCAGATCTCGTGGATAAAATATGCCCCGGCCGCGTTCTTGTCGAGGCATTCTATGATCGCTGGGATGTCAAAGTTCCTATCCTGCGCCTGCAACCTTACCCACTGCCCCCGCTGGGTTCGACACAATTGCAGGTTTCGACGTCGACAGCAAATCCAGTCACAATGAAGGGTAGGAGCCCGAAAAAGCCGACAAATATGCTATTTTCGAACTTTCAACGGTTCGCTTTCGGGCGAATGACTGAATGTACCTTGGCTCGAGAATTTGACACACGCCTCGGACAAGATGCAGGCTTGGTCGAAGGATATAGCGAGAGTCGACCTCACAGCTCGCCTAAAAACCTGCTGGCCTTGGAGCGGTTGCACAAATACGCGGCTACGCAGGCAGAATATCGCTGATTGATTGATAAAGGCATCGGGGGACCCCTCCCAAAGGAGCCTTCAGAATTTGCGGGGCGGTTCACCCCAAAAGGACTGCAATGATCGAGAATTTGAAAAAACTGGCTGCTGGTCTATTTCCGCGTGCAGTAAAGAGCGGATTAAATGAAATACACGATCGGCCCTTGGTGACGCCCACGATCCCACAACCAGCCCACGAAGAGTGGACAGGCCCTTTTGTCAGCTGGACCGAAGCGGCTGAAAAAGCTACCGGTTATGATTCTCCGCTGATTCTGGATAAGGTCTTGCAGGCCGCAATAAAAGTAAAAACGGGGCAGGCTGCGTATGAACGCGATTCGGTGACTTTTGATCGGATTCAATATGCGTGGCCTGTGACTGCAGCCTTGCTGTACGTAGCCCTGCAAAATGGACGGAGGCTTAACGTACTCGACTTCGGGGGCTCACTGGGGACAAGCTATTTTCAGAACCGGAAAATGCTATCGGGCGTAAGTCCGCTCAATTGGTGTGTTGTGGAGCAACCTCACTTTGTGGCAGCCGGCACAAAGTACTTGGCGTCCAGTGAACTGAAATTTTTCCTTACCGCCAACGAAGCGGTCCAAGTTTGTGAACCCGACGTTATTTTGGTTTCAGGTGTACTTCAAGTGATTGAAAATGCTTATCAAGTAATGGAAGACTTGTTTGGCCGTAAAGTACCCTTCGTGCTCATCGATAGATTGTCGGTGCTGGCGGGCACAACCGACGAGATATATCTGCAGCAGGTGCCACCAAGCATATATGAGGCATCCTACTCAAACCATTTTTTTGGCGAACAAAACATAATGAAGCAAATAGAAACTAACTATCTGATAATTAGTGATTTTAAAAGCGACTGCGATCCATCGCTCATCCTCTCCTCCGACAAGATAGTTCATTGGAAAGGGTATTTCTGCGTAAAAAAGAAATAGGGGCTGGCCCATGACTGCTGCTAATGAGACCGTATGATCGAACGCATCCACTGCAGGGGTTCGTTGCTGGCGCTGATCGTGCCCCACGCATTCAGGGAACCTGGCATTCATTTTCTCACCCCCGACGATCTTTCCCAGCAGCTGGCCTACATGCGCCATCCGGCTGGCAAGGTTATCGAGGCGCATGTGCACAACCCGGTGCCGCGTGAAGTGCACTACTCTCAAGAAGTGCTGCTGATCCGCAAAGGCCGGTTGCGTGTGGACTTTTATGACGAGGGCCGGCGCTACCTGGAAAGCCGCATTCTCGAAGCCGGTGACACCATCCTGCTCGTGACCGGGGGCCACGGCTTCGAGGTGCTGGAAGAGGTGGAGATGATCGAAGTCAAGCAGGGCCCGTACGTTGGCGAGGGCGACAAGACGCGCTTTGCCGGCATCAGCGCCGCAGAAGCACGCCTGCCCCGGAAAGAATGAACACGGTTCCCGTCAACCAACCCCTGCTGGACGGCAACGAGCGCCGTTATCTGCTGGAGTGCATCGACAGCGGCTGGATCTCCTCGGAGGGGCCGTTTGTTCCGCGATTGGAGGAGGGAATGGCGCTGCAGACTGGCCGCCGCCATGCGGTGGCGGTATGCAATGGCTCGGCGGCACTCGAGGCGGCAGTGGCCGCATTGGGTCTCGGCCCGGGCGACGAAGTCATCCTGCCTACGTTCACCATCATCTCCTGCGCCGCAGCGGTGGTGCGCGCCGGCGCGGTGCCGGTGCTGGTCGACTGCGAACCTGCGACCTGGAACATGGACGTGGCCCAGGTGGCCGCTGCCATCACGCCGCGCACCCGCGCCATCATGGTGGTACATGTTTATGGTCTGCCGGTCGACATGGACCCGCTGCTAGCTTTGGCCCAGCAGCATGGGCTCAAGATCATCGAGGATGCGGCCGAAATGCACGGGCAGACCTACAATGGTCGGTCCTGCGGCTCGCTGGGCGATATCAGCATCTTCAGCTTCTATCCCAACAAGCTGGTCACCACCGGTGAGGGCGGCATGCTGCTCATGGACGACGACAAACTAGCCGAGCGCTGTCGTTCCTTGCGCAACCTGTGCTTCCAGCCGCAACGACGTTTCGTGCATGAAGAACTAGGCTGGAACCTGCGCATGAGCAACCTGCAGGCCGCAGTGGGTGTGGCGCAGCTGGAAAGGCTGGCTGAGTTTGTGGAAAGAAAGCGCCGCATGGGGCGCCGCTATGCCGAGCTCCTCACTGGTCTCGCCGGAATCGAACTGCCGCTGGCGCGCACTGCTGCCGCCGAAAGCGTCTACTGGGTCTACGGTGTGGTGCTCAATGAATCGGTCCCGTTCGACGCGGCCGAAGCCATGCGCCGCCTGGCCGCGCTTGGCATCGGCACCCGTCCCTTCTTCTGGCCGATGCACGAGCAGCCGGTGTTTCGTCGCATGGGCCTGTTCGAGGGCCAGCGATTCCCGGTAGCCGAGCGCTTGGCGCGTCGTGGTTTCTACCTGCCGAGTGGGCTGGGCCTGACGAATGCGCAGATCGACCACTCGGCCAGCGCCCTCCGCGAGGTGGTTCAACAATGAGCGTCTTTGGTGCTTACTCCCGCTACTACGACCTCCTGTACCGCGACAAGGACTACCCGGCCGAAGCGCGCTACGTCCATGGGCTGATCCAACACCATGCGCCGGGAGCGCACAGTATCCTGGAGCTGGGCTGCGGCACCGGTGCACATGCAGCGGAGTTTGCCGGTCTGGGCTACGAAGTACATGGCATTGATGCTAGCCAAGGCATGTTGCGGGGCGCGGAGGTACGGAAGTCGCGGCTGGCCTTTGATGTGGCTGCGCGGTTGGGCTTTTCGACAGGCGACGCGCGAAGCTTCCGTGCGAGCCGGCAGTTTGACGTAGTGACGGCGCTTTTCCATGTGGTAAGTTACCAGGTGTCAAATGAAGACCTGTCCCAGACCTTTGCCACCGCAGCAGCGCACCTTGCGCCGGGCGGGATCTTTGTGTTTGACTTCTGGTACGGGCCGGCGGTGTTGTCCGACCCCCCTGTGGTGCGCGTGAAACGGTTGGAGGACGCAGCCACCCGCGTGCTGCGCATCGCCGAGCCGACCATGCACTTCAATGAAAACGTGGCCGAAGTGGCCTACCACGTGCTGGTGACCGACCAGGCGAGCGGGCAGACAGAGGAAATCCAGGAACTGCACAGGATGCGGTATCTGTTCGCGCCGGAACTGTCGCTGGGCTTGCGCACGGCGGGGCTGGAACCGGTTCAGTTCAGTGCATGGCTGAGCGACGACACACCCACGCACAGAACCTGGAACGTCGTGATGGTGGGGCGCGCAGCGCCCGTGGGCGAGGGCTGAAGCATGCGCGTCGGCGTGGTCATTCCCAGGCAGCCACCGAGTGTCGGAGGCGGATTTACCTTTCACGAGACGGTGCTGCGAGCGCTGGCTAATGCCAAGACCAGTCATGAGTTCATTCTCCTCGACTTAGGCGGAGGTGACCCCGGAGACTGGGCAGGGACCGGGTTGCAGCTGGTTGACGTGCAGGTTATTTCTTCACAGCTCGAGCTATTGGGTCGTGGGGTTCCTGACGCAGATCACGCCGCCCTTGAGCTGGCGCTCGATGTCGTCTGGTACCTTGACCCGATGGCGGAAGTGCTTTCGGTGCCCGTTTTTGCCACTGTGCTGGATCTTGCGCATCGTCAGCACCCATTCTTCCCGGAAATGAGCTGGGCTGGGTGGAGTTGGGAATCGCGTGAGAACACGTATCGGCGAGTACTCCCCCGTGCCGCGCGCATCTTTACCGGCACTCATGCGGGCAAGCGGCATATCGTTCGCTGCTACGGGGCCAACCCTGCCAACATCGTCGTCAACCCATTCCCGATCCCGGCACTTGCCAAAGGCACAGACCCGGCGCAAGACGACGCCGTGCTTGCGAGGCACTCGCTTGCCCCTGGCTTTCTGTTCTATCCAGCGCAGTTCTGGCCGCACAAGAACCACGTTAACCTGTTGTTGGCATTGAAGCACCTCGAGACAGAACACCATCTTGTGCCGGAACTGGTTCTGACGGGTGCGGACAAGGGCAACCTGGCCTATGTGCAACGCATCGCCGCAGAGCTGGGTTTGCAACAGCGTGTCCACTTCCTTGGATTCGTACCCAGCACAGATTTGGCAGCACTGTATCGGCGGGCCACAGCGCTGGTTTTTCCCTCGCTGGTCGGGCCCGACAACCTGCCGCCTCTGGAAGCATTTTCTCTTGGCTGCCCGGTGCTGGCAGGACGTATCGAGGGTGTGGAGGAACAACTCGGAAATGCCGCCGTCGAGCCCGAACCCGAGCCCGAGCCCGAGCCCGAGCCCGAGCCCGAGCCCGAGCCCGAGCCCGAGCCCGAGCCCGAGGCAGTCGAGGGGCGATTCAGGAGATTGAGCAACCTCCTTCTGAATAGGTTTCAGCGAAGCCCTCCCGAGAGCCCTCCTGAGAGCCCTCCCGAAAGCCCTCCCGAAAGCCCTCCCGAAAGCCCTCCTGAGAGCCCTCCTGAGATCCCTCCTGAGATCCCTCCCGATCCCAGGGAAGCGGGCTTTGCCGGCTATTTTGATCCGATCCAGCCGGACGAAATCGCGGCGGCCATGGCCCGAGTGCTGTGCGACGTCGACTTCAGGGCAACGCTGATCGAATACGGCCATGCGATTGCTGCCGAGCGCACCCCCGAAGCCTATGTGCAGATGGTCTTGCGCACCCTTGATGAGTTTGAGCCGTGGCGCCGTAATTGGCCGCGGGAAGTCATGCAAATCGTCAGCGAAGTTTCACGCTTTCCCACCGACCTCGCAAACACGACCCTGCTTCAGGCTGGCATGTTTGAGGATGGCTGGCTGGCGGCATGCTCGTCGCTATTGCTGAGCGCGCAAAGGGACACTTCTCGATTGAAGGTCCGCGGCGAAGTTCGGGACTTTGGTGGAAATAATTTCTCAACGGCGCTCAGTGTCAGTATTGATGGAACCTTGATGGCTCAACCACGACTGCACGCGGGCAAGTTCGAAATCGTTATTGAACCGTTAGGGCGGCGGGGTTTGCACCGCATCGAGCTTGCTTTCAGTGACCTGCAACGGCTTCCCGATCCCGATGGGCGATGGGTGGGTGCTAAGCTCGAGTTCATTGGGTTCGGCGATGAAGTTGATCCTGCCGAGCCGCCAGAATAAGAGGTGGCTTGAAGCGTCTGCAGGGACGCAGGGTAAACAAGAAACGCGCCGCAATAATATGATCCCACTTATTACATCAATACCCCCGCAGATGAACCGGCAAACTTGGGAAGGCAAGGAAATTGGCCGTGAATATGCGCTTCAATGCATCCAGTCATGGCGCAACAGCGGCTTTGATCTGGTATCCGTCAATGCTGAAGGTGAACGTCTGTCTGAATTGATCAGCGGTGAAGGGATAAAGCTGATCACGGTCAAGCGCAACGCCAGCGTACAGTTTGGCAGACCTTTGGTTTACCTGGATGATCTCATTGCTGCCGCAAGGTCGCTCACGGAAGGACCCGCCGTGGTGATAAATTCCGACATCTTGCTCGAGTTGACTCCAGCCATGCAGCAGCAGATCTCGAACATCCGGCCAGGCCAATGCGTTTTTTCAAGACGAACGGATATTCATTCCCTGGACTCCAGAACTGGCGAGCAGTACACCCGAGGCTATGATTTCTTTGCATTCCATACCAGGGACTTGAGTACTTTCTCAAACCAGGATTTCGTATTTGGTATGCCATGGTGGGATCACTATTTTCCCATCCACATGTATCTGCGTGGGCTTAAGCCGTTACCCGCCACGAAGCCGTTTGCGTTTCACCTGGCGCACGACGAACGCTGGGATATCGAGAGCTGGATGCTTTTGGGTAAGAGATTTTTGCAATTGATTCAGCGTGAAATTTCGAGCCTCCCTGACAATGAGACGCTGGCGCATGACTATGTGCAACGATGCGAAAGAGCCGTTCTGGGGAGTGACGTTGGTTTCGTATCCCGGGCAGGAATCGCGTTGCGGGGATTTACCCATCGAGGCAAGGTGGAAAACGAAATCCGCATGTTTGACCGCGTAGGCGCGGCCAATATGCAATGGCTGGATGAATTGGGATCACGTCAGACCTGAATCATGCTGATATTCATTGTGCCACTGAAGAGCGTCGAGGCTGCAGCATCCTGGGAACGGGTCAGCAAGCTGTTTTTTCGCACGGTTGCGTCTGCCTGTGCCCAGACTTCGCCCGAGTTTCGCGTCGTAGTGGCCTGCCATGAAATCCCCACAGGTGAATTCTTAAACCCTAAACTGGAATTTGTAGAAGTCACGCACTTGCCGCCGTCACCATCGGACCCCGATGCTATGCGCGGCGACAAACAGCGTAAGCACTTGTCCGCCTTGGCCCGGGCATTGGAGTACTCACCTACCCACGTGATGTTCCTGGACAGCGACGACCTGGTGAGCAACCGGCTGGCCGAGTTCGTGGCACGTCGCTCCACCGAAAATGGCTGGTATATGCGCTCGGGGTACTTCTTTTGTGAGCGACAGCCGCGCCTGCATGTGGAACGCCGGCGGTTCGACGAGTGGTGTGGCAGCGCTCATATCGTCCGTCCTGAGCACCTGGACTTTATGCTGGGCAGCGATAATCGCCTGGTCTTCGATCACAGGCAACTGACGCGCGAGTTGCAACGGCGCGGGACACTCATTCGACCGCTCCCGTTCAAAGGTGCGGCTTACACGATTTCCCACGGCGATAACTTCAACGACTATGAACGTATTCTTTGGCCTGCGCATCCCCTGTGGAATCCTTTGCGGCGCATAATTCATCACCGCGCCATAACGCCGGGGATACGCAAAGAGTTTGGCTTGTACGCTGTCGAGTAAACCCAGGTTGCGGAGTCTTTACTGAAATGAGATGTCCAGCACTGTCCGAACTCCCACCCCCGCCTGCGGGTAAAACCGGCTGGCCCTGGACCGTGGATTCAAACTCCCCCAGCGGCACTTTTGCCTGGCCCAGGATCACGATTGTCACTCCCTCGCATAACCAGGCGCTGTACCTGGAAGAAACGATCCGGTCGGTGTTGCTGCAAGGGTATCCGGATCTCGAATACCTCATCATTGACGGCGGCAGCACGGACGGCAGCGTCGAAATCATCCGCAAGTACGAAAAATTCCTCGCCTGGTGGGCGAGCGAACAAGACAGCGGGCAAAGTCATGCAATCAACAAGGGATTTGCCCGGGCCAGCGGTCGTATTCACGCGTACATAAACAGTGACGATTTCTATGAACCCGGTGCATTGCAGGCAATTGCGCAGGCGGCAGCGGCTGGTCATCCCTGGTTGGTCGGCCAGGTCCACTATGCACGCGATGATGAACGAGTCGGGTTCGTACCCCAGCTGCCGGGGCAGCGCTTCACCGATTGGTTCGTGACCTGTCCCGTTGCGCAGCCCGGTTGCTTCTGGACTGCGGAATTGCACCGGGAGATGGGCCAGTTCAGGGAAGACCTGCATTACTTCTTCGATTACGAATTTTGGCTCCGCTTTCGCTTCTTGCGCAAGATCAGACCTACACGCCTGAAGCAGGCGATAGCAATCTACCGGCTACATCCCGAATCTAAAACCACCATGGGAAGTTCTGACTTTTCACTGGAAATAAAGGCCATCAGGGCGCCCTACCTGGGGCTCCTGAATCGCCGCGAACGGGCTTGGCTATGGGCGGTTCGGCGACATCGAAAGGCAAGGTCGCACGGTTTCCAGGTCATTCCGCTCATACGGGAGGGCCGCTATCGGGCAGCGGCAGGACAACTAAAAATTGCATTTCTCACATGGCCCCTGGTGCTTTTTGACCGGAGCATCGTTCTCGTCATCAGGCAGTTGGCCGGGACACTCCCCGGGCCGCCGGCCGGGCCCGACTTGTCGCGGGAGTGGGAGGACTAAGACGCGCTTATCCAACCCGGGTGGGCGGGTTGTCGGCGGCTCCGGTTGTATGTCTTTGGGATCGTCTTCCCTTGATTCTTTCCCAGGCAAACCCAGCGGCATTGGCGATCTGGGAGAGTATCAGCAATAGCGTCAGCATCAACGGGTGCTTCAGCCTGCTCTTCCAGGCATGATTCACCAGCTTCAGGTAGAAGCGTGGCGGCTCGAGATTGGGTCCTGGCAGGCCCCGGGCATGCTTGCATTCCCAGTAACGCCAGGCACCATTCCCATAAATGAAATGCTGCTTCCAGAAAGAGCGGAAGTTCATCGCATGCCTGTGCCGCACCTGTGCCTCGCGCACAAAACTCATCTTGTAGCCCAGGTGCTGCCAGCGGTCGCACAACTCACGGTCTTCACCGCTGGCCGTGGGGAAGCTCGTATCGAACCCCCCGACCGATTCAAACATGCTGCGGGAAAGAGCCATATTGTTGGAGGTGAAGAAGCGTGCCTGTTCCGGGTCTGTGTTGAAATAGCCGTAGAGAAAGTCGATCAGCAACTGGCTGGCGGTGGAATAGATATTGCTTTCGAGCGCATTCGTGGTGTAGCCGCCGCACATTCTCGCGGGGTCCTGCTGCAAACGAAGCGTCAGTGCTGTAAGCCAGCCCTCGGTCGGGGAGCAATCGTCATCCGTAAAAGCGATGAATTGCCCCGTCGCGCTTGCTGCGCCTTTATTGCGTGCCCCCGCCGGCCCGGTATTTTCCTGCGTTACCAGGCGGATGTTGATGCTTGCCCGCAGCGGCTCGATAATCGCGCCCAGGTCGACATTCCCACCGTCATCGACCACGACCACTTCGAACTGCTCCTGCGGATAACGCAGTCGCGCGAGTGATTCCAGGCAAACCGCCAGCGAGGCCGGTCGGTTAAAGCTGGGGACGACGACGGAAATTATCGCCAATTCGACGAACTCCCTGGCCAGGCTAAGACTCGCACCATGTTCCCCTGTTGGCTAAGCAATGTTGCAGTTTAGCCTGCCTGCAGGATTTTGGCACATTCCCGTTCAAGCTTTTCGGCTTATCATGGCTTTGTGCTTAATAACCCCCCATGTAGTCTTTCTTGCCGATTTCCACGCCATTGTGGCGCAGCACGTTATAAGCGGTAGTCACGTGGAAGAAAAACTGCGGCAGGCCATAGGCCAATAAATACGCACGGCCACTGAGCTTCTTTTCTTTCGGGGTTCCGGGGCGTAAAACAATTTCCAGCGACTCGCTACCGGCAAACCGGGCTTCGGTCATGCTGTCGAGCACAGCCACGGTCCGGGCAATGCGCGCCTTAAGTTCGGCAAGGGTTTGCTCCGTGTCGTCGTAGGTGGGCACTTCGACCGAAGCCAAACGGGCCGTGACGCTGTTGGCGAAATCACAGGCGATCTGCACCTGGCGTACCAGCGGAAACATGTCGAGCGCAAGGCGCGTCTGCAACAATACGGCGGGGTCCACTTTTTTGACTTCGATGTGCGCTTCCGCTTTGCCCAACACATCGCTAAGGGCTAACAACATTTGTCGGAAAACTGGAACACTGGCTTGATACAGAGAGATGGACATGGGATTCCTTTAGGTTGTGGGTCTGCAAAGCGTGGAATGCTACCGGACAGAATATCCGCTAGCACGGTGTCGCATCAACTGCTATGTGATGAACTACAATGAACTCTATGAGTGCAAGTAAAGACCTGGGTCTCGAAGTGTCCATCAAAC